>Ga0065711_1045955_pt1 | contig 13170 bp, 9 predicted proteins | sample Hoacrofraction12_FD_59098 | JGI IMG/M metagenome (GOLD analysis project Ga0065711, IMG submission 59098) | Hoatzin crop microbial communities from Cojedes, Venezuela - Epithelial fraction 12 v2 (version 2) | ecosystem: Host-associated > Birds > Digestive system > Esophagus > Crop | place... | reverse complement strand
CCCGGACCCCCCCCCCGCGCCCCGCCACGGCCCCCGGGCTGGGGGGACTCCGCCACGCGTGGGGGTCGCGACGCGCGGACGGCGCTCGCCCATGGACCCCGCCATCGCCCGCGCTGCCGCACGCCGTCCACGGCCTCCCCGGCGGAAAACCGCCCTTCCCTCCGGCCGGGAGCAGCCAGGGCCAGGGCAGCGCAGAGCTGGCGTGAGGAGGAGAGGGGTCTGTGTCTGCTGTGCCGGGGCACCGCGGAGGAAGACGGAGTCTCAGAAACGGCTTTTCTGCAACGGATGAACGAGTTTTCCCGACCCCCTATAAATAACATGGAAACTAATGTAAATCTGTCGAGCACAAAGCCCCACCAGTGCCTCCCGGGCGGGTTTTTAAGGCGCCAGGTTGTAAAGCTGCAACTTTCTGACCATCAGCAGAAGTAACACCGTTTCATCTGACGAATCAGATTTACCAAAAACCATGAAGTTTTAGAACAGTTTCACACCAATTGAGGAAACAAACCTTAAACACGAAAAATCAGCAATTCTGAATACGGTGTACACAGGAGACATCACGCTGCTTTACGAGCAAGGGGTCGTAAAATCCTACTACCATTATTCGTACCAGTAAAATTTTTAGAAAAAAATAAGCAAAACTACTTTCAAAGAAATGTAAAGGCTACAATCACTTTCCTGATCTTCAGAATGTGGTAGTGTCAGTAAAAAAAGGAGTACGTGAGGAAAACCGCAGAAGGAAAACATCCCCTTGTCGGGTTCAAACTGCAAAGCAATACGAGGGTACGAAGAACAAACTACAGCTACACGCTGCCACGGCACAGCCCTTCTTGCCTTGGACACTCAGAAAAGTACGTTCAAGCAAAGAAATTCAACCTACACAAGCATTAACTGTACTACTGCTTGTGTAGAATAAAAAAACTACTATCGCAAAAACAAATCAACAGAAGAACACTTCACCAGTGACATTTTAACAAGGCCTGCCATAACCGGGTTGTGCAGGCATGAATTTTGTTACGGAGCTCACCTCGCCCTCCTCACCGTAATTCAGTTTATAAAACAAGGCATGCCCGTCGTCCTGACTGTGAGAACAGGACCTTAAGGACCTGGCGTCCCTGAGTCTGCAACAAGACAATCTGAACACGGGGGTGAACAAGTTCATCTCAAATTCCTTAACTCCACAGGTCTGAAGTTTTTGAATTCTCCTCCAAGAGGCCACGGAACTCAGCATTTCTCACCAGAAAGTGTGATTTTGCTACAGCCAGACCTCCGTCACGTTTTGTCCCCATGCGGCTGCCTCTCGCCGCTGTCGTCCCGACGTGGGAGACGTCACGGGCACGCGGCGAGTGCCCCTCGCAGAGACACAGCATGCTGGGCACCGGGATGCGAGAGGAGACCCAGCCTCCTCTTCCAGCACACCGAAGGCAGCCCTGCTCCATGCCCGGGCTCCGGAGCGGGACAGCGAGCAGTGCGGGGAGCGGCCATCGCCCCGTCCCGGGGTCCGCAGGGGCAGGAATGGGAGCAGCAGACACCGGCACCGCGCGGGACCCCAGGTGGGACCCCAAGGCGGCTGAGCTGCGTCCGGCCGGACACTCGGCTCCTGTTCCCCCTGGGCCCATCCCTCGCAGCCCGTCTGCGGAGGAGAGGCAGCCGACAGCCCCCCGAACTCCGTGCACATGGGATTTGCATCTGGCTGCCTGCTCACGGGCTCAGCGCGACACTGCAAGGACGTCCTCCGGGCAGCCTCCGTCAGATCCCCCGTCTGAAAGCACAGGGGTAAGCGGGGGTGGAACAGGTCGGGGGGGCCATGTAGCTGAGGGAGAGGGGTGCAGCAGGAACGCGAGCCTGGGACTTCCAAAGTGGCTCGGGACAGAGCCAACCCACGGACGAGGCACAGCCATACGGACACCTCCCTTACCTTGCTCTGGGCATCCACCAGAATGAAAACAGTCATATTCCATGGTCCGACTGCCCATCCAGTGGCTACAGAAGTTGGTGGCATGACTGACAGATAAGGGAATCGATGTTTGACTCTAATTGTTTATTTGGTGCCACTCACTGCAGCTTTTTAACCTCCAAGTCCTACTTCATGGCTCTGTGACTGGTCACACAACTGCACATCCCACACACCTTTTGCTTATCAGCTGCCCTAACAACACTCTGGAGTAGGACTGTAAGAATATTTTTGCTGGTTCAATTTGCCTTTTTTCTCTTCTGTAATTAACTCTTACTGGCAATTTTATGTCGCATGTAGCTAGATTCCAGTTCCCCAAAAAAATTAAAAGCAAGGACCTCTACAGAGCATTATCTCTTCTCAACCACGGACCGGCTGAAGACTTCCATTAACAGGGGTGGTAAGACGATATTCTTCTAGCCATCATTAGAGAGGGATGGCATTTCTCAGTACCCGCATGCAACTCGAGCTGATCTTGCGGAAGCGTCACCGTGCCCTCCATGACGGCACGTGGCTGGAGGCACCGGGTGAAGGCGGGTCTCGGGTAAACCCATCTCATCTGCTGGACTGTGAAAGCCCAGCCTGTGCAGCCAGTCCAGGGGAAGCTCTGCTGAACAGGTTTCTGGAGCCCCTTAACACCAACGCCATACCCACACGTGCACTGAGCAGGGCAGGCACTTGCTGGGGAGGTCTTCCCCCGGGGACAAGGACTTCGCCCTCCACCGACTCTCATGCTGGAGGCCTGGTGGCTTGTGGAAGGACAGACCGACCAAGGCAGAGGTGGTCAGTGCTGGGGAAGCTGCAATAACGGCACCCACACCAGAACGACCCGCTCCTGCCCTGTGACATGGGTCAGGAGGGCTCTGGCATCAGCAGCAGACCCGGGGGTGCCAGGTACTCCCGGCTCGCTGCAAGAGCAAACACCTCTGCGGCCGGTCCCACGCTTTGCGTGATCTGAACACAGGCACGGCAACGCGGAGGGACTGTGCGACCGCAGGTGTTCCTCAGCCCTCGCACCAGGGAGGCCTGAAGGAAACCAGCACAGCCACCACGGAATCACAGAACCGTTTAGGTTGGAGGAGACCATCAAGATCATTGAGTCCAGTCGTTAACCTGGCACTGCCAATTCCACCACTACGCCATGTCCCTGAACCACCTGCTTCCCCTCTGCAGCTGGGCTCGGCTGGCTTCCCAAACATGGAGACTTTTGCGGAAGCATGAGCTCAAGGTCCCTGTAATTTTCCTGACTTCTCCACAGCACTCACAGCACACCAGGGCACCGCGCCGCGCTCCCAGCTGCGGCGAGGGGCTGCGGGACCGCGCTCAGCCCCTCTGCCCGGCGCCTCGGTGCCGATGGGCGGTGGGGGGTACGCGGGCTTCAGGCGGAAGAACAAGCACGCAAGGAGTAAGATTCCTCCCAAAAGACAGTTCCACTGTTTTTTTTCCTAGCATTGACTGAAAAAGGAAGTAAACGTATCTCAAAAAATGAGAATTGAACCACAAACAGTAAATCGAAGTACCAAGTATGGATTGTATGGGGATGCTTTAAGTTTTAACACCACTGCATGAAATTAAAACATCATTATAAAAATTAAGTCAAACAGCAAATTTTGTAATTTTTTTCTTCAGTGTTAAGTATACAAAGTACAACATAGATGTACTTGTTTAACTCTGACTTTATGACTTATGCAAAGCATCACCTATTATTCCAGTGCAAGTCTCCCTAAATAAACTTTTCTAAGACATTGTGAAAACGGAGGTTGTGGATTAGCGAGCAGCGAAAGATGAGGTCATCTAGGCCTATTGAAACCACATTTTGAGACCTCGCGGACCAACAATAGCGGAACTTCAGCAAATCCTCTGAAGTACACCCCCTTGTTTTCCACGCAGCCTGGATTAGTCTTGAGCTTCTAGATCTAAAAATACAATAACCCTTTCACTCATATATAATAAAGAGAAATAGACTACGGTAAAAAAAAAACCCCTAACAGGTTTATTTACATGCCCAGCACATAGAACTCTTCTGTATTTACAACACAGAAGGCAAAACAATACAAAACAAATGGCAATTCAAAAAAAAAGTGGTTTTTTTTCCCCAAGATGTTTGGACGTGGTTTGCCATTTTCACAGTGGTGTAAAATGCAAGGCATTCATGTCTCGAACTGACTCATGCACAGGACTCTAATAGTATCGAGGCTGTATTTTAAAAAACCTACTTTTCAGAACATAGCAGTAGAAGAATCAACAAACTCACACGTGCAATTAGGTCCACCAAAAATTCCTGAAAACATGCAGAAGTAGTTGAACGCCAAGGGCTGCTCTCCTAATTTATGGTTACTTTTGCCAGAAAGTGAGGTGCACCAGGGGCCAGAAACCACTGCTGGGAAGGAAGCATTTTGCTACCGCTCTCAGCGACAGGAAGGTCAAGCTTGTAACAGACTGTGATTTTCATATAGATGCACGCTGACATTTCAAAGCTGCTCGAAAAGAATCACACTTATGACTCTACTTGAGTTTTCCAAGGTGTTCTGGCAAGGGGAAAAAGGGAAAATAAGACCACAGGTAGGGTATAAATAGCACTTGGTTTGTGGCGTTGAAGAGGAAGGACACGGGGCTCCGCTTAGCACAACAACACGTGAGGGTAGGGCATTTCCAGACCACGCACCAACTTTTACACCAAAATTTTAGTGCTCGATTCCTCTGCAGAGCTGTCATCACTTTACGCCGTGGGAACAATGCAACTGGGTCTCGAAAGGCCGGGAATACCCAGGCTTGCTAAGAGTAAGCGGGGAAAAACTGCATTACCGCTCTCTGTGCCAGCTGCCCTGAGCCTTGAACAAAAAAGAGGAGGGAACACGGAGAAAAGAGCAGACCACCACAGTATTTGTTTCCTCCAGCAGCAAACAGCCCACTGCAGGCTTCACAGCAAACTCAGCACGGTTCTAAACCGCAGCATGGCAAAGCGGCTGAAAACGAGGGGCTGCCGGCAGCACGCTGCGGGCGCCGTGCAGAGTACGTGGGGCTGGCCCCAGTGTGCCGACTGCTCGGCTCGAAGGACAAGGCAGAAATCGGACGCCGTTTTCCTCAGCTACCTTAATACGACAGGAATTTAAATATATCTTGATCTGTCACAGAATTAATTATTTTTTCACAGTTTTGGGACAGGAGCAAGACAAAATGACTCCGGATCTTTCTAGAGTAAGACTCTAGAACGAGGGGCAGGCGGACGCGCCGGCAGCGGCGGGGCCGTCGTGGGCGCAGGCACACCCGCAGCCGGCCCGCGCTCCCGCCAACCCACCGCCACGGGAAACGGCCGCCCGCTTCCCCGCTCTCGCTCCGCGGCTGGAACAAGAAAACCGGCTGCGGGGTCTCCCCGCCTTTTGTCGGACGCCCACCGCCCGCCATGTCCCGCTCGGCTCGCGCCGACCCCCCGGCCCCCTCCAGCCCGAGGAAAATAAACGCTGGGAGCGAAAAATCTCGGAAATCTGCTCTCTTCTGCAAGGCACTTATCACTTAGAAGTAAATTCCTCTTGCATGTGCCAAGAAGGAAAACCTTTTATATGTTGCTGGCAAAACTGTCAATCATCTTGATGAGCAGCAAATAAATGAATGCCCAATGATGGGATTCCATATTATCCTTAAAAAAGAAATCCATCAAATAAACATCAACAGGTAAATGTTTATACCCGACAGCCATCAATTCCAGCTATCCATGCAAAGAGACAGGTGAGCTGGACTGGTAAACCTCGAAATTAGAGAGGTATTAATCATCTGCTCCCAGCCAATATAAACAGATGTTATTTTTAAACAGGCAAAATCATCTCTTCCTCTGAAATTTATTTGCAACAGATAATGTTCTGTTACATTTTTAATCAAGCAGATGAAGTTACATTTAAATTGAAAATCGGCTGCACTCAACTAATCAGGCAAGTAAAATTCTGCGATGGTTGAACGGCAGTACAGAGCACACCATCACAGCAGGTAAATTGCGAAATTTACCTGTCACACCACACAGCTTATTGTTCAGCCACCGCGCCTGCAAGTGAGGAGCAAAGAACTAAGACAAAAAAAAGAAAGGCACGTTAAACACATTTATAAATCCATCGTCTTTTAGGAAAACATGGTGACAGGTAAAAAAAAAAATAAGCTCCACCTCTTTCCTACAAAAAAGCCAATAGAGATTTACATAGGTTGCTCCTATCTGCTTCATGGTAGTGTAAGTCGCACGTCTGGATATACTGAGATCAAGGCACAACATGAAAAACCTCTCATCTTTCTCCCACAATAACATAAAGACCAAAAAAAAAAATTAAAAATGTCTTAGGGAAGAAACAGTGTGATTTTTCTGTTAATCCACTTCCTGGCTCTCCCACAGACACGTCAGCAAGCTCTGTCCCACCACCTCACTTCTCCGTGCCTTAGCTCACCACTTGTAAAAACTGGTATTAATGTCCCGACTCAGAGGTTCACAGACGATACACGTGCTTGTGCAAACGCTGCTCTGATAGAAGCAGCACTCGTGTAAATAGATGAAATACAGAGTTTGGCTACCTACTGTCTACAGAAACACCCTAAAATACTTTGTTACAGGAAAGTGCCAGAAACGAGCACATTTCATCTTAATTTTAAAATGAGATCCATGTAGTCTTATGCATGACATTTATAAATTATGCATAGCTACGTTTTTTTTTTTTTATGTCAGGACGAATAGAAACTGTCAGCAGACATCTGGAAGACTGTCAATTATTACAGTTTTAACGCATCCACACCTCCTAGCTGGCTGCAGATGCGGAAGCCCTGACACTGACGAGCAGCGCGCGGACCAAGCTCCGTGCGCGTCGCAAACCCTGCGCCGTCCCCTGCACGCTGCCGGCCACGCTTCGCCTCGTGCCCGGGCACTCCGGCCCCACGTGCCGTCTGGTACTCTTACGCGGATCAGCACCGCTCGAGAAAAACAAAACAAACCCTGTAGTAAATCTAACAACCACATCTATTTGTCCTATGAGCGTCTGTAACTATTGCACGGTACCAGCGCGTGCATACACTGCACAAACCCTGCAGGACACAGCTCTGCAGCGCGTTTGCACATCCCCAGCCACACGGTGCCCGGACTCCTTCAGTCTGCAGCTAAAATTTGGCACTCCCTTTCATAGCACATTATTTTTTTCAATGTGAAAACGACACAGAGACCCGAACGTGCCAGGGTAAACATACACTATATGTGAAAGATGGTAGGAAAGTCAGGTTTAAAAGCAGAATACTTGTAATGTTCTTTCACTTCTGTTACTATTCACAAAATCATCATCAAGACTCATTTCTCCCTTTTACCTCTAGGAATTTAATAAACGATGTTATTTTCATGTTATTTTATTTGCTGAACAGTTTTTTCTACAACAATATAAAGTTTAACGGTTAGGTTAGCGTGGTGTCTTTGCGCAAGGGTTATGTCCCTGTCCCTGCTCGCTGCAGGGGGCTGGGCTAGATGGCCCTAAAGGTCCCTTCCAACCCAAACCATCCTGTGATTCTACGATTCTGCATCCTGCAGTTTAGAGTCTAGATTAGGAAAGCAAACGTTGTTTCAAAGAAAATCAATACAGTAATTCTACATTGGCATATTTAAACACTGCAATAGTTTGGACACTCCGGCAGCTTTAAAACTAAAACCTTACATTAAGGCCTTTAAGTTAAAATTTATAATCACAAACTCTGAAGGTGGTGTGGCTGCAGCCTGGTTCGCCGCGGCCACCTAACACGTGGCACCACCGCTTCGCCGACCCGTGCTGTCTGCACCGGAGGGCTGCGGACAGGCTCGCCGTGATGAGGTCCAGCCGCAGCGAGCGGGTGGGATGCGGCTGGGCTTCTGACCGAGCGGGCTCAGCCGCAGGCGCCCGTCTCCCGCACGCGGCTGCGCGAGGCCAGGAGGGCAGCGTGCGGAGGGCAGCGGCGGACGACGACGCTGCCTTCGCCGGTGCTACCACCTGCATCTACAAAGTCAACGTGCACGCACGGCCCGGACGGGAGCTCACACCCTCCATCCAGGAGCCACAGCTTCGCTCTAAGCCACAGGGTCCCCACGCTCATTTTTCTGCCTGACGCCTGGAGACCTGGCTTATTAACGCTGGAGGAGAATGTCCTGCAAAGGCTGCAGAGGATGTTCCTCGTCCCCTGTGCAGTCTTCTCCACAGCAGCTAGAAATGAGGGACCCACATTACCTGATGTTCAGGCAGCAGGCTGATACAGTCAAAGGAGCACAGTATTCAGACTTTCCTCGACTGTTGCTGAAAAGTTCATAAAAACACGATTATTTCTTAAGTGAGGAAAGTAACTCTTCACTGACCAGGTAAAAAAGTTCTCTCCAAATTTTGAAAAGAAGTCTGCTTATGTGTCTTAAAAGGGTAAGGCAGTATACATCCACCTGAGACAGAAATGGCCGGGGAAATAAGAGAAACATTACAATACGGTTTCTAATTTCACTCATATCACTCTGTATGAAATATACCAAGCAGTGAAAAGAAAACAAATATGTAGAGTGTGCCATGTTCTGGATTTTATTAATACCACTCAGCAAGTGTGAAAAAGGAAGCGTAATAATACCTTAATGCTGACCGAGCAGTGCCCCAGACCGCGGTCCTGCGCTGCGTGGAACAGTTTTTGACAGCTACTGCTGAACAAAACCGGAGTGCGTTGTCTTCAGGCACGGGGCTTTGGTTTGTTTTTTAAAATAATTTAGTGAAGTGCCAAAAAGCTTTAAGTGAACGTTATGTTAGAATTTAAGGCAGGAGATGGAGAACTAAGACCTCTCATAACCCGAGCCTGCCGGTGCGGGCCCAGCTCCGCCGCGCGCGGAACACGTGGAAATGCGATTTCCCCGTGCCGGGGGCCCGGGGCAGCACTCGGACCCTGGCAGGGCTGCAGGGCGCCCGACAACAGGAGCAAATACTCAGCTTTTAAAAACGACTGCCCCACGACACGCGGCGCCTTCACTCGCACGCCGTCCCTGCGACCCACAGCGTTCCCTCGGCACGCCGACGCGCGGCTGCGGCAGTGCCAGCCCGCCCGCGCCCACGGCCAGCACGCAACCCCCGGCGACATCTCCGCTTGTGCTCAGCTTTACACGAGAATAATCCCACACCGAGAGGGCATCAGCACGCACTGGCAGCTAAGCACACGTGTGAGCGTTTTGCTAACCAAAGCCTCTCCGCGTATTTCCATCTCTTTCACTGCACATTGCTCAAATTATTAATTAAATGCCCGGGCAATTTTAACATTGGATTTTATTGTTCTAAGTACTTCAATTTTTTTCTTTAGTGCTAGTTACATCTTTGATTTTTCCCAGCATTTAAAAGACATTCTATTATGGTAAAACTGTATAGCAGCTACAGCAGGCTATATATGGAGATGGATCATGCAAAAAAAATCCCTTTTCCTAACTGCCCTTTGATACATCCAGTCTTTAAACCAGATTTCACGTTGAGTTACTACGTGAGAAACACAGGCAAAAACAGTGTAGTATTCAAATTTTAAACATACATAGTAGAGACCCAATCTTTAGACAGCACTGTATTATTGTATCACAAATTAATATAAAAGTCTTCAATTGTCCAAATTTGGAACTTCATCCAACAAACATTTAAATTTCATCAGCCTTACTCAGGACACCCAAACTCCCCCGTGGTTTGACACCAGAGCTGTCCGCTTACTAAGCATCCCTGCAGACCTTGCCGCAGCCAACAAGCAGTACCTGGCACCAAGACCCTCGCGGAGCTCAGCACTTCTCAGTTCAGACTCATTTCTGGCCCCTGACTTCAAATTCCAGCACCGGCGCTACCCTGCGTAGTACCACGGGTCTCAGCCATTAGAAAAATCTCACACCGCCAAGGTACCAAGACAGCTTTTAGAACTGAGACTTGGAAAACGCCCAAGTCTGAGACGAGCCGAAACCAGGACAATAAACGATGCAGTATCTTTTCTTTTGAAGTTTTTTAGGAGTAACTTGCAACAAAATATTGTGATAAATTACTTAAAACTCATGTAAGATGCTATTAAAGATGAGCATTCAATGTTAAAACTACATTGCTTAGCTTCCAAGTACCTGACCCTTCAACTTAACATCTACATTAAAAATTATTTTGGCAGACAATTTCCCTTTTACAGAAAACATTAACCAAAATTATTGACAAAGCTTTAAAAACTAAAAATTCAGATGACATAAGCCCACAAATTCAAAAAAACTAAAAATTAATTTCAAATGAGAAGTAATTAATTTCCAATCTTTCATGTATCTGCAAGTATTGCAATATTGCATATATTAAATTTTGCATGTATTCTAATTTCTTTGGTTTTACTGTGTCTTAAAATTGGTTTCTTCCCAAAATCAGGAAATAAACTTTGACAATAACAGTACAGCAATACAGTGACACACTAATGATGAAATAGAACAGAACTCTGGTTAACACTGAAGTTAAATGGAAATGGAAGCAACTGCCATCAAATTCGATAATTCATTTATTTAAATGAAGAACTCTTCTCTCTTCACAGTGATTCTTCCTCAAATCAGACGTTTCACTGCAGAGATCACTGCGCAGCAGCTGCTCCGAGTGGTTTGGTTTGTATTTCCAAGCAGTAAACCAGAACCTCGTGCTTCTTTTCAAAGCGGGGAGGAGCGGGAGATGTGCCCGTGAGATGTTCAAGCTCAGAAACGCCGCTTGAACTGCAGAATGTTATAGCAGGGGCAAGACTTCAGTTACCTCTGTCACAATTTTGAAACTTTCTGCCTGCTCAGACCTGCAAAATTGATTTGATGTGTTCCTGGAGAACTGGAAAACATACCCCGCGCTCAAGGCTTTCATGTTTACACCTTGTTTTCAGAAATGGAGCACTTGCTTTGAAAACTGTTATAGACGTAAATTAAAGACGCCCATACCCTCTTGCCCTGTGCTTCCTGCTCTGTCAGTCTGAATTACTCAAAAAAGAAGCAGAACACAAAAAAAGAGTACAGTAAGGCATGTGCAGAGAGGCAAGGGGAGGACTTTCCACTTTCGCCCTGGCTGTGACCTGGAAATCATATGCACGCAGTACAGTGAGAACAAGCAGCAGCCATCCCAGCAGCACGGCTGCACTTACTCCTCTGTGCCAACAACTGGCGTAAATCCAGCAGACCATGTAAGACTAATTCACGCTACACAGCTTTCTTCTTTTTTTTGCCCCCCTTTTTTTTTTTAATTAAAGGAAAGCGTCCATGCTAAAACCAGCAAACTTTCTGTAATTAAGACTTTTAGCTTCTAGAACCTGTGCCTGATTATCATAATAGAGCAGCAAATTATCCTCTAAGATTTTGGAGGACAGTTTTGTACAGCATGAGACTGCTTTGACTTCACCGTTACAGCGCAGGTGGAAAGAGCATTGCTTCACACAGGGGGTTCAGCAAAACCCGTGCAGCATCTCCTGCACCAGCCTCTGCTGAGCCCTTCCGACCCCTTACCTCGCAGCACCCCTTTTTCTGCAGGTGGTTTCTTTCTGTACAGAGCAGCACAGTACTTTTGCTTCTTAAATCCAACAGTATTTACTGGGTTGAAGGAAATCTCTGCGACCACGAATGAAATAATAAGAACTTCAGCCAATTCACCGATTTAATAGTCCATGCCCTCATTAGACCCTGCCACACCCATAAGAAACTGTTGTATTTTTTAATTGTGCATTTGTCACTTACCTCAACTGTCACACTTCAAGCATGGTAGCCCATATTTCAGAAATAACAACAAACGTAAGAGAGAAAAGACATGCACTAAAGTTTCTCTCTTGCACTAGATTTTTCTCTTGCAGTCATCACAGAAGCCAACAGGAGGCTTCAAATAAACATTACAATGAAAACCTGAACCTCAAGCTGCTCCTCAGATTACTACTTTTACCATTTCAAGGGCAACTCTGTTTTTAACATTTTAGTAATGCACTTCTGATCTGAAAGTCAAACTGTGCCTTCAGCAAACAGCCTAACTTGAGGAACACTCAACTGACCAGGCAATACATGCAAGTGAACAAGAGAAAAACCACACTTCTTATTCACCCTAACAGAAGCGGTGCACTTCACAGATGCTCTGTCACTTCCCCCCCACTTCCACCGGCAGCAGGTGATCATTCTCCATAAGCCTCCACCAGTGCCCACCTGGGGTCTGCTCAGAAGAGGAATGGGGTCTGCGAAGAGCAGCAGTCCCGGCCTCCAGAGCGCTGCCGGACCACCAAGGTCTTCATGAACCGAAGGTGGACATTATATGCACTCACTGGAAAGCACGTATGAAACGCAAGAAATGAGTTTTGGCCTTTGAAAATTGTGTTTTGGTATTGAACTAGTGTATTTAGCTCCACGTGTCATGTATCTCTGCTTGAATTAAGGAAGCCTTGTTATTAATAAGCAAATTAATTTTTGTAAGCATCAGATGAGCATCATGAGTGGCAGCCTGAGGAATAATGGAAACTCACTTCAAACGGAGACAACGAGCTTTCACCCCACAAATTACCGAGCGTATCAAACCACACACGCCAGCTCCGGCTGCCTTCCCGTGAGGATTTCCCCACGTGCCACGGCTCTGGGCAGGGTCACGGCATGGCGGGATCATCCTGTGCTCCTGCAGCACGGGTGCTGGCCCAAGTCCACTGGGGCTCTGCGCCGTGACCCTCCAGGCCGGCATACACTTAAAAGAACGAGCCCCCAGAGAGCAAGTCCCCGGCCATGCCGGGCCTGGCTCTGCGTCCCCGGGCTGGCCGGCATGGTCCGACCTGAGGCTGGAGAGGAGAGCGTGCAGGCAGGCAGGCGTGCTGCTGGCTCCTCTCCCAGGTCCAGTTCTAAGGTCATGGCTGGGGCACAGGTCTCCCCACCCACTGCCCTGCACCTCCCCAGCACGGCAGGAGCCTGCTGCCGCTTGGGAGGCTCTGGTCTCCGGGCACCCCATCTCCTGGTACCCCACCACGTCAGAGAATCACAGAATCCCAACATGGCAGGGGTTGGAAGGGCCCTCTGTGGGTCACCCAGCCCAACCCTCCTGCTGAAGCAGGGTCACCCAGAGCAGGCTGCACAGCACCGTGTCCAGGCGGGTCTGGAATATCTCCAGAGAAGGAGACTCCACAGCCTCCCTGGGCAGCCTGGGCCAGGGCTCCATCACCCTCAGAGGGAAGAAGTTCTTCCTCATGTTCAGCTGGAACTTCCTCTGCTTCAGTTTGTG
>Ga0065711_1045952_pt1 | contig 13170 bp, 6 predicted proteins | sample Hoacrofraction12_FD_59098 | JGI IMG/M metagenome (GOLD analysis project Ga0065711, IMG submission 59098) | Hoatzin crop microbial communities from Cojedes, Venezuela - Epithelial fraction 12 v2 (version 2) | ecosystem: Host-associated > Birds > Digestive system > Esophagus > Crop | place... | reverse complement strand
GGGAGGTTGTGGAGTCTCCTTCTCTGGAGATATTCAAGACCCGCCTGGACAAGATCCTGTGCAGCCTACTGTAGGTGACACTGCTTCGGCAGGGGGGTTGTACTAGATGACCCACAGAGGTCCCTTCCAACCCCTACTATTCTGTGATTCTGTGATTCTGTGATTCTATGAAAAGGCTTGATAACACATAAAAGACAAAGAATTGCTTTATTCTCGTATAACATCCTGGGGACTCTTAACCCATTTTTTCAGGATACAACCTACATTGGATACAAACAACAGAGGAATTCTGCTTCCTCATTTCTGGGCAGCTGTCAGTAATTGAACATAGAGCATACATTAAAAAGCTCTACTTCCAAAATTGAATATTTTTAATATCATTAAGGTTTAATTTTTATTGGAATTCATTTTCTGTGGATTTTTGCAGTATGGAGCCTCTGGTGGCTTTCCATAATTCTGCTGCAATGGAGCTTAATCCTGGTATTGCTTAATACGTTGCTTTAGTCAAATACTCTCTAGTCAGGTCCAGAAAACTAAAACTAAAAAATGACTATGTTAAACATGTGAACCTAAAATGTATTTTTTGCTTTAGCTAAAGTTTTGCTTAATAAAAAATAGACTGACTAGACTATGGAGGAATATCTTTTGTCTGGAAAAAAGTAATTGTAATAGAAATGGAAAAAAAGAACCAATTCAGGGCATAATGTGTATTTTCTCCTCCTTGCATAATTGTCAAACTTCGAAAAACATTACTAACAGAGTATAAGATGGAAAATACTGCAATTTGCTTTTAATACATTGTCCCAAGCTACAAATGCACAAAATGTTTTTGGATCACTTCATAAATCTTCAAAATGTTAAAGTGTTAAGAAATCCTATATCAATGCACTGCAAAATTCCACTCTCGTTTTTCTGCTTTGAATCACATCTTTTAAGCATATTGATGCCTTTTGAATCACCTTGTATGCTCATGTGAGTAATTTCTAGGAAAGGATTGCAAATAATCTGAGTATAAGGAGGTAAGTAGTGCATAGGTGATTCCTTCTGGTGATTCCTGGTCATTACACCTGTTTGCTTGGCTCTTGGCTTTCAGATACCTGTGATTATCTGTATTTGCTCTTCGTACTTGTTAGAGGACTAGCAACTGGCTCAGTGTTTCTTCTCTTTCTATACTGCTTTTGATTTCTTGAGAGGAGTTTATGTTTTGTCTTTCGTGTTCACCATGAAGCCACCTTACTTTATATCAAATTGTCAGTTTCTTACCTTTTGGAAGCCTACTTTTGTGATTCATTTCCATTTCATTTTAGTTGCTTATATTATACTTCTACCCTGCCTAGTCTAGGAATATTACTTGTGGGAAGACAGATAAAAAATGAGCTTTCATTCTCTTTTGGCCACAATGGATATTCAGATGGGAATTCATGGTGCATCTTCCAGGGCAGCTTCAAAACACATCATGGACTGTTCATAAGGAAGAAACCATTTCTCTGAACCACATTTTAACTGTCGTCACCATACTCACAGAAGATCTCCAAGTTTCAGGCTCCTCTATGCTATAATGCAATATGCCTAAGTCACACTGCCTAACATATGTTCACAAGAAGATGCCACAACTTGGTGCCACTACTTTCATCATCTTCCTTATATCCTTCACAGCCTCATGAAAGAAAATGTGGGAAGTATTTTAGTTGGCATGCAGAACACCGGAAAGTATTCTACATTCAAACTTCATGCCAGATCAGTGCCTCATTTTGCATTACCTCTTCAAGTGAAATGGAAGGCCTGCGATTTGCCTAAAAATAATTAAAAAAAAAATATTTCTTAGCTTTAAAGAAACCAAACTTAAAAAAAAAAAACAAACAACGAAACCCCACAAACTTTAATGTGGTAAAATTTACAGCTTATTTACTCTTATACTAGATTTTGAAGTGGACGGAAGCAAATGATAGAATAACATTAATCATTCTGTCTATGATTCTAGTTTACAGGTATACTTTTTTCAGCTTATTTCCTTCAGTTAGCAAACTTTTAGGTGACATAGTTTGATGAAGTTGGGATTCAGATTGGTTCTGAATACAAATAAATTTCTTTGCGTAGCTGTTTGTGATTTGCCAATAAATAATTTTATAATTATTTATTTCAAACATACATACATACATAGAAATTGGCACAATGTATATAGCTCATTAGCAGTTCTTAATAAAGTTTATGACAGACAGATACTTTTCTGATTGACAATGTGATAGAAATTACCTCAAGATAAGAGTGGCTGGAATGAGAAGGAAAAGCCTGATTCCTTTTTTGTATCCATATACTCCTTATTCTGCTTGGTGTTCTTTGTGCATCAGACCAGCCTGTTAATAACCGGTTTTCTTTTCTTCTCACACAATGCAAGGATGTTAGTTAAGCCATTGGACTTACCACAAAGATGCCTGATTGAAATCTCTTGAAATCAAAGTGCCTCCATCTCACAATATACCGAAGTACAAAAAAGAAAAACGACAAAATAGAATGCAGCACATTTCTTCTTTGTAAGGATTTTCATTTATTTCTATTTCGAAGATCTTTCTCCTCACTTTAAAGGGTTGGGCTGCTGCAAACCTAAGTGCTCCATCTTAACGGTCAGCGCACAGTTGTGATTCCATATTCCCTGGAAAAAATTATCATGTTCTCACCAGTCAGAAAAAAAAGATAACTACTTCTCTCTGTATTTCACTAGACAGTCATTATCTCTTGGGACGTAACATTTCCACTGTTGTTCATGATGTAACATTTGTTCCAAAATACTTTTTCAAGTTCAAAGACAGACATATGACTGCAGTGGTTTGTTATGATTATACATCTACCAAGTGTCAACTCTACTTCATGTTGTTTGTGTCAATTATTTTCTCATACAAAAAGCTACATATACGTATATTTATACAAATATCCATACACACAAACACAAATACAAACATACTATACACAAACATACTGTACATATTAATTGCAAATATTCAGAATAATTGAAAAAAAAAAACTTAATAAACTAGTGCAGTTTCAATTAGTAGTTTCACAAAATGTGAAATATGTAGCTCTGTCACCTAGCTGAGCAGGCTCTTCATGATCCCAAGGGTCAGGTTTGTTCACAGGGTGGTTTCTAAGTTTTAGATTGTATTTGGCAGTTTAGCAATCAGAAATTGATCCTTAACTCTCCTTCCAGTATGTTTTCGACCGGAAGATTCATGTTGCTGTAAGTAATAGAGATATGTAGGCAGACCTACTTGGGAAAGCCTGTATAGCCTCTTTCTTCCATGTACCTGGCCCAGCTAAGGCTACTACTGCCTATTGATTCCCTCTATAAACAATACATTTCATCAAAATCATCCCCATGTATGAAATTGGTACAACACATGAGGAACATTTGTTGCACAGTCTATTGTTGTCCCAGCTCACTGAATCATTAAGAATTAAGCAAATCACTGAAGCAAAGAGAGTTGAACTAGAAAATCCTGAAATTAGTAAAAAAAGGAAAAGATGTTTAGGCTGAGGGATTTTTATTTATTTTTTCTAAAAGTCTTCTCTTTTGTCATGTCTCTGACTAATAGCAAATCACTTTTCTGAACTTTCTTCACTTTTGCCTTGTCTTCACATTTTTTACGTTTGGATGGCTTGGGTATTTAGGACTCTCTCCAAAACCTGTTACAAGGTGTCTGCTCTGCTTTGATGCATGTAGCCTTGCAAAACAGATTATTTTGATTATTGGCAACAGGTGGGATAGTCCAGGACATGGCTGTGCTCTCTTTAGGGAGCTGACTGCCATGGCAGTGCGCAGGCTGGAGGCTCCCTGAGGGAGGGGAGGTTGGGAGGGGGGGGGTCCTCATGAGGCCTGACAGGGCAGGGCCTGGCAGCCTGTCCTGTCCCACCACCCCAGCCAGGAGCAGGGCAGCTGGGGGGGTACAGTGGCAGCTCCATCCTTGGACATTGGGCATCTCCCTGGGGATGGGGACAGGCCAAGACCAGGTCCGGCCCATGGCTGGGCAAAGCGATGGCTGTGGCGTGGCAGGGACGGGAGCTCAACTGGGCATTGAGCAGAGAAGCCTCAGATTAAAAGCATCTCCCAAGGAAGGAGAGGGGAGCCCCTCTGAGGCTTCCTAGTGGAGATATTTGGGGAAGCCCCCAGTGAAGTACCTGCTAGATCACTTTTTCATGGCTACTGGCAACACTGTCTTTAGTTCAGTGCTGAGCCCAGACAGCTGTATCCTGGGAAGGAGGGAACTCAGAGGCATGACACTGACCCTTATTTCTAGAAAAATGAAACCATCTTGCTTTTATGAGTGGGCTGACCACAGAGCACCTGAAATAAGAATTTCTGGATGATTAAATGAGTTTAAGAGGACAGTAGCCTGTAATGTGTCCATTAAAAAAGAAAAACTTCCAAAGCAATAAAAACTTAAATAATACATGAACTCCACAGCATCAAGTATGTAAATATATAAAACTCTATTTAGCACTCACCACAAGCTAATTTAGTGCAATTTAGCACAAAACTGATAAACGAGTTCAGAAATAATTTACGAAGGACTTGAGTATGAACTGTGAGCCATATACATGGCCAGAAAGGTGAAACAAACTGTCCAAGTGTTATGGGTTTGCGTGACAATGTTTTGGTAGCCAGAGGGCTATAGAAGTGGCTTCTGTGAGAAACTGCTGGAAGCTTCCCCCGTGTCTGATAAAGCCAGTGTCACCAGGCTCTAAGACGAACCCGCCGCTGCCCAAGGCCAAGCCAATCAGTGATGGTAGTAGCGCCTCTGTGACAACATATTTAAGAAAGGGAAGAAAAAACTCTGGAGGAGAAACAGCTGGGTAGAGAGAGGAGTGAGACAATGTGAAAGAAACAACTCTGCAGACACCAAGGTCAGTGAAGAAAGAACTGGGGAAGGAGGTGCCTAAAATGTTGGAGCAGAGACCCTTCCCTTGCAACTCATGATGAAGACCATGGTGAGGCAGGTTGTACCCCTGCAGCCCATGGAGGTCCATGATGGAGCAGATATCCACCTGTAGCCCATGGAAGAGGCCCCAAGCAGGAGCAGGTGGATACCTGTGACCCCTGGGGAGCCCGTGCTGGAGCAGGATCCTGCCAGGACCTGCAGACTGGTGGAGAGAGGAGCCCACACCAGAGCAGGTTTGCTGGCAGAGCTTGTGACCCCTTGGGGGTCCCACGCTGGAGCAGCCTGTTGCTGAAGGACTGCACCCTGTAGGAAGGACCCATGCTGGGGCAGTTTGTGAAGAGCTGCAGCCCGTGAGAAGGACTCACATTGGAGAAGTTTGTCGAGAACTGTCTCCTGTGAGAGGAACCTTCATGCTGGAGCAGGAGAAGAGTGTGAGGAGTCTTCCCCCTGAGGAGGAAGGAGTGGTAGAGACAATGCGTGATGAACTGACTGTAACCCCCATTCCCCGTCCCCCTGCGTTACTGGGGGGGAGGAGAGAGAGAAACAGGAGTTAAGCAGAGCCTGGGAAGAAGGGAGGGGTGAGGGGAAAGTGTTTTAAGATCTGGATTTATTTTCTCACTGTCCTACTCTGATTTGATTGGTGATGAATTAAACTCCCTTTTCTCCCCAAGTTCAGTCTGTTTTGTCCGTGACTGTAATTGGTGAGTAATCTCTCCCTGTCCTTTTCTCGACCCACAAGCCTTTCATCATACTTCCTCTCCCCTGTCCATTTGAGGAGGGGGAGTGATAGAGTGGTTTTGGTGGGCACCTGACATTTATCCAGGCCAGACCAAAACAACCTTGGGTATTAGATGTAGCTAGCAGATCAGAAAAAGATCCCATGTGAAATAAGATAAATGGAGATAATCTCCGGCATGTGCTAGGAGAATGGAGCAGGTATGTTTTCCACACCTTGAACAAGGATGAGAGATGCTGAAGGATTTTTCTAATCAGTCACTCTCTTGCTTCCATTGCTCAAACTAACGTGCAGATATCAGAAATTTCTTATGTATTGTAAAGGGAAAAAGAAGTGCTTGTGTTACTAGCAAAAATCTCAGGGGCAGAGTTTAAGTCTAGTGTCCCAAAGGCTGCAAGTGTAGAAAAGTAGTATAGAAACTGCAAGTGTCACAAAGAGAAGAATGTTGGAAAGAAATCAGAATTTAGGGTATTTTGTGTAACATGGGTCAGAAAGTATCATATATGTGATCTGTGGATGCAACAGATGAACTCACAAAACTGAAGTTCAACACAAGGTAAAAAAGGCCCGGTAGAACACTGTAAAAAAAAGCCTGTCAGTTTTATCAGAAAGAAAAAGGGAAAAATCATCCTCTGTGTGGCAATCTGAATCAAAAGCAATCAGGAAATGGAAGTGCTTACCAATCAGTAAAGTGCAGTCGAACAGTGAAAAAGAACTTCTGACAGATGAATGCTTCAGCCTCCTCTACAAGGACTTAGTAACCTCGCATCAAGCTCTTCCACCGTTCCTCAATGCCAAGCGTCATTCTCCATGACAAACAAAGCATGATTCTTTGGAGGCTAGAATGGCAGAATGGGAATCTGAATGATCTGTGATGCTGAAACAAAGAACACTTTACCCTAGTCACCAGTGGAAATACTGTTCAAGTAATCATAGCTTGTTACAAGAAAAATCAGTCTAGATGGAATTGATCAGATTTAAATGTAAGTTTTTCAAAGTTACATGTCTATTTTTAGTGACTTGCTGGAGGTGTCTTTACAGATGATACAGAAAAGCAGGCACCTCCAGAGGGTGATTCTTTCACCTATTTTAGACACCGATGTTAGAGCAGATTAATCACTCTATGATGATGCCAATTCCTCTCCATTGACTCTAGAAAGAAACTATTTGATAACTGTAGACTAAAATGAATGACTTTTAGATGCTCTAAAGTTAGTGACATGAATCCTACATTAGATTGGCAAATTAAAATAATAGGAATTTTTCCCTCCCCCTCTGCACATAAAGTGAGTTAATGGACTAGCCAGAAGATCACTACGTGAAAGCAGCTAAATCATCAGGAAAGGACTTTGAAAAGAGATGTGCTGTTTTTCTTAAAAAGTCCATTAAAAAAAAGATTTTTCTTCTTCTGCCATGTCCTTTCAGAGTTTTCTTCTTACATTTATTTTGGGATTGCTTCTCTCCCATGAACTTAAGATGCTTTACATGTTACAGCAGTATTGATACTAACAATATTGCTCTTTCAGGAACCAGCTTTTGTCCTGGGTGCATAATTTAATGGTGGTACAAGAATATTGTTTATATGTTTGAGTGCATATATTTCTGTATTTCTCTGCCAGTTGTCTGTAGTAATGTTTTTAGCCGCGTTATCAATTTAGGCCAGATCTGATGATGGAGGTCTCTTTTATTTATATAGCTAAAAAAAAAAAAGGAGCTAGAATTCAATCCCTTGCTGTAGGACCAAGTGGCCCTGACTCATGTGTACTGTGTTTATAACTAACCACATCAAGAGCGGATCTGTATAGCAGGGAGATCTAGCTGGAGCAATGCAAACCAGTGCCTTTGGGAGGGCTATATTTAACTAAACAGGGATCCGATACTTGAACTTATTTCCAGAATCTTATTTTAATTACAAGTATAGAGCTGAAGTTCCACAGGTTTTATGAAAGAAAGCATCTGTTGGAGGAGAGACCTAACTCAGTGTTTTTAGTGACAGAAAACTTTTAATACAAAGTTTAAAAGCTGTAAAGTCACAGGATGTAAGATTTCACATATTCTGTTTCTCATAGTAATACTTGGTTTATTTGATGACTGATCATGTTTTCTGCACACATCTTAGACTTATTTGGTTTATTAGCTTTTTTCACATTCAGTGGAAGACTAATCAAAAATAAATATGCTCAGGTGATAATGTGGTGTAACTTTATTTTGCATCTGACATTTTTGTTCATGCAGAGGTTGTATTTTATCTGAATAGTCCCTGAGATTTCAGATGGCACAAGCTGCTTTACAGTACCATCATTTTTATCCATAGATCCCTAAATACTTTTCAAGGGGTAAAATCATTGTCAGTTTGGCTAAACTCATCACACTGAGAGTTCATATGACCTGTTTGGAGTCAGTCATACCAACAACAACATCAATGGCTTCTCAGTAGCAGTAAACACACTGGGAGAAACACATTGGAGTTCAGATTATCTATTCAGTGAGTGTCTCCTCTACATGAAAAATGCCAGGAGTGGCCTTCTGTGTATGTGTCTATGAATACATCTATGCATGTGTATGAATGCTCTATAGTATTGTAATAAATGTCATACATGCATAAAATTAATTTCCACCTTATAAGTAATTTCAGACCTTATACAGTGAAGCCTTGCTGTGGATCTGAGTCTGCTTGCTTTTGTGGGTTTTATTGAAACCCTTGTGTATGCTGAGCACAGGGGTTTTTTTGTAGCTTAATGTACTAGAGTTACTTCTAAAGCTTCTTGCAAAACAAAGAATCAAAACTGAAACGCCTAGGGAGAGGAACAACAGCCAGAAGGTGAGACAAAGACAGAACATAAGAAGTAATCTCAGTTGGCAGGTCCAGCCAGTCACAACAGAGAGATACCGTGGAATTTTGTTGAGAGAGATTTTCAGGACACCTCTGTCCACATAGGAAATGGTACGCATTATACAGTTCAAAGCACAACCCTCTGCATTACTGCTGCTCTCAAATGTCTATGTGTGGCAGTCCTTTCATCATTTATACTTCTATTTGAGCAGTAGCCAGCCATCTTTATACACTTAAAGTCTGCTGGAAGGGGAGGAATGTGCTTTTAAACATAGTTGCTTTAGTTGCTTGCAGTATTTTCCAAATGGTAAATAGCATTCTAGCTAGTGACATAAGTTGCCACCATTTGTTTGACATGAGCTTTCAGGAGTGAAGGGTGAGATGTTTTCACAGAAGTATTTGCAGTTGTCCAAGTGGAGGCTGTATAAAAAACAAACCAAAATGAGCAAGGAGTAGCAGAGAGCTGTTTTACAGCAGTGGATGCTATGTGTGTGCCATTGTGCAGAATTTCAGGAAACTACTTCTGCACTAAACAGGACTTGGATCTACATCAGTTTGAAGAGGCATATGCGCTTATTCTGTGCACTTTGGCCCAATTCCTAAAGGCAGTTTTGAGGCCTAAATTCATTGAAAGAAACACAAGCTAGATGCATAAATACCTTTGAGGACCTAGCCTTGTCTAACTATATCCTGTGAAAACTCTGAAGTTATAACTGTATTAGAAAATTAAACAATGCCAGGCAATGTTCCCAGGTACTGAAACATAATCGTTTATACAGTTAAATTTTTAACTTGGTCTCTGGCATGATTTTGTCCTGTGCCAAAGGATTCTTGGCTGTGGCTCATGAGTTTGCACAGAAGTAGGATCATTCCCAGGATATAGTTTGGATACAGGCACCTTGCTCTGGAGTGTAAAAGAGTTTATTAATGGGGACATAGGCTCTTTCAAGCCAACTGGCCACAGTGCCAGAAAGTCTAGTTCTGTATATGTTCCATAGATGTAGCCTGAATGCTCTGGGAGAGGTTAAAAAGCAGCGCTGAAGGCTCAGGGATGCCTTTGAACTAAAAGAGGAATTCCCCAGGGAACAGAAAATTCAGGCCGTCTCTAAACAAGAATGAAAGAAAGACAAACTGGGAAAAATCACGTACACCCCATAGTAAATGTTTCGTTGCAAAGTACAAATCCACTCAAATTAATGATTTAATTTGAAATGACCATCCGTTAGCTTGCAGATACTTGGACAATAAAAATGTAAACGTATATGCCTTTCAGGAGAGTGCTGAAACATGAAGAAATATTTTAGCAATGACAGGGCAGGGGAGAACATCACACAGTACTTTGCATGTCAAAATCCTACTGGTCTAGAATTAACTGTGCTGCTGAATCTGGCCTCTTATTGACTATTCTGTGTGTATATATTCTGATACACTGTAGAAAACGTATCTAATATGTCACACGTAGTAAAAAAATACAGGCCATGCTGGTTTGATTTTTGTGCTCCTCGTTTTTCAGTCCTTATACAGTCCCTAAAAAAAGCTGTTCTTTACTCTTGAAGTCTCCTGAAAAATATGCACCTTCTATAATTTTTCTAGGGCTTTTATGAAATGTTCTTTTGTGTCATTTTGATCATTTACTGTATGCTGAACTGAAAATTATTTCTTGATACATAGAGTTGTTTATACTGAAATTGTTTAACTGGTTCATCTTTATATTTTTTTTATAACATTGCACATGTAATAAACCTATGGCACGTTTATTCCCAGATTTAGTTATGTTCTTTTTGTATTTTACTTATGATAATTTTTTTTTTAATACATTAAAGAATTAGAGGAGAAAAACTTGTGCTTTACGGGCTGGAATATTTTCAATTTTCAGATACATCCCTGGTACAGGTAGAAATTTCTAGGCCAATGAAGTTGGCAAACATTGACTTCTATTACAGCACTTCCCCAATATTTCTTTTTTTTTTCTTTTTCAGTACAGAAATTGAAGGCACGATCCCATTGAAGTTAACAACAGAGCTTTCATTTATGTTAGACCCTTGTATAGGGAAAGTTTATTCTGTAACAGTACATCAGTAAGCATAATTTCCCAACAAAATATTTAACCATGACAATGTACAGTAATCTCCGAATTAATTCTTTCTGAATATAATTATCTAAGGTAAAATTTGTCATACAATAATGATCACCTCTGATCTTTCATCAGTTAATGCTGAAACATTTTGACTTCCATTCAGAACTTGGAAAATTAGGTTGCAATCCAATTTACATGGACTTTGTACTTTAGAAACAGGTTTTAAAGCTCTTTGAAAATTTATATAGCTAGGGTAAAAAAATGACGCTTCCTGTTTTTTCATTCAGGTAAGGGTTTGCAAGTCTGAGATCTCCACCAGAAAAATCCTGTGAATCTATAAACACTGTTCTAAGAAAATATTTTTACCTGTAATGATTTCCAGAGTTGCAAGTATTATTCCAAAGTTTTTAAAATCTGCATGTTTTATTACTAATTTCTAAAGAATGTGGTGCCATAAAAGAATGTTTTAGCATGTTTTTTTAACTGAAAAACGGTCTTTTCAATTCAAATAATTTTGCCTAGTTCTACTAGTAATATTCTTTCAGTAGTTAGCCTGACAAGTCCCAAAGATCAACACATTTTTGGAAGGTTTACTAAATTCTTTTTTGCTAGGGGTGTTTAAAAATGAGAAGAATCATGGTGTTTCCGTCTCCTTTAATACGTGTCTTTTTTTCAAAGAGATTCACAGAACATATATTTTTCTTCACAAGGACTTCTTGTATTACAATTTCTAAGAAAAGGTCTCTCTTTCCCTAACAGTTCACAATCTTGTAATATTTTAAGATCATTTTGACAGAGTGTATGGAACACTACAACAGGTCAGAGATTTCCAAGATACAGTCCTATTCCTTGTTCAGGTGGTTAATAACACCTATTTGCATAGTAAATGACCAGCTAAAATTACTTTGCACTATAAACAAAAATGATGACCGTTCTGCATCCTGTTCTACACCCTGTGATTTCTGTTCTTATTTGTCTTCAGTTACTTATAAAAATATATTTATGAGGAAGGAGTTTATCCCTTTGTGATAACTGGCTTTCTAAACTGTTTTCTCCATGTGTTATTGTAAGTCTATTAACTGCTCCATCACTTCTGTGCCACTGTCTTCTTAACAAATTTTCCATTGTTTTCTATCTTTTGCCAAGAATAAGAAACAATAAAGGATATCAATGTTTAAAAAAAAAATAAAATTATTTTATGTCCAATTGCTATTCTCCAGGTTCCAGTAAATGTCATTTAACTTTCTGTGTTTAATGTGGTGACTACCCAGGAGCTCGGTGAGCCTGGCAGCCTTGGCAGGCATTCTTGACAGCTTGTCAAGCCTGAGGCTACTGCATGTTGTCTTTCCCAGCAATAATTAATAATTAATTAGAATCCATGATTTTTTAATGATGAACTGATTTAAATGTACTGGTTTTGGGGCGTTTGTATTTTTCTAAAGCATTCATTTTTTGAAAGCAAAAAGACAAGTAAGAGGAATGATATAGATGCTTTTAAACAAGACAGACAAAATCACTGAAGGAATAAAGATCTACCATACACATACATTCATCTGCATATATAAGGATGCATTTGCACACAAAGAATATAGTCCCTGCTGGCCAAACACAAGTGACTAAACACCTTTTTGCAAGCCCAGAAAATCAAACACAGCCTGAAGCACCTCATTTAAGGATTTCCCATGCATACAAAGCACAAATCCCAAAGCAGTATTTTTTTTTTTCCTAGTCATTTGGTGTGTTCTGAGGGAATGTAGGAAAATTATGGCCCTAATTTTCAAAGATGCTACAAGAAGCCACAGAACAGAGAGGGGAAAGGACAAGATGCCATTGTTAATTGATGTCTATCCAGCATTCTCCTGGTGTTATATATTACATATCACATATTACACATTACATATTACACATTACACATTATGTATTACATTTTACATGCTATTTTCTTTATGCTGTGTATTGTATTCTGTATAGTAAATATTATCTCTATTTCTATTTTGTAGACTTCCCCCTACATTTCATTTAGCCTTCGTTTACCTTGTTGCAGAGGCCCAAGTTCAGTGAAGACTCTGGATGTTGCTGAACTAGTGGCAGAAGTCCACAATTGCCCCTTGGAGCACAATTTCCAGCCTTAAATTAAACGTCTATGCTCTGCACCCAGTGCCTAAGGAACACCTCTCAAAACAACAAGAGGCTAGCCCAGATACAGCCAACAGGGAAAAGCTGAGAACAGCTCTGGTTGAAGTCCATTCCTCTGTAGGCGTTAGATGCTTTGTTACCAGAAACATGTCTCCCTACATTCAGGATTCAAAAACTGATCCTACAAAGCAGTGTCTGCATGTTTCACCAGGACACAATGTCAGCTTGGTTTCCACGAACAGTTCATCGACAGAGAAGCAGAGCTTCTCCTGGGGTGATACTGTTCCCTTGTATGCAGATGATGAAATATCAACAGAAGAGAAGTGATTTCACACTATGCACAACAGCAGCGTGACAGCTCCATACCCAGCTGCAGTCCTTGTTATACTAAACCTCCCTGAGTGAAACTATATTTAGTCTAGTAAATGCAATTTTATTTCTACTTTTCAGGGGGGGG
>Ga0065711_1045951_pt1 | contig 13170 bp, 5 predicted proteins | sample Hoacrofraction12_FD_59098 | JGI IMG/M metagenome (GOLD analysis project Ga0065711, IMG submission 59098) | Hoatzin crop microbial communities from Cojedes, Venezuela - Epithelial fraction 12 v2 (version 2) | ecosystem: Host-associated > Birds > Digestive system > Esophagus > Crop | place... | reverse complement strand
TGGAGATATTCAAGACCTGCCTGGACAAGGTCCTGTGCAGCCTGCTGTAGGTGACCCTGCTTCGGCAGGGGGGTTGGACTAGATGACCCACAGAGGTCCCTTCCAACCTCAAACATTCTGTGATTCTGTGATTCTGTGTGATTCTGTGAAAAGTGCCCTGTGACTGGGCTACAAGCATTTCAGCATATGTCATACCTGTGTCCTGGCAGGTTATCACACTGACTGACTCTGTGTCTGTATCTACAAATGGCAATACTTATGTCCTAGCTTTCAATTAAAAATCTTGCTCAACACAAAGTGAGTTATTTTTAACACACTCTGAAGAAATACATAAGAAACTATGCATGATGATTGGTGCCACTGAAAAAAATTGCGTGCAGAGGAAGAAGCAGTGGCCTTCTATGACTGTCTTTTTCCTCTAAAAACTTCATTCTTTTCAAAATCAAAAAAAGAAAATATTGGAGAAAGGAAAGACGTGGTCAGCTTCTGCCTGCATCTACATTTTTTCTGCTCAACTAGTGTCTGAACCCTGGCCTGGCCACATAAAAATGCTCTTTTTCCAAAGAGTTGTCTCCTACTCCTGATTCGTTTCTCTTCTAGGAATCCATTTTACTCTCTTTTTCTTCCTGGGTTCTCTATGTAACAGTGTTCCAAGTGCATCCTCTCCAGTGAACAATTTTAGTTGTTGAAATATAGCCTTAACCCTCCTTCCTCTGGAAGAATTTTTTTTCTCGTCTACCTCATACTGGGATTTGCTACAACAGCTCTCAGGCAGCAGCTGTGTGAGGGATCCACATTATATAAGGCAGGAATAGAATGATGCTGTACGTACACTAGCAAGTACTGCAGTGCAGCACAGTGGGAGCCAATGTGTGGAACAACACAGTGCTGAGGATTCAATACCATATGTATCTCAGGGGTTTACTTTGGGCTAGCTCCAGTTTGGTCTGTAGAACCAATCCCATTAGCAGCTGGAGAGCATCCGCTACATTTCTGGGGAGAAAGTTTGGCTTCACCCAGCAGAATCTTGTTTGCACAATCCAAACCCACTGTGCAATGCAAACTAAAACACACTCTGTGGGGATATTGAGGAGATGTATTTTGAAAATGTTCTTCAGAAGTAAACTAAAATACTGACTAGACTGCTGTATTAAGTTCCTTCCCTGAACTTTTCTTCTTCCTTCCCCCCTGCTTTGTATTCTTCAAAACTGAGTGTCAAGCAAGCACTCCAAGATAAATCAGTACAGCGTCCTTTTTAATAATAGCATCTGTGATGGTGGAAGGAAGAGATGAGGTAATATTATTTTCAGCTCTATTATACTTTTCTTCTCTTGATTTTCTGCTTAATATTTGCAGAAGCCCATAGTACATTACAGTCTTGAAGAACATTTTCTTAAAAAGTATCACACAAAGACATCATGAAAGGTTAGAAGAAAACAGCTAAATGACTGTGAAAGCATGTGAAAGAAACAGGAAAGCAAGATATATTTCAATACTATTGTTAAATCTGACATTTATTGTGCCTTTCTGAGCTGTTAGGGATGGATTGTTCATTAGTATCAGAGAATTAGCTGTTTCTTAAGAAATCTGATAATAAATTCAAGTAAACTAGCACAGCTGTCTAAGTTAAAAACAAGGGAAAATAGCCAACCCATAACTGTCATCAAAATTAAGTTAGGAAGAAATGGAATAGCATCAGCTATTAAACAAAGTTAGATTTTTTAAGCAGGAAAGCAAGACAAAGATAGTAGATATGTATTCATACCTGTTTGCTACCCTGGGCAAGGCAAATGAGGCAAAAATTGCATTTTAGCTGACGTGTATGGTAAAAAGAAAGTAGAAAAGAGACTGTGACTTGAAACTTGTCACTCAGAAGTTCCAGAAACTAGGTATGCCAATTAATAAACAGACAAAGGTGATTTTTAAAGTAACAGTCTGTAGACATGTAGGAAAACAGTTTCCCTTTACAGAATCACAGAGTGTTAGGGGTTAGAAGGGACCTCTGGGTATCATCTAGCCCAACCACCCTGTTGAAGCCAGGTCACGTAGAGCAGGCTGCACAGGAGCTCATCCAAGCAGGTTTTGCATATCTCCACAATCCTCTGGGCAACTTGTTCCAGTGCTCTGTCACCCTCAAAGTAATGAAGTTCTTCTTCATGTTCAGCTGGAACTTCCTGTGCTTCAGTTTGTGCCCATTGCCCCTTGTCCTGTCGCTGAGCACCACTGAAAAGAGTCTGGTCCCATCCTCTCGACACACACCCTTGAGATATTTATAGGCATCCACCCTCAGCCTTCTCTTCTTCAGGCTGAACAAGCCCAGTTCCCTCAGCCTTTCCTCGTAGGACAGATGCTCCAGTCCCCTCATCGCCTTTGTAGCCCTCCACTGGACTCTCTCCAGTAGCTCCTCATCTTTCTTGAGCTGGTGAGCCCAGAACTGGACACAGTACTCCAGATGGGGCCTCAGTAGGGCAGAGTAGAGGGGGAGGAGAACCTCCCTCAACCTGCTGGCCACACTCATCCTAATGCACCCCAGAATGCCATTGGCCTTCTTGGAAGCAAGGGCACACTGCTGGCTCATGGTTAACCTGTCATCCATCAGGACACCCAGGTCCCTCTCCGCAGAGCTGCACTCCAGCAGGTCAGCCCCAAGCCTGTACTGGTGCATGGGGTTGTTTCTCCCCAGGTGCAGGACCCTGCACTTGCCCTTGTTGAACTCCATCAGGTTGTCTCCACCCAACTCTCCAGCCTGTCCAGGTCTTGCTGAATGGCAGCACAGCCTTCTGGTGTTATCAGCCACTCCTCCCAGTTTTGTGTCATCAGCAAACTTGCTGAGGGGACACTGTGTCTCTTCATCCAAGTCATTGATGAATAAGTGGAACAAGACTGGTTCAAGTGCTGACCCGTGGGGGACACCTCTAGTTACCGGCCTCCAACTAGACTCTGCTCTGCTGATGACAACCCTCTGAGTTCTGCCATTCAACCAGTTCTCAATCCACCCCACTGACCACTCATCCAGCCTACACTTCCCGAGCTTCCTTATGAGTATGTTATGGGAGACAGTGTCAAAAGCCTTGCTGAAGTCAAGGTAGACAACATCCACAGCTCTCCCCTCATCTACCCATCTGGTCATGCCATTGTAGAAAGCTATCAAATTGGTCAAGCATGATTTCCCCTTGGTGAATCCATGCTGACTACTCCTGATAACCTTCTTTTCCTTCACTTGCTTGATGATGATCTCCAGAATGAGGAGGTGCTCCATCATCTTTCCCGGGATAGAGGTGAGGCTGACCAGGATGTAGATCCCTGGGTCCTTCTTCTTGCCTTTTTTGAAGATTGGAGTGACACTGGCTTTCCTCCAGTCCTCAGACACTTCTCCTTTTCTCCAGAACCTTTCAAAGTTGATGAAGAGTGGCTCAGCAGTGACATCTGCCAGCTCCCTCAGTACTCGTGGATGCATTCCATTGGGGCCCATGGATTTGTGGGTGTCCAGATTGCTTAAATGGTCTCTCGCACAATCTTCCTCAACCAAGGTAAGCTCGTCCTTTCTGCGGCTTCCTCTCTTACCTCCAGGGCCTGGGATTCCTGAGGACTGGACTTAACCCTAAAGACTGAAGCAAAGAAGGCATTCAGTAACTCCACCTTCTCTGCATCCTCCATCAGCAGGGAACCCACCTCGTTCAGCAGCGGCCCCATACTTTCCCTAGTCTTCCATTTGCTTTTGATGTACTTGAAGAAGCCCTTCTTGTTGTCTTTGATATCCCTTGCCAGATTTAATTCCAGGTCTTTCTCTTCCATCTGAGTTCCACTAGAAGCTCCTTGCTCATCCATGTGAGTCTCTGGCCTCCTTTGTTAGATTTCTTGCTCAGGGGGATGCACCGATCCTGAGCATGGAGGAAATGATGCTTAAACAGCAACCAGCTCTCTTGGAATCCCCTAACTTCTAGAGCCCTGACCCACGGGATTCCTCCAAGCAGCTCCTTGAAGAGGGCAAAGTTAGCTCTCCTGAAGTGCAAGGTTTTGATCTTACTTATTGCGCTGCTTCCTCCATGCAGGATCCTGAACTTCACCATTTCAAGGCCACTGCAGCCGAGGCTGCCCTCAACCTTGACATCCTCAACCAGTCCCTCTTTGTTCGCCAGTACAAGGTGCAGCAGCACGACTCTTCTCTTTGGCTCCTCCACCACTTGCGTCAGAAATTTATCATCGATGCTCTGCAGGAACCTCCTGCACTGTGTGTACCTGGCTGTGCGATCTTCCCTGCTGATGTCAGGGTGGTTGAAGTCCCCCATGAGAACAAGGGCCTACGACTGTGAGGCTACTTTCAGCTGTCTGTATAAGGTCTCATCAACTTCCTCTTCCTGGTCAGGTGGCCTGTATTACACACCCACCGTAACATCACCCATATGAGCCTGTCCTTTAATTCTTACCCATAAGCTCTCGACTCATTCTTCATCCACCCCAGGCAGAGCTCAGTACGTTCCAGTTGCTCCCTCACATACAGAGCAACTCCACCAACTCGCCTTGTTGTCCTGTCTTTCCTAAAGAGTGTGTAGCCATCCATCACAGCATTCCAGTCACGCGAGCTGCCCAACCACGTCTCTATAATTGCAATGAGATCGTGGCCCTGCGGCTGCACCCAGATCTCTAATTCTTCCTGCTTTTTGCTCATGCTGCGTGCATTGGTGTACAGACATTTTGGGGAGAAACTCAAGCATGCTGATTTCCCTTGAGGGGTGCAAGAGGATCTGCCGTGCCCATGCCCACCCTTAAGGTTGTTGGTCTTTTGCTTCTCAGCTTGAGGCACAGCTGAGGAACATTTGTCACTGCTCTGACTGGCCACAATTAATCCCCAGCCGGATGGGATGGCTTGAGCATTGTGACTTTGTCCCTCAACCCCCCGAGTCCTTCAGTTTAAAGCCCTCCACATCAGGTTGGCTAGCCTGTTGCCAGAGATCCCCTTGTCTTTTCTAGACAGGTGGGTCCCATCCCTCTCTAACAGGTTATAATCACTGAAGAAAGTCTCATTGTCATAAAAACCAAAACCCTCATAGCGGCACCAGGCACAGAGTGCGTCTGTTTCTAGCTGATCCCCTTCCTCCAACTGGTAAAATGGAGGAAAATAAACAGATTAAAAATGGACTGATATGTAGCCTCAAAAAGGGGCCTCAAAACTCACCCCTGGAAGGAGTTTGCTGTTCTTACTGGAACTTTTACTCCTTTTACTTTCATGTCACCTGCACTCAACCACTGATGAACCCAATAGGCAGAGTGCCATAAGAAAATCCCAGGACACACTACAACTAAAGTGGCCATTTTTCACCTCAAGTCACTGGAAGAAATTATGAACAAACCAACCAACTAAAAATGAAGTTGATGACTTTTTCTCCTCATAAATGTCACTGGCTTTTTACAATGTTACATTTTTTTTAATTGATAACACTATTTATTGCAGATAGCTTTGAGAAAAAAAAATCAAAACTAAACCAAAATGACCTGCACTCTGACCAACTCTACCAGCTAGGCATTAAAGAGATAGGTTTTATAATACCTATAATGAGTCTGCTGCAGGAGGAGAACAAAAAGGCAGAAGCATTTTCCATAGGGAAAAATAACCCTTTTCACAGATCTGTCTGCAACTATGTGAGCTGCCTGCTGTTGCTTGCTCCTTCTTTCAGAGGTTATTGCCCCCACTAGCCTGGGGGCTCAGCCACTTATCCAAGCCCTCCTTCCACGATTTTAGTCAAGCTGAGCTGAAGCAGTAAGGATCACACATCTGTATTTTATGGGGGAAATAACACATCACAAGGCTGTACTGCAGTAAACTGCCTTGTCCTGGTGATCCAGTTTGCAACCCCCTGCCTCTTCTCTCCAAAAAAACATGGACATTCAGTGCAAGACCTCCTTTGGATCATGTAGAAGGTGTGTCAGAAGAGATAAATTATCGAATGCATGCATGATATCTAAACCTGTATGAAGTCACTAGAGCTTCACAGTTCAGAAGATTTGATAATTCCCTTACGATTTTTCTGCCTTCCATTACCTTTCCTTTTTAAAATCCATACAAAATCCACGATTTCCAAGTGAAAGTTTAGAATATAAAAATTACGTGGTATCATGGTTTAAACATATAAAAAGACAATTCAGATTTCAGAATTTCGAAAACCTCATTAAAGCTGTAAATGCGTGTTTACTGGTACACTTTTTTGCATGCATAAATACAGGCTGAGATCAGCATACCCATGACAGGCTGTGCTAAGGAAGTAAAGGAATTCAAAACACAGACACTGGAAAAAAGGCAAAATCAGATTCACAATGCATCAACACACATGCACTTCTCAAATGGATAAAAAGTATAAATCAGCAACAAGTTTTCATAAGAAAGATGAGGTCACCTTGCCCTCGGGTGCTATTGAAAGCTTTCAGTCATGTAAAGCTAAGAATACTCTAATAGGCTGAACTTGTTGCTTGAAAAACTTTTTCCCTTGGCGAATCCAAATTAAGATTTTCCTGGCCTTGACAGAAAGAAGCAATTAACTAAGAGTTTTTGCTCATCTACAGCCAAATTAAGATTGGTCAGCATGCTATTATAGTATCTCTGTGAAACAAACATAGCAACAGTAAAATGACTCTTGAAGAAAAGATTTATTGAATGCTGGGAGACTGGCTGTGTGATTCCAAGACCTAGGCCTCCCCACAGTGAATTTTTTTTGTCTGCATAAAATTTCATAGTTAAAACCAAAAGATCCCACAACTGTATTTGGCCCAAATAAGGTCAAGTTCTTTTCATGTATATCAATTTGCTCTGCAAATTCCCTAAAGAAACTAAGATTTCATATTCCTAATCTTTCATAATTACTTTTGAAATGGAGAGAATTAAACTAACCACAACCAAGAAAAATTTTAGAAAACATAACTCCTTATCTACAAAAGACTTCAGCTATTTACTAATTTAATCAGCTAAAAAGTAATTTCCCTCAGCAGTTTTTAGACATTTTCACTAACACAGACCTTAATCTGTATGTCCATATATTTTGAGGAAAAGTGTGGGCAAACTCTTTAGAAATGCTACTGCACAGGAGAAGGAAGTGCTATGCACAGATACACTCCAAACAGCTCTAAATGAACTACCTTATACAGTGAAATTGGTAACAGTTTTGGTACTGTGTCTTTTGCACTATTGGGGAGACTCTATCTGGATTTTCAGTAAAATCTTATTCACTCCATTGTCTTCATTGCCTTGTATTTTGCTCAAAGCCTGGTACCTCCTGCTAATCTTTTTTTTTAAATTATCATTTTTTACTTAGATCTATACCTTTTTTTATGAAACAATGATATTTTTGATGCTGCCACACAACAATTTGCTGTGCAAATACTGCTGTCTTTAAACAGGTTTCGCTGGGAGTCAAAAGGTGTGAATTATGAGACTGATAGCAAGAATTTAGGGAATGCCTAGGGCTATTAAAGTAGTAGTAGATCTCATTGTCTCTGACAGGTATGCAATTCTGAAAGCACTCTTAGGAGCGAAAGGGCGTGCTGGATTGAGGTTAGTACTCAGCTCTGCAGCTGTGACTAAATGCACATAGAATTGAGTGTTGAGTGCACTTATTTTTAATGTAGTCTTTCCTTATAGCAGACTTTCACCTTGAACTGTGCTTCCTCCAGAAAGTCTACTGAAGGGTTTTCTCATCATAAGCACACAGTGTAAAGGGAAAATACCGATATGTTCTATCTAGTCACAGTATGCAAATATTAAATGGTAGAAATTCTTAACGTAACCACTTAAAATATCTCAGTCCAACCTCTTTCTATGTCCTACTGGCAGCTCATGAGCAATACAAATCATGGATATCACAGTGACCCATGACATCTTTTGCCTAACTACTGATGAAAGAAAACTGTGGCTTACTGATGTAAGCAAAATTTACGATAATAAAAAAGCGATGAAGAAAGGGATCTGGTGAGGTTATCCGTTGTCAGCTACATTCAAGGGATCTGAGCACATTATCTTTTACCTTCGTCTATCACAAGATATGAACTATTCCCATATTTTCTTGTAATGCTTAAAAAGAAAAGTTAATGAAAAACAGAGATTTATAGATATCAGTAGCTGAATTTTCTGTAATTAATGAATCTTTTTCTTTAGAGATTACTAGCTCATAGTTTGGAATCATACTTCCAGTTAAGAATCCTCTATGAAACCTGTGAATTGCAGCCTTCAGACAAAGTCCCAGCTGCAAACAAACTTTCTATTTCTTAGTCTCAAACACTGGAGAGAAAAGACTGCAACTGTTTATATCTAACATCAATAAAGTGGAAAATACCTTGAAAAAGATGCATCTCCTTCCTTCCCTCTTTCTATTGGATGTCATTTCTGACCCATACTGACAGACCAGCATGTAGTCACTCTTAGTGGTAAGAGATGATTCTTCAGCACTGTTTGGAGGTACTCCTTAACCGAGCACAAAGTATAACACTTTGCAGTTCCTGTCTGGAGTGTACTCTACAAAGACATACTTTTATATTTTGAAGTCTGCACATGATCTGTTGTCACAAGAAGCTGTTAATAATTGCCCTTTTATGTTCTTTTAAATATAATGCAAATCCTTATCCTATTTGGGATTATTTTGGTAATTAGGAGCTAGTAACACAGCCTGAAAATAGACTTTTGAAGTACCGTCTAATTCTGCAGTGTGGTAATATTTAGGATTAAATTAATTTCTGTAATTAGTCTTTGTATGGAACACCTGTTTTGGTTGGTGTGGTACCAGTTGAGGCCTATATTAGTATGACTATTTACTTTTTATACACCACTGCAACTTTCTTCGTGCCATCAACAGCATCTCTCATCCTCTTGCAGCTCTTGTCTACAAGATGCTGGTCACAGAAAACATGAGCAAAAGCAAACAGAGCTGCCAGAAGATGGATTCTGCATAGCAGTTAAAAACTTTGGGATGCCTAGAGAACTGCTCTGAAAATGAAAGACAAATCCTGCTTGTTAAACAAGCCATCGTGTTCAGAGATGAAAACTGTTGACTGATGCCTTAAAAAGGCAGAGGAATACCTATTCCAAAGTTTATTTTTAGTCACTTGCCTTAGCCACCACTGTTTTTTACATATTACAGAAGCTGAATGTGAATTAGTGTCAAAGCCCAGTACTGTCTGACCTGGTTCTTTTTGGTATTCCACACATGGAGGGTGTAATGTTTTATATCAGACTTACTTATTTCAAAGTTATATTAGATTGGATTTCTGATTTAGCAGAGTGACACAAAATACATCGCATAACACAATACAAATGTAAGTTACACTTAGCAAAATGCATATGTAGCAATTGCCATGCACAATTCAATCACAATACCAACGTGATTCCCATTACTGGCCTCTGTAATATGCTCACCATCATGATGCTGGGTATCCCCACTTGCCAGGAAAGTATATGTCGGTTGAAGGCAGCTCAAGTCCACTGCTCCCTTGAAAATTCTTTTATTAGTTGTTCAGGTCTTATACTCTATGTTGGGCTGAGCCAGGTGTTCACTCTCCCCCATAGTGGTCTGGCTAACTCAGGGAGACATTCACACTCTTCTATAAATCTTGGGGAGGAACATTTATATCACCAATTGATCCACTCAACTGTTGATTGCAGTTTACCTAAAATCAAGGCCACCCTCTGCTCTCCTTGGTGTTGAGGTAAGTCATCTTCTTTGCAACAGCTGAGATTAGTCAAACACTACATTATTCCCTGAGCTTCATGGGCACATCTTCTTGCCCATCTCCTCTGACCCTTCTTCCATTGTAGGGCTCTATTGGTCAGTCACAATTAGTCTTAATTTGTAGACTTAAACAAAATCATCACGGAGAGAAATTCAAATACAACTGAAAAACACGAACCAGAAAGTGCTAGAGTCAGTGGATATGAAAAAAAAAAATAGTATGACTATGAAGTTGATAAAGCTGGAATTTAGCCATGCTCTGAGGTGCTGTACAGCAGCAACCTGTTCTAGTAGGTGGAATACCTCCTTCCTAGGCACGCTATTCACAACCTGTGTCACTGCCTGGCATTAGAGCTGGTGAAACTACCAAGTACCTCTATAAACCTCACTGAGTAACTGCCTTACTGTCACGAACAGACATTATTTTCAAAACATGCCTCTGTGGTAGGAAGATATTAGTCCGCTTTCACAGACGGGAAATTGAAGTCTGAGACAGACTGTTTTATCCAAGGTCGGTCACAGTATCTGCTGTCCAAGCTGGGAAATGAACAGAGATCTCCACTATCCTACACCAGTACTCTTCCAACATCCCATCTAATGCTATCATTATGTTTATATTGAATATGACCTTAATTTAGACTTGATGTTGGCTTAAAATAAGCTGCTGCTTGGAAGCCTCCTTGCAAGATTGTAAGGAGTTAACAGAGTTGCAGCTAAAATTTTCATTACGTGCGAGTTCTTTTAATTACAGCCCGCAACAGTACGATACCTTTTTCTCCAAATAACAAGGACATAAGTCTCTACACAATAACTTTTTCAAATAATTAAAGAGAAGAATAGGTTAATATCAAGGATTAAGTGGTACTGCAACACAAAGTTCATCAAAGTTAATATTTAATTCACCAGGAGAATAATCCTGTTTTGTTGTGTTCCAGACTATAATTTTAAATAAAGTGCTGAAATGGAAATAGAATAGTGTTTCCCTTTATTTCTTTTCAATTCTTGACAATTCTAACATAATCTATGTAACATCACATATTCTATTGCTGTTAAAGCATGTAATACACAGGGGTCCATGATTCCAATAGCACAGAAGAATGTGTTAAATATAAAATCTGAAATTTATAGTGTCAAATCCATTTCATTAAATCAACATCTATAATCAAGGACCTTTATAATCAAGGTAACAGTTATAATGCTTTCAGTTTGTACATCCCCAATTTTCATTTTCTTTGCATGAAGAGAAAACTTCAGAAATAGAGAAACCCTCAGAAATAGAGAAAACCTCCTGCTTTATGCTTTAAGATGGTGATTATCTAAAGAACCACTAACACATGGGAAAAAAATACAGCATGTAATGGCGAGCAGGAGGATGAAACAGGTGGTAAACATAAATAAACAAATATACTGTTAGGAAAGCACAATAGGTAAATTTAATTCACTATTATATCATTGTGAATTTCTTGAATTCCTTCAACGCACTGCCAGCATTTTTGTTAAGCTGTGACTTTTTTTTTTTCCTCTCTGAGGAACACTATATTTCCACTGTCCTTGGTATCTCTTCAGATTTTGTTATTATGAAATTATTTCAGAAGAGTGTTTCTAGTGAAAAGAACACTCGGTTTGTGACTGTTCTTTGCTTTCTGAATAATGTACATGGTGTTTTTAAAGATCATAGATGGAAATTTTAATAAACAAACTTTTCTTCAGACAAAATCCCCTTACTTAGGTGTACAAAGTTGTAAACATTTTTGGGTTTAATTTTTGTTTACCAGACAGTCCAAACACAGACACTGATACAAAAGCAGAGCTATTCTGCTTATGTTTTTGAGCTCAGCATGACCATTTTAAACCTCAGAAAAATAAACTCAAAAAACTCTCAATACAGTCAATAAGTCAAGGAAATAAAGGAAACTGAACAATAAAAGAAGTGGATACAAGATACCTTTTTTCATTGCTGAGTTACAGCAGGAAAAACAGGAAAAAGGCAAATCACAATATTACCAACAAAGCCCTAGTCACTGTTGTCACTATATGCTATGATGATGTAGCTAAAGTCGTAAGAACTGTTATGGATAATATCCAAGCAAAGCTCTGTTAATGCTAATGGAGCTCAGAGTAGCCTGAGACACGTGTAACAGATACTATAAACTCCTCTGGACAGTGGCCTACGCTTCTAAATTCTGTGAATTACCACAGAAATTCATAACATATTACAAATTATCGGTATCATCTTTTAAATATAAAACGCCTCTGCTTTGAGTGATTGCTTTTCCATAAAGAAAACATATGAGCCTATTGTGTACTTTAAATCTCTGGACCTTTGCTTTTTTACCTTCACAGCACATCACAGTATAACTACATATGACAGTATGTGTCTGTGTGGTATACTTGAAACAGACCGACAACTATGTACCATAAACTGCAGTCTAAAAGTATCACTGTTAATGTGCTGAAACATTATCTTTATGAGGTAATTCAGAGTTATGACACGTTTTGCTTCACCTTCCCCGTCTCTATGCTCTGTGGTGCAGTTCTCAAGCACTGTCCTTCCATTGCCCAACGGTCATCACAAAAGTGGGTATACAAAAAGGTGAACTGCAAGTAAACAGAAATGAAAAATTCACTCAAAAAAAGAACTGTGTCATAAATACAGTGGATGTGGTGCAATAGACGTGTATGTGATTCAACAAGGAGCTGTGCAAGCTAATCAGAAAAAAACAGTGATTTTATGCACAGTTCATGCAGTATGGACAGACATAAAATTGAAGAAGTGGCTCTGACATGTAATAAGAGTTTACTTGTCTATTCTATTGCTTAAATTCTGATTCCTGAGCTGGTGGGTAAATTTGATTTTAATGCCATTCTACAGCAGATATGGTTAAACTATCTGCCATTATTTTCCAAAGCCAAAAGAGACTATAGTCTTAGCAGTGTAGTGTTTGGCATACTTAAGACCTCAATGATCTACTCTGAAACAGTATTTGTGAGTGTCTGGAGGCTTTATGTACTGAGAAACATGAAACTACTGTATCCTTAACTCTGTTGATGACTTGCTTGGAATAGTAGATAAACCACACGTACCTATTTCTCTTTCTGTAATTTGTTATAAACAATAACGAAAAGGACAGGCTTTGTATGTCCCTAATTTACAACACGTAAATAGGAATCGCAAGCAATTAGCAAAATAAGGCTCTGATTTACAGTAAAAACAAACAAACAAACAAACAAAAACCCAATTCAAAAACAGCGGAGTAGAATTCCAGGATATCTTGTTTTGAGTAAGGAGAGATTGATTTCTAAACAACCCCAGCTCCCTCAGCCTTTCACAGAATCACAGAATCACAGCATGGTAGGGGTTGGAAGGGACCTCTGTGGGTCATCTAGTCCAACCCCCCTGCCGAAGCAGGGTCACCTACAGCAGGCTGCACAGGACCTTGTCCAGGCGGGTCTTGAAAAT
>Ga0065711_1045950_pt1 | contig 13170 bp, 13 predicted proteins | sample Hoacrofraction12_FD_59098 | JGI IMG/M metagenome (GOLD analysis project Ga0065711, IMG submission 59098) | Hoatzin crop microbial communities from Cojedes, Venezuela - Epithelial fraction 12 v2 (version 2) | ecosystem: Host-associated > Birds > Digestive system > Esophagus > Crop | place... | reverse complement strand
CCCCCCGCGAAGGGAAAACCCGAGGCGGCAGCAGGGGGAACAGCCCGCCCCTCGTTACCGCCCAACGACAGCCACCAATCAGAGTGCGCATCCGCCCCGAGGGCGCGTAGGATAGGGGAAGGCCGGCTGCCCGCACCCGCCTCCAAGTCCCTTGTTGCTATGGCGACGGGGACACCCAATCGGGAAGGAGCGGGGGTGGGCGCGGCGGTGTCATGGCGGCGTCATGGCGGCCGCGGGGCCCGGTGCAGGTCTCGGGGCCCGGTGTAGCGCTTGTAACGGGCGCGTCCGTGTGGGGAGCGCACGGATACGCTGCGCTGCGTTCTGGCTCCTCTTTGTTCGTTCGGGAAACGCGAGAGGATCCTGACAGGGCTTCGGCCCGGGGCCTGCCCGGCGGGCGTTGGGCGAGGCCCTGGGTAGGCCGCGGGGCCTAGCGCGGGGCCTGCGGCACCCCCTGGCCTCAGGCCGTGCAGTTTAATGGGTTTTTGCGCCTCGCTCCTTGCTTACACCCGAATGTTCGTTCTTTGTAAAGACGGTTTGTGTGGCGCTGGCCTCGTCGCGGAGCAGGTGCCTGTGAAATCCAGCTGCGGCGGCACCCCCTGTTTAATTGTCCCTTGGAGAGAGGAAGACAGCTTGTGCTGGGGCTATATTCAATTTCTGGGGGGTTGCCGTCACTGCGCAGCGATGAAAAGGGACGAAGGGGAGGCTGCGAGGCGAGAGGCCGCTCGTCAGAGCCCGAGGAGGAGGAGGAGGAGGAAGGCGGTGGAGAGCGCGGTGACAATAGAGGGCACCCTCGGCCTTGCGCTGCGACAGATCCTCGGTCTTCAGCGTCGTTCTGGATTTAGAAAAGAAAAAGGAAGAAAAAGCCACGTGGCCTGGAGCCCGCCCGGTGCCATCAGGCCGATCGGCTCCCGGGGTGTTGAGGAGGGCGATGCCTGCCCGGCGTCGAGGTGTGCGCAGCCGGTAGCGCGCACCGCAGGCCTGGAGTAACGGCTGCCCGGCTGCCAAGCGGCCCTTGGCGCCACGCAAACTTCTGCAGGAGACTCTGCTTTCCGAGAGTTTGCTCTAAGCCCACAGAAGGTCAGTGGTTGTTTTGTCACCGAAATCGGGAGTGAAACTTCTTAACACCAATGCAGCATTAAAAGCAGGCATTCTTTATTACGGTGCCGGATGCACGGGGGATTGTTCCCATAACGTGTATGCTGTACGTTGTCTCATCCCGAGCTTATATCACCCTGCTACATAAATGTGCATTAAGTTTCCTGGAATGTTCATACATATTTATTCTATGTCCTGGAACTAATTATCATATTTCCATAGCCATTGCGCTTGCAGCCTGGGTCTCTGTGGGGCTTCCACAGGGTCCTCAGTGGTCTCTGGTGGTTGCTGGTGGCTGTAGAAGTGGTACTTCTTAGTGTCCTTTCCATCATCTCTGAGTCTTTCCTTCCACATACGGCCATGAGTTGGCTCACTTCTCAGGTTGTTTATCTTGGTGTCTGCTGGTTTATCTGCCCTTCTCTAGGATGTGCTAGTTATATGTCCTTGGGTGCATTCTTGCCTGAGGCCTCCGACAGTCATTCCTTTGTTTTCCGCTTAATCCCTGTGAAGTCCCGCACCACATACACACCGCATACCCTCCTGTACACCACATCATGTACCCTATTTCACAACAGTCTTTGCTATGGGGTCCTGGACTCTGTAGAAAGATTGAGTGGTTGTCCCTGGATTCGAGCATTGTCTGCAAGCCACTGCCCACCAAGCCTGTGCCGCAGCTGGCAGCACATGCCCAGCAAAGGTTCCCTTCCACAGAGACTGTGTTGAAAAAGGAGATTCAGTCCCAGCAGAGACAAGAAATCCTTCGTCTTCCTTTTTGCAAATATTGTAATGTAATTGGCCCTCCAGTGACACAGCAGCAGTGGATGATCTCTTTGCACTGCTGGAGTCACTGGAATGACACCCTTTGCTTTCCCTTTGCGCTTCATTTCTGTTTTTCTCCTTTTTCATGCATCTTTCCTCTAACTGTCCTATCTGTTGCTTTCCTTACATTACCCCCAGCCTGTACCTTTCTTTCTGTTTCCTCTGCTTGTGGCCTTCTCTGCATGATGATTTATGCAAATTTTGCATTTTTAAAGTACGAGAAGCCTACAGGAAAAGCCCTGCTGAGCTATTCGAAGTGGAAGTCCTTGGCATGGAAAAAACATTTTTTGGAAATAAGGGCAGCAACCATTTGCTATTAAGTAGCATTTTTCTCTGAAGATTTCAAAAGAGCTTTTATTAGCAGCACCTTATCACAGCCCATGGAGTGTCACCAAGGCAGTGTTGGAGGTGGGTCAGTTAGGGCTGTAATGGCTGAGGTTGCAAACTTAGCAGCTGGGTTCTAGGCCCTAAATATGACTAGTAAATTATAATCTTCTCCAACAGGGAAACACTGTGCCAAAAATATGTAGAGTCTTCCTGATCCAGTGCAAGGATTACTTCAATGAGCAGTTTTAGGGTTGTTATCCCAACGGGTCAATGTTTCCAAGGACCAGACAGATTTTGGAGGGTATTTTCATCAGACTGTGGTTTGGTGGGTTTTTTTTTTTCATCAGTCTAAGCCTGCTTTCAAGTGTTCACTGATGCATCATGTCCTAACAGGCTGCATATCACATTGTTCCAAGCAATAAAAGCAAAACCTATTGGCACCTGGACGACTCAGGAGTTCCCTTCATTATCCAGGGCAGACCCAGGGACCCTGTGTTTCAAAGCCATTCTGACAGCCAAGTGATTTAATATGCTACTGTAAGATATAAATTATTAACAGCTATTCAAGATGTTCCCAGAGCACAAGATGACAAAAACATACTGGAAGAAAAGAACAAAAATGTTTTCCAGCTCAAATCTTTTGACATGCAATAGATTAAGATTTCTCGTGGCTAGAATCATGGGTTTTTACAGGAAACTGGTTCCCCTTCCCCCAGCAAATGCTACTGTTTGTGTCAGGTGCCTTGTGAGCTTTTTTGCTTCGTGCTGCTGCTTCTTTTTGCCTCTTGATTTTGTCTGATTTTTTAAATTAGCATGCGTGGCCAAAGCAACGTTGTCACCTGGATCCAGTCTTCATGTTTGCACCTAATCCCTTCCATGCTGCTGTCTGTAGGACAGACTGCACACTGCTTGGTGGAGTGGTAAAGGTCTTGATCATGGAGAAGGGAGAGGTTTCCTCTCGCACCCCAGTAGCTGGGAGGTTTGTGTCTTGTCCACAGCAGAGAATTATTGGAAAGACTTTCTCCAAAGAAGGTCTGGGTCCTTGGATGTATTCCTTGTCCTTGTAAAGGCAATCAAAAGCTTGAAAATGTGACCCACTTGTATCCAAATATCCCTCCAAGTAGAGGCTGACACAGTATTCTGAAAATTGGCTTTTCAAGCTGTGTTGATGCTTTGGGGGCTGCCCTTGGGGACCCGCTGAAGGGAGGTACCCAAGTTACTTTGCTGTTCTAAGCTTAATAAAATCTCAGCACAGAGCAGCTCTATCATGGCCGCTTTCTTGGAAGTAATAAGCATAATTACTAACTAAATGCTGTCCCATCAGTAGAGAAATCAGAAACAAGACCAACAAGACCAACTACCATATATTTTCTTGGAAAAAGGAAAGTTGTTTGCATGTTTAATGCAGGAAAACCTTGCTAAGAATGGAAAGCATATCATAAACCTTCTATAGTTGGCCAGGTATAAAGAGATATGCTGCAAACAGACTGATCACCAGCCATAAATATAATTTACTCCCCTTTCCCTCCCAGCTCTGTCCCAATTTCCATGGAGAAAATATCAGGATGTGCTGGCTGGCAGGGAGACGGGGTGCCTCTCCATCAAAAGCAGCGCAGTCACTTTTCGTATCTCCGTGGTGAAGTGCCAGAAGATGTTTCCTTTCTCTCAGCTGACATTGTGGGGCAGGCAAAGAGAGCTGAACCACTTTGCTGGGCGGCTGGACTGGCTGTTAGGCTTTGAAGTGCTCACTGCTAACAAATAACCAGCCATGCACAAAGGCAAGCCATCAGTCACACAGTCAGGAAATACCATCTAGCATTTAACTGTAATTCAGCATTTTGCAATGAGGGGAAAAAACCACAGCTGAAATGGAGTGGCAGTACATTAAAGTTTATATGGTACATTAGAGGGGCATTGGCCTGAGCTGCCCGCTCTCAGGGCAGACTTGCTTAAAAAATTGATGTCCCTTTTTTTGTTCACAATGGACATTCTCATGATGAATTGTCCGCAAAGCAGCCAGAGGTTGCTTTCACTGCATTTTGGATCTCAGACCCTAGTCCTGCACTTTGCACTACTCCCATCACATAAAAATTCGCACCAATGACCCTAACTGGTGCACCGTTTTACATCGAAGAAACACTGCATCCAAGGATCCTGATTTGCTTTTCTTACCTCTGTGAATCAGGCAGATATGCACAAAACCTGTTCAATTTATGTAGTTTTGTGGTATTTGCTGCTGTTTGAATGATCCAGTTTCTTGAGTCATTTAGTAGCCCTTGAAGCTCTGGGTCCGCCTCTCTGAAATGCAGCTTCTAACCCAGGTTCGGACCAAGGAGAACTTGCTGGCAAATGCTGGCCAGGTCCGAGCCATAAAGGCGCAGAAGCTAGACACCAGACTCCTAAATCTCACAGATTCCGTGTCCTCTCTTGGCTCACCTGAGTGCAGCACCTGGTTCTCCATGTCCATACTTGACCCAAGAAAGCTTGGGCTCGAACTGGGCATTGGCAAGGAGGGTTGTGTCAACCCCAGCAAGCAAGACTGGGGCGGAGGGAGCAAAAGAGGTGAACCCTGGCTTTCCCAGGCATTGCAAGGAAAGGCCTAAGAATATCATGGGCTGTGAGCACTGCTTCAGAAATCCCCTCTGCTTGAAACAGAAGGCCAAATTCTCCTCGTGGTGACCGACTTGTTAGAATTCGGCTCAGTTTTACTGAGGGTGGAACATTGATTTTCTTTATTTGATATAGCATCGTTATACTTTTATCTGCTGGTTGTGTACCCCAGTGATGAGTACCTTAGCAGGGTGATGGATAGAAAACACAGTGCATTCATCTAGATGTTAGATAGGGAGAAAATGTGGTGAATTAGTTCAGAGGAGAAAAAATACAGTCGATTATTTTACATAAGGCAGTGTCTGGTATTCACAATCCCTGCCCGAGAGCGACAGAACACATGAATAAAAAGATTAAAGAGTTAGGAAGTGAAATTTTTGTTAATATCAACATATGGGCAAAATGTTATGTTTCAGCTTAAGACATAAACATACGCTAGCCTTGGGAGCCCTGATGTTCAGCAAAAGACTGAGGGCAAAGGTTATCTAAGAGCATAGGCATTGTTTTTATATTGTCTCACAGCGCTGAGATTGGAAAGGTCTCTGCTGTTTTGAATCTAATCACCGCCTCCTAGAATCTGATAGATTCAGATAACATTAATTATTTGTAGCAGTATTAGCATTTCTTTTTTAAAAAGCAGTTATTTCACAAACATAAACAAAGCATAAATTGAGCCATTTCAGCACGGATGAAAACACCATTTAAAGCTTCATTTCCCAGCCTTATATCTTGGAGGCAGAGTGTATTTGATTAGATCCTTCCCGCGGGTGAGATCAGTCTGAGTGACAACTATCTATGCCAGATCGACGCTCTGTTTATTTGCATTTCCCACCAGCTCTGGGAGTTTGCACTTTCTCCTTCCTGAAATACATCTTGATGGGGCAGCATTAGACAAATCATTTTAATTATAGTAAAGGACTGGAGGCTTTTCCGAAGGTCAGGGTCTCTGTGCCGACAGGTTTGATTAAAGCCAGACACGGGTAAAGAGGCTGGAGTTAGCCGGAGAGCGGTGAGTCTGGGGCAGGAGGGAGAGGGACGGCGGGTAGAGATTGTCTCACCTCCGCGACCCCCTGACGTGTCCGTCTTCCCGGTGGTGACGAGCCAGGACCGTGTGGCAATGAGAAACGTTAAGAGCATTTCTGCTTACACCACAGCAGGGATGTCAAACTGACACTGTGCATCGTAGGGACACTCGGAGGTTGAGAATAATCGGCTAAAATTCCTGCCTGCTTCTTCCCCGCCCCGGTCAGAGCTGCCATATCCTCCACGGCAGTAGGCAGCTGATTTGCAGCAGTTGGGACCTGCTGCCCTTCCATGATGCCAGGCTGGTCAGTGAGGAAATTCAGGAGAAGTGTTGGTCCAAATCTGCGTCGTGGTGTGACTTCTTTTGGCAAGGAGCTGCCCGCCGTGCACTGCCAGGCAGGAGGACTGGAAGAGGGAGCTGGCAAGTGCCTGGTCGAGGTCCGGCTTGGCAACGTGGGCACCGAGCTGCTGAAACAAAACCAATAGCGTCCTTACCAGTACTGCCAGGCTCCTTCCTGCTGCTTCTCATGCAGGCATGGGTGGAGATAGCTCTTGCATTATTTGAAAAGAGAAAGCAGTCTGGTTTTTCAGACCTTCACTGGAATAAACTGGTTTAGTTCCAGTAGGTAAATGAAATTACACTGGTGTTTACCAGCAGGAAATCTAATCTCATGCTTATAGCAAGACAAGATATTCTCCCTTTAAAAACTTCTTAGCTTTTGACTTTCAGTTTCCACTTAGCTATTTTCTTTTTATATACTTTTGTCTTCTTAGATTCCCTTATGCTCATCCAAACATCATCTTGATGTCTATTTTTGGAGCATGTTTTCCTTCCAAATCAAACACCTGTCACGTGAGAATGGGTCCCACTGGTAAGTGTGTGGGTGTGGGAGCACAGCACTGAATCATGATTAAGTCTTTTGAGTTTGTTGAGTCTCCTTCACCAAAAAGCCTTCCCACGTGAAGGATGTGGTGCTCTGTCCCCTAGACCTGTGTGACCGATGAGTCACACACATCTAATTTTGCTTTCCAACAATGGCTATCAGTCAGGGTACTGCGTCCTGTGATTCTTCAAAATTGAAATCCTTGTGCGGTTGCACCAAGGTCTTCTGCAGAAAGCAAGTCTTGGGCTGTCTTTCTGGTGGTTTTTTTCTTTATTTTCCTAATTTATTCTGCTTAAAGGAGCCACGTGGTGATAATCAGACGGTGTACTGCTGACCTCACGGAGTTCAGCAACCATCTGTTTAAAACGGAGATGTAAAGAATTTCCAGAGAAGCCTTTTATTATTCTCTTGGTTCAAGAGAAGAACAGGAGGAGTCCTCAGCATGGACAGCAGTTTTACAGCACTAACAAATTCCACAGCTAACAGGAAAACAATCAATTTATCACCCAAGGCCGCTGCTTTCTCTGCGTGGAGCCTGGAGGTTTGCTGTGGTTTGGAACGATAGGCCATCAGTTTTAGTTAGATTCATTTTCCCAGCTTTTTCCAACTTTGTAGTTGAAAACAAAGTCTCCCCTTCAGCTTCATTCTCTTTCTGCAGCCAAGACTTGCATCTGCAGGCAGAGCAGAAAGCAGGGGTTTTGTTTGAACAAGCTCAGGCCTGGTCAGGATTTTGTCTGGTACAAACCAGGGCCTTGATCCTGCACTGAGACGTCCTGGGAAGATCCTTGTCCTGGCACGGAGCCCCACCAGAACCATCCGCCCTCCTTATGGGCTCCGCGCAGCCAGCCAGTGCCTGAGATTTATGATGGATGGCTGGAGTCTACCGACATCATGGGACATATTAGCATAAATTGTGCATAAATAGTTGCATAAATCAGCAGAGGACTTTGTTTTTCAGCTAAATAATCTCCCTCCTGGGCCTTTCTGTATTTCCTTTAGAGTCCCCTCAAAGGTGAGCATGATCATCCCCTCGACCGCTCTGCGGTCTGATCCTGGCAGGCTCCAATAGCAAAACCATGCTGGGTAAAACGGTCAGGGAGCTGACACCAGAGGTTTAATTGTTTCTCACAGCATGTCTAAACCTGGTATTAATCATTTGTTAGTAGGTAAGGAGTGTTCCTCGTACACTGCATCAGTACTTCAGAGAAATTCACTGAAGTTCCAGTGATGGTGTTTAGTTTTGCCCCATAAAGGAGGGATATTTAAGAAGTGCAGCTGCTGCTTTTTTTGGCAAGATATAAAATGTGCAGATATGTAAAACATATAAAAGCCTGAGCCTGAAGGTCTTTGCAAATGCAAGTAGAAAAATATTTAATTTCCATTTTAACCTTGAGCTGTGGTTGCTCTCTGTGCTTTTCACATTGGCTTTAAACTGGAGAACGAAGAACAAAAACCTTCAAAAGCAGTGACTTGGGTAGGTGGCAATTTCAGCACATGATAGTCTTGGGAAGTGTTTTCCATTGCAGAGCCGAGCATTTCTCTTGAAAAACACTCCTTAAGCAGTCCCTGCTCCCACAGGGGCAAACTAGTCCATGTCCTGGGCAAACCAGTCCGTGTCCTGGGCAACCCAGTCCATGTCCTGGGCAAACCAGTCCGTGTCCTGGGCAGGACCGCTCTTGCTGCTGGTAGTATCTCTAAGTTTGTGTCTTTGCAATCTGCTGCCGGAGTCTGGACATGTTGCTGCTTTCCGTATCTCTGGCAGCACTAATCAAAAGCACAATATGGTCTGAGAATTTCACTTCATACCAGGGAATTAGCCAGCAGGAGAGAAAGCTGATAATCTGCACCGTGCAAGTTCTCACCTCCTGCAGCACCTTGCAGTGAGTCACTTGGAAATGGCTTTTGCTGAGCTGCCACGCTTTGCTGAGACGTTATTTCCTATCAGAAATGTTCAGAGCTCGAAGCCTGCGTGAACAGGCAGCTTTCAGCAGAGGGGACCTCAGCTCGGTGACAGCAAGGAAGCACTCGGATCACACGAGAGCGTGACTCAGGCCATGGTGGCAAGGACGTAGTGGGGAAAATGGCACTAAATATTTGCACAAATAAACTCAATTCCAGGTTACGGTCAGTGCTTTTTCCAGAATTCGGGACTCAGACTGTCTAACCAAAACAGCAGCCCTGTACAGTTCAACCCTTTTGGCTCTTTACTTTTATTCTCCTTTTCTGAAAAAAATTGAAGCCCCATAAAATTTCCAAGTGTGGAGGATGTATCCCTCAAATGTTCTCAGGAGAACCAGGCCCAGGCAGAGAGATGAGCGATGGGGAATTAGAAATTAAAAGCCTGAGTGTGAATATGAAGAGGGATCTGAAAGTTCTTTACTTAAATACATAGAAAAATTCACAAACCAGGTTTCTTTTTAGGAAGCTGGGGATTACTGATTTATTACTGCAGTGTGCACTTCACTCTCTAGGAGGTATTCAGTATGAAAATTTGCAGGGATATGGCAGGACTTTCTGCCACTAAGTGGAGGAGCTTTAAAGAAAATGACATTTCTATCAGGTTTTTGACTGATCAGCACTAAAAGCTTTTTTTTTTTCCCTGTCTTTTGTGGATGGCTGATTATATTTGGGTGGCCAGGCTCCAGCTCCATCAGACCACTGTCTGGGAGGTGAGAAGGGGGGGTATTCAATATGCAGCTAAAATGCATGTGTGTTTTGGGTTTAATGACAACAACTTAAAATTTTTGGAGTGTGTTTCTCTTCTAAGATTCTTCTGATCTCAGCCATTGAGTTTATCTTCATAAACCACAAGGAAAATGGAAAAATAATGTCCTTGTCTCAGGAAGGAACTTGTTCAAATTTGTAAGTTTGAGTAATATTTGTAATATATATTACTTTCTTCTTGTTATTACCAAATATGACATTAACAGATCTTCTGCAAAGCTATCCGTCATTGGTAAATATTTACTTACCAGCATCAGGACATTTCAGCTTATTGCTTTTCTCATGATTCATCTGTTCAGAATATCTTTCTATTATTATTCTTGATGCCTGATCGGTCCAGTGAATTGCCAACACTGTCTCTGCTCCCTGTTTCCTGGCTGACAGCAGCAGTTGACTTTCTGGCACATTGTTTTGGGTGATAAAACTTTGGTTCCAGAAGCCCTGAATGCAGGAGATGGTGAACATTTTCCATAACTTCCAGATACATTAATAGTATAATGTTCCCTTAGGAAAGAGCAAACAAAAAGCTTATTCTCTCAGATGCTCCAAAGCAGGGGCAATGAGAAGTGAAGTTATTCAAAAAATGCCTGAACCAAACTAGCTGTAATTCTTTGGAGAAATGTGGGTGTATCTCTGCTGGGAAAGTAAAAATTAAAGATGAGTACATTGGGTTCAGCAGAGCTCAAGGTCTCTTTTCAAACAACAAGTCATGCGTATGTGAGCTAACCCAGAATGATGCTGTTTGCCTCTCTCCATCCGCTAACGATACCCAGGCAGCTCGTTGAGTTGGCTCAGCAGCGTGGCAAGCTGCTGGAGATGGCAGAGGAAAAGGACCCGAGTCTTGGGTGCTCTGGGGAGGCCAGTGTGCTCCTTCAGGATTTACAGAGCCATCTGGACGATGCTGGGTTGTGTTCCCAGTGGGAACGGTGAGAGGCAAGACAGCCTTGATACCGAGCCTGCCTCTGTAATTCACTGGCCCTGCATATTCCCCGGAATATATCTTATTTATCATACCTGGCTCGTTTCCTAGGACTGAGTCCAAAACTGCTTCTGATCTTGACTGCTAGAGTATCAGTGTAAATACAGCATGCTGTACGCCCTCCAAGAGCAGTCCCCAGCGAGTCCACTGTGGTTATCCCAGACAACAGCCTGATATTAAGATCCCCCATTATCAATGGTTTGACTTTTAGAAAGCCGTCTACATAAACAAAGCCTATTTAGCTTGTGATTGTGCCCTGGAGAGTGTCCTACAATCACTTTCATTTCCCCTTTTGCCTTCAAGCAAAGAGTCTGTCCTGGCGATGAGAGCAGAGACCAGGAGCCACGGCTTGGATCCACTCCCAGCTGAGTTACTGCGTTGCTGTGTGGCCCTGGCCGTGGCGGGGCGTTTTTGTTTTTCAGTCCATTCAGCTGAATAATGAATATTCTGTCTGGAAATGGTTGAGAGAGACTCTTGTCCCTACAGAAAGCTGCACGAGAATGGCTCGATAAATGATAATACAAGGGAGGTGAAAATTTAATGGAAATTAATTGAAAACGAAACAAAAAATAAACTCAAATTCTTAAGAAAATGTTGTACATAATTTTGAGATCTTTGTTTATTGATAATGGACACCGATGGTTTTTGCTAACCATCCATAAGATAAATTCTGATTTTTTTCTCTTTATTCTCCTATGAAAATTACATTTGACCAGCACTTTCCATGCAAATTTTTCCTTCCTCAACAGCAGAGTTTTACCTGAAAAAACATTCTGATAGAAAAGTTTTCGCTGTTCTTCATGATATCATTCTCTCCCATCTCTAACAAAGGATCAGTGCCTTTTACAGTACAAAGGTGATATCTTAATATGTTTGTATCATTTGCTTGTTTACCGAGGACACCAAAGACTCTTTCTCTGCATGACACGTGCTGGTGAAGAGCGTCCTCAGCCCTGCTGGGTCTGGGTCCCAGAGTCTGGTCACCCACTGTTTGGGCCAGCAGCAGCTCTCCCAGGTGCCTTGCCCTTTTCTAGCAGAGACGAGCCTCTCCAAGTGACGCCCATGACTGCTAGCCAGCATTTCATTAGAAGATTTTCTCAGATGAGTGGACGTGTGCCAAATTAACACTTTTCCTGGGGCAGTGACTATACGTGGGGACCCATTTTGTAGCGAGAGGCTTTGGCAGTTTTTTTCCTCTCATTAGCACGGATAGTTAATTTGCTGTTCCCCTTTAGTCACTGCTGCTGTCAGATTTGTTACGTCTTCCTAATAGTGCTCCTGTAATGGGCTGAGCCCCATGGGGAACGTGCTGCCACACGTGTGCCCCCTCCATTTCCCAACGTGGGACATGATGGTGCCCACCTCCCAGGTGGTCTGCAGTGCCTCTGTCCTCACACCTGTGTCTCTTCAGGAAACCCTAGTTACTTGTACAGTCTATTTATTTATCTCTGAAGGTGAGAGAAAGATTTCAGAGCTGTAAGTTTGTTTGTAGGGCTCCCACAGAGGAGGGAGACTTCCTGCTTCACTCCCAGTACGTGTCTCCTTCGGACCGCATGCGGTTCTCATCTCCAGGCAGTGCTGCTTTCCCAGGTCGGCTCTGACACGCTTTTTTTCCGGCACCAGAAGTTGCAGGAAGCCTTCTGCATGACAGACCTGCCAACCTTGCCGCTGCTCTCGCTGTGGAGCTGTTCTGGAGCGGGTGAAGTAGAAGTGAGAGCCCGGCCGTGCCGTCGAGAGAGCAGGCAGCGCCTTTAGTCACTCCCCGCTCCCTGGGCATACCCCATTCTGTAAAAGGCAGCGTGGGATGCAGCCTCCCAGATCTACAAATTTCAAACCTGAGAATATCACTGTTATAGCTGAACTGGTGTTTGTTTCTTCCTTTTTTTTTTTTATTTTTTTAATATGGGGCTTGCTAACATGGGAAAATTGGGAAAATTAACCCGGACTAACTGAAGGCTGGAATTTAAAGTGGATTCATTCAGCTGCGTTCACTTCAATGTGGACAGAATTACAGACACCTTTATTTGGTTTGTTGTGATTTGTCTCCAAAATGCATTAAGATAAACAAAATTAAGTCCATTCTTGTTCCAAAGAAGTATTTTATATATGCTCATTCATTTTAAAACTCCTTAGATGAATTTTGCAGAAAATGTCCCTGTGTAGACACATCAACATTCCTAATAATATTTGGCTGAAAAGCAAGGTAATAGCCAAGTCCAGGATCAACTAAAAAGGATGAATCATTTCTAAATCACGTGTTACGATGTAATAGGATAAAGGAGACTTGTTTTGCTGGAGAGGAGCTGCCATGCACAGACCAGCTGTAGGGTCATTTCGGCCTCTGAGACAAGAGCAGGGCGAGTCTGAGGATCATCCCCTGTGCATCTAGGGAGGGTAACATAGCCCGATTTCCAGAGCACGCATCAGCCACGGCTCTCCCCACCACCCTAGATGCTCCCCTGCAAAGCAACAGTTGCAGCATTTGATTCATCAAGATTTGTCTCTTGGGACCTCAAAAATGAGCACAGGATTGAATCCAGCCTGATCCAGGGACACGTGAGGGTGAAGGTGTCCTGTCCCCCGCCAGACTGTAGGTAACAGTCTCCCATGATATCCTCCTAGGGAAGCTGAGGAAGTGTGGGCTGGATGAGTGGTCGGTGAAGTGGATAGAGAACTGGCTGAATGGCAGAACTCAGAGGGTTGTCATCA
>Ga0065711_1045949_pt1 | contig 13171 bp, 13 predicted proteins | sample Hoacrofraction12_FD_59098 | JGI IMG/M metagenome (GOLD analysis project Ga0065711, IMG submission 59098) | Hoatzin crop microbial communities from Cojedes, Venezuela - Epithelial fraction 12 v2 (version 2) | ecosystem: Host-associated > Birds > Digestive system > Esophagus > Crop | place... | reverse complement strand
CCAAAAGCTGGCCAAGCAAACCCAGTACAGCGCCTACATCTACATTTAAGAACACACATTTCCCAGGAAACCCATTTTTTCCCCTTTTAGCTTTCATGACTATTCATACAAACAAAAAAGCACGAAAAATCATGAAAAATGACAAAGAAAGCAAGACAATCAATGCCTAAAGCTCTTTGCGTCCATGGTATCTCCACAAGAAGCATCTCATCACCTCTAAATAGCAACCTGAAACCTACTCAAGATACTTACGTAAGTCGTGACTCAAGAACTAAAGCAGCGAGTGTCAAAACATTCAAAGACACAGTACCCTCTGCTCCTAGTAGTAAAGGAGACCCTTGCACTGGAGAAAAATAGCAGTAAAAACATCTTAGAGATCCACAGAATAACAGAATGGTTTGGGTTGGAAGGGACGTTTGAAGATCATCTATTCCAAACCCTCCCCTGCCATGGGCAGGGACCTCTTTCACTAGATCGGGTTGCTCAGAGCTATCCATTGAAAACCATCCACACAAGCTAAGCTAAACACTTCAGGAACAGTAGTAGACTACTAGAAAACCATCCAACCAGATGCAGTCTTGCAGGTTTCTTATGTCTCAAATAAAGTAAGCGCTACAAAAAGTGATAACCTAATGCCCAATGTATGCCTCCATCTGCCTTTTACTAGGCACTCAGAGAAAGAGACGGTTTTCTCTGAGATCTCTCAGTAAGTGGGTAATATTGCTCATGAGATGCTGTTCATAAGGACTTGCAATCTAACACATTAAAAGATGACCTGTAAATAAACGTCAGCTGCAAAATCAAGTATCTCTCCTGGTCCGAGCTGAACAAACACTGCTATACTGACAATGTAAGCAAAATGCTGAAAAGAGAAATAAATCTGTAATGAGAAAGAAAGAAGGAAAAAAACTCTAGAAGTAAGCAAGAAGGAACATAAGAGCAAAAGGGCACACGGCGAACTTACGTTAGTGCAACTCTGACCAATTCAGGCTCTTCCCTGTGCTCATCACCACACCATCTGTGCTTAAGTATAAATGGAAGGGTTCCCTATCACGTTTTCTTTCTTTGTGCAAGTATCACATTCACATTCATTTATTCCGAGGACTATGTGACATACTGATTCAGAAATTCATTTAAAATGATGCTTATATAATACACAGCATATTGATTCACAATCTCATTGCACTGGTCATACAAATACACACTAGAAACTGTTGTTCAGAATGCTTTTCTTCTGACCTGGGAATTACTTTACAACACTTGCACTCTAAATTTAAAGACATCACGTACACCAAAGTCTGAGCGATAGCCTGTTAATTGGTTTTCCTTCCTTGCTCATTAGCTCAACACACAAGACAAGACACGTGGGTGAGGACTCACATCAGCAGCAGTGAAAATTTCAGGGCTTGTAACCCAAGTAGGGGAGCAGGACTTCAGAAGTGTGTAATTGCAAGAAGGAAGAAAAAGTATGATTAAAGAGTCCCTATTTCTGACACAGCACAACTCAGAAGAAATGCCAGCACTTGTCACAGCTGTGTGGTGAGGACTTCCCCAGCAATACTATACCCAGAGATGTGGGCTTTTCACTACTAAGAATTCAGATTTCCCTCCTGGAAAAAGGAAGAAGAGGAAAAAAGACTTTTTTTTCCACAATGTTTTTAAATTATTTAACTCTACTAAATACTCGTTGCCAATGAGTTACTGGACTGTTCCAATACAGGCATTAAGAATCCAAAAGCAGAAGCTCGTCCTTCACCTTCAGATTACTGGTGGTGATTTCTTTCTGACAAAATACAGGACAAATTAATATACTGCTAATGCACACTGTGTTAATTATTCTGCAGTGCCATGCAGTAACCCTGATGGAAGTTCAAATGAATTATGACAGATACAGACAGAAACAGTATTATATATAGTTTAAATTCGTATCCTGTCAAGTTTGCAGCTATAGCACGTGGGGAGTGCACTGCGAGGCTGCATTACTGCCTAAAATGATCTCACATTATGCTATTAAATACTCCCATGAGCTACAACATTGTAGAGGGGTGAAGTTCAGAAAACCATTTTCAACACTGTTTTGTAAACTTCTGTACAGCTCCAATTCTCTGCTATTGATACCAATTCAATGAACCACACTTACACTGTAAGCGCACACTGCGCTTAAAGTCAACTGGTCAGTGCAGAGTGCTGGGAGCGCAGACACTTACAGACAACACACTGCCAAAACAAAGCTTTAATTTAGAGGAAGAAATTCTGGCCTCTGAAGCTGTAAGAACCGCCTGGAGATGGGAACTGGGAGTACATGGATAAACAGAAGCAATGCTATGAGTCTACACAGAGTGATTTCCAAAGCTTGTCCTCCCATGGCTTTACCGAAAAGCAGCCGGGTGAGCTGAGCAGCAGCAGCCCGTTGCTGTCGGGGACCCCTGCAGGGCCCTACAACTGGGCGAAACCCCGCTTGCTGCTCAGCCCCAGTACCCAGGACACCCACACCCAGCCTGCAGCCCCTTGGCCACAACGCTGACCCCCAAAACGCCCGATCCAGCCTGCTACCTGCTCGCACCCCCCCCCCACAGCACCCCTGCCCCTGGGGGAACGCGGCTGGGGCTGCCTCGCCCCAGGGCACCTCCGCCCCGGCTCCTGCCAGCCCACAGCCACGTCGTGAGGTGCACTGCAGGCAGGGTTCGATACTGAGCCCCTCTGAACACAGCAGATTCCACGACAAACTCCACCTGTCAGAGGAGAGCCAGGGTCCAACCGCTGCAGCTCACACTCGCCCAGGTGACACAATGCACACCTGAACACAGGCACACCTAAACATATAAAGTGTACATACAGGGTCTCTCGGTAAAAACACATTTGTGTGCATTTACAACATGCAGCCTTATTTCTTGAAGTTTTGTTGCCTCCCTCACACTCCCCGAAAAAAAAAAAATCTCCTTTGGCTTTCTTCAATCATTAATCACATTACACTAATAAACATTCTGGCACCGACACTGTTTAAACAGCCTTCTCTCCACCCAAAATCCACTGGCAAATATTTTCGCATATAAGACATCCATCCCACAACCCTGCTTTTGAATGCTAATCTAAACTGAGTTCTCCAAGCCAGCACAGTAAGGAGTTACTCTTTGGGAGGGGGAGTGCAGAACAGAAATGAGAGAGGGGCCTTTAAGATGAAATAAAAATAGACTCCCTTGATCCCACCCTGACATGGCCCAGACATTCTCCCTGTGGGGGAAGAAAATGTTTCTTACTGCAGCGAAAGTTTTTATAACATTTTTGTCCTTTTTCCCCCCCCCCCGCGTAACTTTGCTTCCTAAAGAATGCTTTATATAAAAGACATGACATTTGGCAACCCAGCTCTGCTGCTTTGCGAAATTCTTTTGGCAAGGGCCCTACGTGCTGACTGCATTAAGCACATCAGTTTATTTATTTATTTATTTATTTATTTAGGCAGAAGTCAGAGGGAGCAAGCCAGGCAATTAACGGGAGAGGAGCTGGGGAGGGAGGGGCCGGAGCCTCTCCTTTCGGAAAGCCTCACCACGGGGGAGGAGATGGTTCTCCAACCTCAAAGGGTTGCTGCCGCTCTGGGGCACATGCAGTGATTCTTGGATCACAAGGTATTTAGTGAACATCAATTAATTAATTAATTAAGCCTCAGCACCACAACAAAGGCAGGTATCATTACACACCTGTTTTGCATATGGGTAAAATGAGCCGTGGAGCAAACCTTAGCCTGTATGGACCTTGCCCAGCGTCCCGGGGCAGGAGGTACACTGCCTTGCTCCTGCCAAGGCGAGAGCCGCCTGCACACCCACACTTCCTCCTTCACGCCCTGAGTGAAACCAGAACATGGAGACATCTCCACATGCCACCATCTTCCCGAGGGTGCAGCCACAGCGTGCCGCTGCAAGGCACACGGATCTCCATCCATAAGCGCCGCTCTTCACACCACATCACGTGCCCATGATGCATCTCAGCACCATTTGCAGCAAGCCAGGGACAGCACCACATATACACACACCACACCCCCCCCCATCCCTGGTAATGTTCTCACCAAGGCAAAACCTCCAAGGGTCAAGGACTCGAACGAGCAATCCCCGTTTCCTACTCAGAGGCCACATGCTGGACAGGAGCGCCATACATCTGTGGTTCAGAGTTACGGACTGTGTTACTTCAGGGTCACAAGAAAACAAGATGCTTCTCAGAAACAATGGAATATTTTGCTTATGATCCTGCTTAGCCCCGTTTATTTACACCAGGGACCAACGAAGCTTGGCAGCACACCGCCACAGACACACAGCGACAGCAATTCACAGAACCATGAAGTTTTCAAGCTAAACAGGGAGGAGAGACAGGAACAGGAGAGGACATGACACACCTGCCCAAAGACCAAAGCCAAAGGCTGGCCAGTCCCACAAACCTGGAAGGGTGAAGCCTCTGCAGTCACTGCATACTCCCCGATATTTTCAGGCCAAGCAGCTAGCAGCAAAGGGCCCGATCCACCCACGCCATTGTTCAGCACACACACCACCAGGGAAACGCTGAAATGCAGCCCGGTGCCTTCCATGGAAAGGAGCTACCAAGTCTCTAACCAACAGGACCCCTTGCAGATTGGGTACACAAAGGACTTTTCTCCATCTTGGAGAGCTGAGATGGGACTGGAGACTCTGCTGGATCAGGTGGTGCTGCTTCAAGGCTATGTCCGAGGACACAGATGAATCTACAATGCACTTATCCTTCAGAAAACTTATAAGCAGCTTGGTCCAAAAAAATATTACACATTTAAGGTTAAAAAGGGTTTTCTACACACAAGGCTAAAAGAGACTGATGTGCATTCTCATCATTTGTGTGCACCCCAATAAAAAAAAAAGTCTAATTTTGTTCCTAGAAAACTGACACAGCAATCTAAACTTGCCTAGTGTTTTGTCAGAAAAATATGAGGAAAACTTTTTTTTTTTAATATAAAAAATATCTGGCATTACCCCCGCTTCCTGTTCTAAAACTTTTTCCTAGAATTTCTGTCTGTCGCTGCTAGGCCAACTTCTAGGATATCAAAGTAGTTATCACAACAATATACAAGCCCAATTCTACAAGGCAAACAGATTTCAACCAGACTGCCAGTTCTAGCAGAAGTTTGACATGGTTCAGGCCACCAAGATACAGAACTCCGCATCAGTTTAACTGTATGGAAACCTTTGCCAATCATCTGTCCTCAGTGGAGCACATAACAGGCTCTCCTCTGAAAAGCATTTAGGGATCTCGGCACTGAAAAGGGCCAAAGGGACACAAACCTGTCCACAAAGACATCACTGGCAAAATACCCCTCACCTGAAGCAAGGAAATACCAAGCCTTCAGTAGCACAACTCGATTGTCCTCTTCAGCTTGGGAACAGTACACTAGCACTTGAAGTGGGGATTTCAAGCTCGATGTACTGAGTTACCGACTGCCCACTCAAGACACATGCCTTGGTCGACGAGCTGATTCTGGAAGTGCAGGCCAAGAGCAAGAAAAGGCAGCCTCAGAACAAGTTGTCTCAAGCTGTGGTCTCATTAGCCCAACACAGAGACGGATTTGAATTCAAGAGGCTTTGGATCTGTGTGCATGTACTACATATCAAGGTATGAAAGATGCATGTGTTGTCCCAATACAAAATATCACACGAAAACATTAATAACAGAGGAAACAATCTAAAAGAAAATACTCTTCACCAAATACATCTGTGAAGGCAAGTAAGAGAAACTAATATATTTCAGGACAAGCCTGCCAATCTCACTAGCCTCAGGGGCACAGTGCAGAGATGCTACGAAACACAAAATTACACAGCTTAAAACTTAGTTACAGGTGGTTTACTAGCAGGCAAGGACAAGATTATAACAGAGGAACAAGACTTGTGGGTAAAGGGTAGGATAGAACAGAACAAATGAGAGAGGGACAAGACTGGGTTGTTTTTGGCTTGACACTCGCCAAGTGAAAAAACAAGCGTGAGTCATAGTAAAGGTAACTCAAAGTGTGATGTGACTGCAATGGAGAGCTGAGCAGACCACACTGCATGAGTCAGCAGCACAGATAAAAAGGGTGATAAGAAGCAGCAGATGGGACATGTCTATACTAACACTACCCTGCAGGACACAGGCCTCCTTTGCTCTAATGACACGGTCGTGCCAAGCTGCCGCGCACTGGCTCGTACGCTTGATGATCCCGTGAATCAAAGAATGCCGTGCACGGAGACTGAAACAGCAGCAGGCAAACAGGTGCAGACAGATCCACATGCAAAAAAGGCACAGAAAAGCAAAGCAACAGCAACCCCCCTGGCAGGCAGACACCGTGACGAGGGCCTGGGGACACCACCCTCCCAACCGCTCCGGCAGCCGGGCGGGGAGGAAGAGAAGCGGGGAAGGAAGCCGTCACCAGGATCATGGCATTCCACCTGGCCGACGGCCAGCTTTTCTGCTCCTGCCAGTCAGGCTCTGCCTTGCTGGTGGGCGCCGAGAGCAGGAGGCTGCAGCGTCGCAACCCCCCGGCCCCCCCTCTGCCCCCCAGCACGCACCTGCAGAGCCGGGGGCAGCCATGGCCACACAGCCCATACGCCCCTCAAGAAGCTGAAAGGGGAGCTGGGGCTGTTTGCGGAGCTACGCTCCGGTACACCTGCAGCTCCGGTGGTTTTGCAGAACTCCAGATTAAAGCACCGTCTTTTCGTTCAGGAACCCGTTTTGCTTCAAGAGCAGCACATTTAGCCCCAAGAAACCAAGCCCCACATTCTTGGGTAGCAGAAACCATGCAGTCACACCCAAGGCCACATCACCTGCCAAACGCAGCTGCTGCCCCGACCACATGAACGACCTGCAGCAGTGGTTCTTCACTGTCAGGATCCCTACTTGCTGCACTTTCGAACCCGGTCAGGAAAGACGAGGGCCCTCTGTCACGAGCTCAAAAGAGGACAGAGACATAAGGCAAAGCTCAAATCACCTTTCATTTCACTTCTCAGCTGAGGTAAAATTATACCCTGCCCACGAGGGGCAAGATGGAAAGTAAAATGCTCTATTTTTAGACACAAGATTCTGCTTCATCAGGTTTATCTAACTTCTAAGAAACAAACTTTGGCAAAGGTCTGCATTTGAGGGGGGTGAAAGATGACTTGTTTCAGGCTGCCCAGGGAGGTTGTGGAGTCTCCTTCTCTGGAGATATTCAAGACTCACCTGGACAAGATCCTCTACAGCCTACTGTAGGTGACCCTGCTTTGGCAGGAGGGTTGGACTAGATGACCCACAGAGGTCCCTTCCAACCCCCACCATTCTGTGATTCTGTGATTTTCTTTTAGTGCAGCTCATAGCATGACTAGCATAAATCTAAGCAAATCTGCTTTAGCCACATATACATGCCAGCTGTTCTGTTTGGGAAAGATAGTCCCTATAGTCTACCAAAATATATATATATATTTCATTTTTCCCAGTCTGTCCTGCCAAAATAAGCATGTCGTGTCCATGTATTTCAATGGAGTTAGAAGGTGTGTCTATTCCCCCTGCTCCAAACATCCTTATTTATAGATTTCAAAAGTTGGCAGGTACGCCGAGGAAGAGCAGTTGCTGAGCCTAACACACTCTGCACAGCATCAGATCTGTTGCAACAGATTAACAGGCAGAGAGATAGAGACAGGAAAGAGTCGTACTCTGCTTCTTTACACACGTCCTTGCTTTCAAATGCAGCTTTACAGAGATAATGACAGTAACTGCGTGTCTAAAATAAAGCTGGACAGAGAGCCAAGGCTCTTGCAGCCCCACTGACAGCAGAGCTTGGCTCCGCACTTTGGTCATGCACTTTTCTAACCCGAGCGTGAGCCTTCCACGAAGTAGGTAGAGGAACTGCTCTCCTATGGACATCACGAGCATTAGCGAAGGGGGAGGGCGGTCAGCCTGTAAGAACAACAGTGAAGTTAGTTTTAATTTCCTGTTGGTTTTAATCTTGTCTAGAGGCTTTGCTAGCTGCTACTTCCATTTTCTGGCCCGCCTGCAGAACTGCTTTCTTCACTCATCGGCAGAAGGTCCCTCTCAGCTGCCTGCAGTCAGTGTCTCTCGTGCTCCCAAAATCCACCCCACCCTGCCACCATCCATTCACCGGCTGCAGCAGCTGCGAAGCAGTCTGCAACCACAAATCACTGTGTTGGCCTCCCCCTTGTAGCTCTGTCAACAAACATATCCCTGACCACAGCCTCCAGTGGCAACCTGCTTTAAAAAAAATAATAAAAGTGCACAGGATTCATGGAAGCTGATGCACAACTCTTTTTCACAGTCTCCACCTCCCCATTACCCCTTGAAGGGTCTGGCTATGCAGAAACACCCTTATACCCATTTTATTGCTGGTTTTCACACTCCACTGGCTCTTTGATTTTCTCTGAACTCATGACGTGTCCTTCTATACATTCTGCAGGCAATTCCTGAAATGCACTGCACAATTTGCATGTGGACATAGAGCGCCTGCTAACCTGAAAACAGCAACAAATTGTGATCAGAATCCAGATGCAGGCTCGGTGAGGACTCCCCTGTCTTCAGCCTGGAGAAAGCACTGCACCTATTCAACTCCCAACACAGGGCTCTCAGGCCCTCAGCACCGAGGCTGCTGAAGGGTGACAAATCGATGACAAACCATTACTACTAGTTCTGCAAAAAAGTTCCTACATCTCTCGGCCACAGCCCCCTGGCAACAAACACACTTCTGCACATCCGCTTTCAAAAGGAGCCATCAGATGCATTCACCCACCTAACCCAAGATGCAAGTCGCAGCCAGCCGAGGGTGACACCCCGCATCAAAGGTGGCTGAGGACGGGTGTCGAGAGAGAACAGAAGGCAAAGGTGTAAGCGACAGAGTGCAGAGTTCATGTTGCTAAGAGTTAACCAGCACAGTACATGCCAGGAGTAATAAATTCTGCCCCCGCACGAACTGTGACCAGGAGCAATGCCAGCAAGTGTGCGCAGCAAAAGAAGTCATGGCCAAGAGAGACGGAAGAGGGGGAATCACCTGGTCCTCCACCCGTGCACATCTCTTGAAAATTTATCTCGGCAGCACATCCTTAATTCCTTCCCCAGTTTCCGAGAACTGGCCTTTCGTACACACACTTAGAGAAAGAAAACGAGTTTGTCTAGCATCTTGACTTCCAGCTCATGTTTGCAAAGCTCCCTGAGAAGGAAACTGCCAGACTCCACGAGTAATCAGCATTATCACATTTGATCCACATGTGCCTTGAGCTTGCTGCCCACCACGGCACCAACAGCCATCGCTGCAGTCCTGAAGGGACGGGAGCATGAAACAGTGAGGTAGCGTTCTGCTTGCCTTTTCCTGGGAGAGATTATGCAGCACGTCAGAAAACAAAATTACTAACTTTGTCCCTAAGATCTCTCAACAGTGCTCAGTCTCACTTCCTCATTTACAACTGGACGAATTTGAAAGACAGAGTCACTTTTGAAAGATCCCAGAACGTGACTGGAAACACAACGGCAAAGCCCCAAACCCTGTTCCTCTCCTCAGTCTGCTATGCAACCCTCCTCTCTCCCTCTTGGCACAGTGGAGCTATGTGACCACCTTCTGCACCCAGACTAATATATAAGTGACCTCTCTCTCATGCATTTATGTACATAAAATGAGACATATTTTAAACTAGGCTGTGACAATCCATATTCCATATTACATTCAAATACTGTATTTACTGAAATCATTTGAATTCAGGTGGTCTTTTTCAGTAGCATTTAGAGAAGGATGTGTATGCTGCTGATGTCCTGAAGGAAATCAAACCTTGGAACTGATAGCAGTTACTGACTACGCTTCTTAAACCAGGACTGACTGACATCCTACGTCAGCTTGCAGTAGCAGTCTCTTGCCAGAGAAGGTATCTTCATTATTTCAGTGCATTCAGCAGGCCGAGTTAAATACTTAGCTCAAACACCAGAAAGAAACTGGAAGTTGTAAAAGTAAGAAAATAGGAGTTCACATAATTTCTTAACAGACATGATGTGCAAGAGTTCAGGATCTATGATTCCCAAAATTCTCATGCAAGATACTGTGACCCCCCCCAAAAAATTGACTTAATTATAATTAACTGCTTCTTTTACGAACAGCTTAATTTTAATGCAAAACAAGATTAATTTTGTTTTTTCTTATTTCCTTCCTATTTCCCATCTCCTATTTTAAGGAAGCATTTAGTTACATGACAAATGTTTCAAAATCTCATTTTTGTACATTTTTGCTGAACGATCATGTTCATGTGAATGTAGTCTGATACGTCATATGCAAAAACATAACTGAGTAAACAGTGAACAGAAAACACACCACTGATTAAAATAAAAAATAGAAAAAGTAGAAGCCCACAGAAATCTATGTTAGACCAGATTACTGATGGAACATCTGTAGAAATATAATGTAGTCTAAGCTTAAAAAAAGATATACAAAATTATTTGAAGTACTGAAAGCATTCCCTTCTTTAAGGACAACAACTAAAAAGAGTAAATGCAAAATAAGATTTAGAAGCTAATTATTCTAACAAAGTTTTCCTGCTTGCTGATTTCAGTCACAACTGAAATGGGCTATTTAAATCCCCCTGAAGAATCCTGCATGGGAGAAGCAGCGCCGATTCATTTCTCGTGAGATGGGACACTCATGATCACAAAGAAGAATGTTAGTTTGCTGATGCATGGCAGATACGCTGGGACAGAGACAAATGCACGCCAGTATTTCAAATTTAAAAAAGGCAAACGGCTAAAAGATATGCACGCACACGCATGTGTGAACGCATGCCCTCATTTTGTCACCACGCTCAATCAGGACCCAGACCTGCATCGCAGCAGACTAGAAGGAGGAAGCTTTTGCAAAGAGGTAATGGCCAGCAACCCTTGAGTGCTCAGAGCAGCTCTTCCAGATACTAAAGCACCAGGACTGGCTCAGCAGCGGGTTTCTTGGCATAAGCACTGCACTGCGTGGCCAGAGCTGCAGGGCTGGGGACACGAACGCGTGGCGATGTCTGACCGCTCGGGGTTAGCGTGGATCCTGCCAGGATTACGATAAGCCTTGCTAAATCCGTGCTGGGCATGGTGACTCCGCACCACGCTCTGACAGTGCTCCTAGTCCCAGAATGACCATGACAAAACACCCCTCAGGGCTGTCAACCGGGAGCTGCGCTGAGCAGGAGACAAGGAGCCTGGCTACTCTCACCAGACCCAAACTGCCTGGCCCTACCTACTCAGGAGTCTCCACTACGGGTGTCCTGCACCTCCACCACCCAGGCTGTGCCCACAGGCTTGAACAGCACAGGCCTCCCCTCCCCTTCTCTGCCCTGCACAGCAACAAGGACAGGGGAAGCTGTGTTTCAAACAGAAAAATACTTTTTTGTTCTATAGCATAAACTGAGTTAGAAGGCTTCTGGAGACCTCCAGAAACCGGCGAGGTCATGGAGGTGATCCTCCAGCGAGAACGAAAAGAGGAGGAAAATACCCATGTGGACACTAGGAGCCATTTCTCAAGGCAGGAGGTTACACTGCGGGGAAGAACCTCTCCATTTTCTCCAGGCCACCTCCACACAGTGAATGCATGGGGAGATGCAACCATCGTGGCTGCAGAAGCTGCCAAAGTGCTTTTTGGCTTAAGAAACAAGGATAAGTTTGAGGTTTATTCTTCAACTGCTGCATCATGCACTTAATGTAACGAGACAACGGAGAAGAATAATTCATGTATACAGACAGCAATGAGGTAATTAAAGCCTAGTTCATCTCAGCCTGCACCAACATCTAGCTTGAAAATACAACATCACGCTCTAGTGTGTAACTCCCGCGCCTCACGGAGTACTGCTGGCTTTACTACGGCCACGCCATGTATTAGTGAGTCCTGACTGTGTTTGCACAATATTTCAATAAGCAGAGCCAACCAACATCACTTCCTCTATTTCTGTATAGAGTAATATATTTACAGGAACAGCCTTTTGAAACGTTCCAGTAAAATTAGCTTACTCACAGATTTTTTTTTTCTTTTCTTTGAACTAGAACAGAGAGCAGAAGGATCTCATCATCGTTTTTTCTGCATAAATCAGCTGTCTATTTACCACTGACATGTTGCAATAATGAATTGCCATTATCTTCTCAGTTATTTGTTAGGTTATTAGAGATTACCTAAGTTCACAGGATCATAAAAAAAAAACCAAAACCCCAAAAAGAAAACCAGTTCTTTGTTATTTCCTGGGAAACGACCTTCAGAAGCATGCACTCCACCTCCTTCCCCAAAGCAATGCCCAAAATATTCCTGGAGGAGGTTTGTCTGTTTTATAAAAACCTCCAGCGACGATGCTTCCACAGCTTTGTTAAAGGCAATGACTGCAGCACCAAAATACCCTTATCAATTGAAAGCTTTCTTAAATGATTACCTAAGTCTTGCCACCTTCAAATTAAGCCCATTTTTTCCGCATCCCAACCCCGGCAGCTGTGCAGCACAGCTGATCCCCTTCCTCCCCATAGGAACCTTTCACATACTTGAACACTGCTATTGTGTCTGTTACTGGCCTTCTCTCCTGTAGACTAAACAATCCCAACTCTTTCATCTTCTTTCCCAGGTCATGTTTTTGAAATCTTCAGTGGTTTTCACTGCCTTCTCCCTGGCCACCATACAGCTGGCTCTTCACTATGCTGTACCCCAGTCTAGATGTTAAGCCATTTCCAGCACTGAGCAGAGGGGACAGGTTATTTTGTGCCTTTTCTTTACGCACACCAAAACAGTGCTTGCTTGAGGGGCAGGGATGGGGAAACTTTGTTCCTCGCATGACTGGTCTCAGGCCTACGATCCCCTCCACTCCCAGACACACTGCCCTGCGCGCACGGATCAGACCTGTGAGGTGCTGAGCTGGGGCTCTTCCCCACCGGCGCTCCCAATGGAGCTACAGGGTGGCCAGTGCCGGGGTTGGAGCCAAAGCGGGCAGCGGAGGGAAGGAAAAGCTGCCCACTCAGCAGAGCGCCTGCAGCCCAGCTCCCCAGGGACACGAGGGCAGGACACGTTGCAGGCTGGTTTTCTCTGGTGGTCTGGGAACCACAGAATCACAGAATGTTCGGGGTTGGAAGGGACCTCTGTGGGTCATCTAGTCCAACCCCCCTGCCGAAGCAGGGTCACCTACAGCAGGCTGCACAGGACCGCGTCCAG
>Ga0065711_1012380_pt1 | contig 13171 bp, 25 predicted proteins | sample Hoacrofraction12_FD_59098 | JGI IMG/M metagenome (GOLD analysis project Ga0065711, IMG submission 59098) | Hoatzin crop microbial communities from Cojedes, Venezuela - Epithelial fraction 12 v2 (version 2) | ecosystem: Host-associated > Birds > Digestive system > Esophagus > Crop | place... | reverse complement strand
CACCCCATCGTGATGGAGGCCATGGACTTCCCCGAGCCCGTGATTGGTATCGCCGTGGAGCCCAAGACCCAGAACGACCTGGACCGTATGTCGGTTGGACTGGCCAAGCTCGCCGAGGAGGACCCCACCTTCCAGGTGGAGAGCAACGAGGAGACTGGTCAGACCGTGATTCGCGGCATGGGCGAGTTGCACCTGGATATCATCCTGGACCGCCTGCGTCGTGAGTTCCACGTGGATTGCAACCAGGGCCGTCCGCAGGTGAGCTACAAGGAAGCCATCACGCAGCCCGTTGAGTTGCGCGAGGTCTTCAAGAAACAAACTGGCGGCCGCGGCAAGTTTGCCGACATCGTGGTCCGCGTGGAGCCTGTTGACGAGGACTTTGAAGGCGAATTGCAGTTCATCGACGAGGTGAAGGGTGGCAACATCCCCCGCGAGTTCATTCCATCGATTGAAAAAGGATTCAAGAACGCCATGCGCAGCGGTGTGCTGGCCGGCTTCCCCATGTCGTCACTCAAGGTGACCGTGCTGGACGGCTCGTCGCACCCCGTTGACAGCGACCAGCTCTCGTTTGAGTTGTGCGCCATGCAAGCCTTCCGCAACGCATGCCGCAAGGCTCATCCAGCCCTGATGGAGCCCATCATGAAGCTGGAGGTGGTCACCCCCGACGAGAACATGGGCGATGTGATTGCCGACCTCAACCGCCGTCGTGCGCAGGTCGAGGGCATGGAGACCGCCCGCAGCGGTGCCCGCATCGTCAAGGCTACCGCCCCGCTGGCCGAGATGTTTGGCTACGTGACCGCGCTGCGCACGATTACCAGCGGTCGCGCCACCAGTACCATGTCGTTCAGTCACTACGCCCAGGTTGCCAAGCCTGTGGCAGTGAAAGTGTTGTCCGAGTGTCTGGGACACGTTGAATTATTGTAATAAATTTCACATTATTAATAATATGAGCCAGAAGATTAGAATTAAGTTGAAATCCTACGACCACAACCTGGTGGACAAGTCTGCCGAGAAGATCGTCAGGACCGTAAAGAGCACTGGCGCCGTGGTGAGCGGTCCCATCCCCCTGCCCACTCGCAAGCGCATCTTTACCGTGAACCGTTCAACCTTTGTGAACAAGAAGTCTCGTGAACAGTTCCAGCTGTCGGCTTACAAGCGCCTCATCGACATCTACAGCTCCACTGCCAAGACGGTGGATGCCCTGATGAAGCTCGAGTTGCCCAGCGGCGTGGAGGTCGAGATCAAGGTGTAATCACAGTGGTGTGGACCCGAGAGTAACAAACAACAATTAACAAACAGTAATTTTAAATTTCAAGAGAAATGCCAGGATTATTAGGAAGAAAAATCGGAATGACATCCGTGTTCAGTGCCGACGGCAAGAACGTGCCGTGCACTGTTATCGAAGTTGGTCCTTGCGTTGTCACTCAGGTGAAGACTGTTGAAAAAGACGGCTACGAGGCATTGCAGCTGGGCTTTGTCGAGAAGAAAGACAAGCACACTACCAAGCCCATGGCAGGTCATTTTGACAAGGCTGGTGTGAAACCGCAAAGATACTTGGCCGAGTTCAAAGGATTTGATGGCGAACACAAGGCTGGTGAGCAATTCACCGTCGAGATGTTCAACGACGTTGAATTTGTTGATGTTATCGGCACGACCAAGGGTAAAGGCTTCCAGGGCGTCGTGAAGCGTCATGGATTTGGTGGTGTGGGTCAGCGCACTCACGGTCAGGACGACCGCTATCGCGCTCCCGGCTCCATCGGTGCCTGCTCCTATCCCGCCAAGGTTTTCAAGGGCACGCGCATGGCAGGCCAGATGGGCAATGTGCGCTGCACTGTTCAAAACCTGCAAGTGATTAAGATTTTGCCCGAGAGCAACCTGCTGATGGTGAAAGGCTCAATTCCGGGCTGCAAAGGTTCAATCGTAATAATTGAGAAGTAATGGAACTCGCAGTATATAATATCAAGGGTGAGGACACCGGACGCAAGGTGACCCTCAACGACGAGATTTTCGCCATTCCCGAGCCCAACGAGCACGTTGTTTACCTGGATGTGAAGCAATATCTTGCTAACCAGCGTCAGGGCACTCACAAGGCGAAAGAGAGAAGTGAAATTGCTGGCTCAACCAAGAAGTTGGGACGTCAAAAGGGTGGCGGCGGTGCCCGTCATGGTGACATCAAGTCGCCGCTGTTCCACGGCGGTGGCCGCGTGTTTGGCCCGCGTCCTCGTGACTATCGTTTCAAGCTCAACAAGAAGACCAAGGCGCTGGCTCGCCGATTGGCACTGAGCTACAAGGCACAGCAGAACCAGATCATGGTAGTGGAAGACTTCAGCTTTGATGCTCCCAAGACCAAGGAATTTGTCAACGTGCTGCGCAACCTCAAGATCGAGGGTCAGAAGATGCTGCTGGTACTCGCCAAGCAGGAGCCCAACGTGTACAAGTCGATGCGCAACGTGGAAGGTGCCAACCTGATCACCGCCAGCGACATTAATACCTACAGCGTGCTCAACAACCGCGTGATGCTGGTTACCGAGAGCTCGGTAGAAGTGCTCAACAACTTAAAATAAAGAAGGAGGTAAACCATGGATCAAATTCAAATCATTCCGGTAGTTACCGAGAAGGCCAACGCCATCAGTGAAAAGAATAACCGTTACACCTTCAAGGTGTCTCCCGATGCCAACAAGTTCCAGATCAAGAACGCCATCGAGCAATTGTATGACGTGAAGGTTGTGGACGTGAGCACGATGAACTACGGTGGCAAGAACAAGCAGCGCTACACCAAGGCTGGCATCATCCGAGGCCACGCCGCCGCTTTCAAGAAGGCTGTAGTCACCGTTGCCGAGGGACAAACTATTGACTTCTACAGTAATATTTAATAAATACAATGGCAGTAAGAAAATTTAAGCCCACAACACCGGGGCAAAGACACAAAGTTATTGGTGTATTTGAAGAGATTACCAAGCGTACACCAGAAAAGTCTCTTACGGTCGGCAAGCGCTCAACAGGTGGTCGCAACAACCAGGGTCACCTGACCGTGCGCTATCGTGGCGGAGGTCACAAGCGCAAACTGCGCCTCATCGACTTCAAGAGGAACAAGGACGGTGTGCCGGCAGTAGTGAAAGCCATCGAGTACGACCCCAACAGGTCGGCCCGCATTGCGCTGCTGTACTACGTTGACGGCTACAAAGCTTACATCATCGCACCCAACGGACTGGAAGTGGGCGCGAAGGTCGAGAGCGGTGAGAACGCAGCCCCCGAAGTGGGAAACGCGCTTCCACTGAACAAGATTCCTGTTGGTACTTTAATTCACAACATCGAGTTGCGTCCGGGTCAGGGTGCCGCCATGGCACGCGCCGCCGGTACCTTCGCTCAGCTCACCAGCCGCGAGGGTGACTACGCAATCATCAAATTACCTTCGGGTGAGGTACGCAAGGTGCTCGCCACCTGCAAGGCCACCGTTGGCGTGGTTGGTAACAGCGACCACGCGCTGGAGCAGTCGGGCAAGGCCGGACGCTCGCGCTGGCTGGGTCGTCGTCCCCACAACCGTGGTGTGGTAATGAACCCCGTTGATCACCCCATGGGTGGTGGTGAGGGCCGCCAGAGTGGTGGACATCCCCGCAACCGCAACGGTCTTTACGCTAAGGGCTTGAAGACTCGCTCGCCCAAGAAGCAGTCTTCGAAGTACATCATTGAAAGAAGAAAGAAAAAGTAATTTGATAAATCGATTTTAACACTATGAGTCGTTCATTAAAAAAAGGCCCATACATCAGCGTGAAGCTGGAGAAGAAGGTTGACGCCATGAACGAGAGCGGCAAGAAGTCGGTGATCAAGACCTGGTCGCGCGCTTCGATGATTTCGCCCGACTTTGTGGGACACACCTTTGCCGTGCACAATGGCAACAAGTTCATTCCCGTGTATGTTACCGAGAACATGGTGGGACACAAGCTGGGCGAGTTTGCCCTGACGCGCACCTTCCGTGGTCACAGCGGCAACAACAAGAAATAATGGGCCCGGGATTATTTAAACGTTATCTTAGACAAAAAAAGAATTAAATACAATGGGTAAAAGAAAAAGAGAATCAGCTGATTTGCACAAGGAAGCGCGCCGCAGCGAGTCCTTTGCCAAATTGCGCAACATTCCCAGTTCCCCTCGCAAGATGCGCCTCGTGGCCGACATGGTGCGCGGCGTGGAAGTCTTCAAGGCATTAGGCCTGCTGCACTTCTCTAACAAGCACGCTGCTGCCGATGTAGAGAAGGTCCTGAAGTCGGCCATCAGCAACTGGGAGCAGAAGAACGGCAAGAAAGCCGAGAGTGGCGAGCTCTACATCAAGACCATCCAGGTCGATGAGGCGCCCATGCTCAAGCGCTTGCGCCCCGCACCCCAGGGTCGCGGCTATCGCATCCGCAAACGTTCCAACCACGTGACCCTGTACGTGGACACTATTAACACCGAAAAAGACGCATAATAACAAATGGGACAGAAAGTTAATCCAATCAGTAATCGTTTAGGCATCATTCGCGGTTGGGATTCCAACTGGTTTGGTGGACGCAATTATGGTGACACTTTGCTCGAGGATAGCAAGATCCGCAAGTACCTCAACGTGCGTCTGGCTAAGGCAAGTGTTTCGCGCATTGTCATTGAGCGCACGCTCAAGCTGGTCACCATCACCATCTGCACCGCTCGCCCCGGTATCATCATCGGCAAGCAGGGTCAGGATGTTGAGAACCTCCGCAAGGAGCTCGTGAACCTCACCAACAAGGACGTGCAAATCAATATCCACGAGGTAAAGCGCCCCGAGCTGGACGCCGTGATCGTGGCTTCGAATATCGCACATCAAATCGAGGGCAAGATTGCCTATCGTCGTGCCGTGAAGATGGCCATCGCATCCACCATGCGCATGGGCGCCGAGGGCATCAAGGTGCAAGTCAACGGCCGCCTCAACGGTGCCGAGATGTCGCGCAGCGAGATGTTCAAGGAAGGCCGCACGCCGCTGCACACGCTGCGTGCCGACATCGACTACGCACTGGTGCCTGCGCTCACCAAGGTGGGCCTCATCGGTGTCAAGGTGTGGATTTGCCGTGGCGAGGTCTATGGCAAGCGTGACCTGGCTCCCAACTTTGCCAACAACTCCAGCGAGCGTCGCTCGGGCGAGCGTCGTGAACGTGGCGAGCGCCGCGGCGAGCGCCGTGGTTTCCGTGGGGGCAATAGAAACAACAATCGTTAAACCCGTCACATGTATCGTGACTTTAAGTTAAGGAACAAACACAATGTTACAACCTAAAAGAGTAAGATACCGCCGTCCCAGTGACGGGCATCCGCGCAAGTATAGCAAGCGTGGCACACAGCTCGCATTTGGATCCTTCGGCATCAAGACCCTGGAGAGCAAGTGGATCACCGCTCGCCAGATCGAGGCAGCTCGTGTCGCCGTGACGCGCTACATGCAGCGTCAGGGACAAATCTGGCTGCGCATTTTCCCCGACAAGCCCTACACCCGCAAGCCTGCCGATGTCCGCATGGGTAAAGGTAAAGGTGATGTTGCTGGCTATGTTGCTCCCGTTCACCCTGGACGCATCCTCATCGAGGTGGAAGGCGTGAGCTATGATATCGCTAAGGAAGCCCTGCGCCTGGCGGCACAGAAGCTCCCCGTGGCTACCAAGTTTGTCGTACGTCGCGACTATGACCCCACACAGAACGTTTAAATTGTGAGACCAGATTATGAAAAAGGAAAATATTAAGGATTTAACCGACAAGGAATTGCAGGAACGCCTCGACGCCGTTCAGAAGGAATATGTGCAGGAGAAGATCCAGCATTCCATCTCCCCGCTTGATAATCCGGCCAAGATTACGCTCGACAGGAGACTCATCGCGCGCATTAAGACCGAGATTCGCGCTCGTGAATTAAAGAACAACAAATAATCCCAACGACAACTACTACAATGGAAGTAAAACGTAATTTGAGAAAAGAGAGAATTGGGGTTGTTTCCAGCAACAAGGGTGACAAGACCATCACTGTAACTGTAAAGTGGAAGGAGAAACACCCAATCTATGGCAAGTTTGTCAACAAGACAAAGAAGTACCACGCTCATGACCAGAACAACGAGTGCAACATCGGCGACACCGTGCGACTGATGGAAACGCGCCCGCTGAGCAAGACCAAGAGGTGGAGATTAGTTGAAATCATTGAAAAAGCGAAGTAATATAAGATTATGATACAGACTGAAAGTAGATTGACTGTTGCCGACAACAGCGGCGCTAAGGAAGTCCTGTGCATCCGTGTGCTGGGCGGCACCAAGCGACGCTATGCCTCGGTGGGTGACATCATCGTGGTCACCGTCAAAAACGCTATCCCGTCATCGGACGTGAAGAAAGGTACCGTCTCCAGGGCTGTCGTGGTCAGGACCAAGAAGGAAGTGCGCCGTCAGGACGGCTCCTACATCCGCTTCGACGACAACGCCTGTGTGCTGCTCACCAACGCTGGTGAACTGCGTGGCACCCGCATCTTTGGCCCCGTAGCTCGTGAGCTGCGCGCCACCAACATGAAGATTGTTTCGCTCGCGCCCGAGGTTCTTTAATCAACTTTATTTAATAAAAGAACATTTATCCCATACATCATAATATGGCTAAGTTAAAAATTAAGAAAGGTGACACCGTCTATGTCCTGTCGGGTAACGACAAGGGCAAGACTGGACGCGTGCTCAACGTCCTGCCCAAGAAGGGCAAGGCCATCGTCGAGGGCATCAACGTCATGTCCAAGAGCATGAAGCCCAGCGCCAGCGCTCCCCAGGGAGGCATCGTCAAGAAAGAGGCGCCCATCTATCTGTGCAAGCTCAACGTCGTGGACCCCAAGAGTGGTCGCACCCCCAAGCCCACCCGCGTTGGCTTCCGCAAGAACGAGGAAGGTAAAACCGTACGTTATTCTAAAAAATCAGGAGAGGAGATCAAGTGATGAGTACAACGTTGAAGAAACAATATGACGAGAAGATTGCTCCCGCATTGATGAAGCAATTCAACTACAGTTCGCCCATGCAGATCCCCCGCCTGGTCAAGATCGTCCTCAACGAGGGTCTGGGTGACGCTACCCAGGACAAGAAGATTATCGAGACTGCCATCAACGAGCTCACTGCCATCACTGGCCAGAAGGCTGTGCAGACGCTCTCCAAGAAGGACATCTCGAACTTCAAGGTGCGCAAGAAGATGCCCATCGGTGCATGCGTGACCCTGCGTCGTGACCGCATGTATGAGTTCATGGAGCGCTTTATCCGCATCGCCCTGCCGCGCATCCGCGACTTCAAGGGTGTGCCTGCCAAGTTTGACGGCCGTGGTAACTACACCGTGGGCGTGACCGAGCAGATCATCTTCCCCGAGATCAACATCGACAACGTGACCAAGATGACCGGTATGAACATCACCTTTGTCACCACAGCCAAGACCGACGAGGAGGGCTACGCACTGCTCAAGGAGTTTGGTATCCCGTTTAACAACAACAAGTAATAATTTAACATCACGTTAAGTAATTATGGCAAAAGAATCAATGAAAGCCCGTCAGGCCAAGCGTGAACGCCTCGTTGCCAAGTATGCCGCCAAGCGCGCGCAGCTCAAGAAGGATGGCGACTACGAAGCCCTGCAAGCACTGCCCCGCAACGCCTCGCCCGTGCGTCTGCACAACATCTGCAAGATGAGCGGTCGTCCCAAGGGGTACATGCGTCAGTTTGGCATCTCGCGCATCAACTTCCGCGAAATGGCATCACAGGGTCTCATCCCCGGCGTGCACAAGGCCAGCTGGTGATACAGTGGGATTTATTTCCCCCTATATTCTTTATCAAAACAAAAAATTTATTTGAAGTATTAAATATTGTTCGGCTTCCCGAATCAATTTAAAATTTACAATAATGACTGATCCAATTGCAGATTATCTGACAAGATTGAGGAATGCGATCAAGGCACAACACCGTGTCGTTGAAATCCCTTCTTCGAAACTCAAGAAAGAGATTACCAAGATTCTCTTTGACCAGGGTTACATCCTCAACTACAAGTTCATCGAGGGTGAAAACTCGCCCGCGGGCACCATCAAGATCGCGCTCAAGTATGACAGCGTTGACAACGTGAGCGCCATCCAGTGCCTTACCCGTGTTTCACGGCCGGGTCTGCGTCACTACACGGGGTACAAGGATATGCCCCGCGTGCTCAATGGTTTAGGTATCGCCATCCTGTCCACTTCCAAGGGTGTCATGACCAACAAGGAAGCTGCTCAGCAGAAGATTGGTGGCGAGGTATTGTGTTACGTTTATTAATGGAGGAATAGCGATATGTCACGAATTGGTAAATTACCCATCGCCATCCCTGCTGGCGTAACTGTTGAACAGAAGGATAACATCTTGACCGTCAAGGGCCCCAAGGGCGAGCTCAAGCAGACCCTGAACCCCGACATCAAGATCGAAGTTGAAGATAACGAAATCAAGCTCTCGCGCCCCAACGACGAGCGTGAGGCTCGCTCGCAGCACGGCCTGTATCGCGCCCTGATCAACAACATGGTGCACGGCGTGAGCGAGGGTTTCAAGAAGGAACTCGAGATCGTCGGCGTGGGTTACCGTGCCACCAGCAACGGACAAGTGCTGGAGCTGGCGCTGGGCTACTCGCACGCCATCTACTTGAAGATGCCGCCCGAGGTCAAGGTTGAAGCTAAGACCGAGCGCAATAAGAACCCGCTCATCACCCTCGAATCGTGCGACAAGCAGCTCCTGGGACAAATCTGTGCCAAGATTCGCTCGTTCCGCAAACCCGAACCTTACAAGGGCAAGGGCGTTAAGTTTGTTGGCGAAGTTATTCGTCGTAAGTCTGGTAAAACGGCAGCTGCCAAATAATTAAGTTGAAAAAGACAACTATGAAATCTAAAATAGCAAGAAGAATGAAAATCAAGGCACGCATCCGCGGGCGCATCAGCGGCACCCCGCAACGCCCCAGGCTGTGTGTCTTCCGCAGCAACAAGCAAATCTATGCCCAGCTCGTCGATGACATCGCTGGTCACACCCTGGTGGCTGCTTCGTCACGGGGTATGAGCGAGGGCACCAAGAGTGAAATCGCAGCTAAGGTTGGCGAAGCCGTCGCTAAGAAGGCCCTCGAGGCTGGTATCGACACTGTGGTATTTGACCGCAATGGCTTCCTGTTCCATGGCAGAGTTAAATCGTTGGCCGACGGCGCACGCAAAGGCGGACTTAAATTTTAATTAGAAATCATGTTGAAGAAAAATAATCGAGTTAAGATCGCAGCCGATGCCGAGCTCAAGGAAAGGCTCGTTGCCATCAACCGCACCACCAAGGTGACCAAGGGTGGCCGCACCTTCACGTTTGCTGCTATCGTCGTTGTGGGCGACGGCAATGGCGTCATCGGTTATGGCCTGGGTAAGGCCAACGAAGTCACCGCCGCTATCGCCAAGGGTACCGAGGTGGCTAAGAAGAACCTCATCAAGGTCCCCATCCACAAGGGTACTATCCCCCACGAGGTGATTGCCAAGTTTGGCGGCTCTCGCATCATCATGAAGCCCGCCAGCGAGGGTACTGGCGTGAAGGCCGGTGGTGCCATGCGTGCCGTGTTTGAGACTGTGGGTGTCACCGACGTCATCTGCAAGTCCAAGGGGTCCAGCAACCCCCACAACCTGGTCAAGGCCACCATCAAGGGCCTGGACGAGATGCGTAGCCCGGCTACCGTTGCTCACTATCGTGGCGTGACGGTGGATAAAGTGTTTAACGGTTAATTTTTTACACGTTGAGTTATGGCTAAGATTCAAATTAAGCAAGTTAGAAGCCGCATCAACCGCCCCGCTCGCCAGAAGGCGACCCTGGACGCACTGGGACTCAAGAAGATGAACCAGACCGTGGTCATGGAGGATACCCCCCAAGTGATGGGCATGGTTAACGCGGTAAGGCACCTGGTGGAAGTCACCAGTGTCGAGGAGTAATCACACTGTACTAATCAACGACACAATAATTCATATACATTATGGAATTACATGATTTAAAACCTGCTGTAGGTTCAAATAAGGAGAAACGTCGCATCGGCCGCGGACCTGGTTCGGGCAAGGGCGGCACCTCTACTCGTGGCCACAAGGGCGCCAAGTCGCGCTCCGGTTACAAGCGTAAGATCGGCTTTGAGGGTGGTCAGATGCCACTCCAGCGCCGTGTGCCCAAGGGTGGCTTCAAGAACAAGTTCCGCGTCGAGTACAAGGCCATCAACGTGGCTGTGCTCGAGGCACTCGCCGAGGCCAACAATATCGATAAAATCACCGTTGCCGACCTGGTTAACGCTGGATTGGTGCGCAAGGGTCAACTCGTTAAGGTCCTGGGACAAGGTGCACTCAACCACAAGGTTACTGTCGAGGCCAACGCTTTCTCCAAGAAGGCCGAGGAAATTATTACTGCCGCCGGTGGTTCAATCGTTAAACTCTAATTACTCACGATGAGACTCATTCAAACAATCAAGAACATCTGGAAGATTGAGGACTTGCGCAAGCGCCTCATCACCACGTTCCTGTTCATTGTGGTTTACCGCTTTGGATGTCACGTGGTGTTGCCGGGTATCAACCCCAGCGACCTTGAAGCCATGCGCAACTTCACCAACAGTGGTCTGATGCAGCTGCTCGACATGTTCTCGGGTGGTGCATTCAGCGAGGCCTCGATCTTCGCATTGGGTATCATGCCCTACATCACCGCCTCTATCGTCATCCAACTCTTGGGCATGGTATTGCCCAGTTTCCAGAAGATGCAACGCGAGGGCGAGAGTGGTCGCATGAAGCTCAATCAGTACACCCGTTACTTGACAGTGTTCATCCTGTTGTTCCAGGCTCCTGCCTACCTGATGAACCTGCAGTATCAGGTCAACGCCGCGGGCGGTCACGCCCACATCGGCGGCTGGACCATGATCTTCCTGACCCTGGTGCTCACGGCGGGTGCTATGTTCATCATGTGGCTGGGTGAGAAGATCACCGACAAGGGCATCGGCAACGGTATCTCCATCATCATCCTGGTGGGTATCATCGCCCGATTCCCCAGCGCTATTGTTCAAGAGTTCACCAGCCGTCTGAATGCCAACAATGGTGGCCTGGTGATGTTCCTGGTCGAGATTATCATCCTGTTTGCCGTTACCGCTGGTGCTGTCATGCTCACCCAGGGCACACGCAAGGTGCCCGTGCAGTATGCCAAGCGCATCGTCGGCAACAAGCAGTATGGTGGCGCTCGCCAGTACATCCCCCTCAAGGTCAATGCGGCTAACGTGATGCCCATCATCTTTGCGCAGGCGCTCATGTTCATCCCCATCACGCTGGCGGGCTTCGGTGCTCGTGCCAACGAGTCGGGCATCTTGGGCAGCATCTCGCGCACCTTTGGTGACATGAACAGCTTCTGGTACAATGTGGTTTACTTCATCCTGATTGTCCTGTTCACCTACTTCTACACCGCCATCACCGTGCGTCCCACCCAGATGGCCGAGGAGATGAAGAAGAACAGCGGCTTCATCCCTGGCATCAAGCCGGGCAAGAAGACTGCCGAGTACCTGGACAGCATCATGTCGCGCATCACCCTGCCGGGTTCAATCTTCCTGGGTATCGTCGCCATCCTGCCTGCTTTTGCTCGCTACTTTGGCGTCAACCAGTCGTTTGCACAGTTCTTTGGCGGCACGTCACTGCTCATCATCGTGGGCGTCGTGCTCGACACGCTGCAGCAGATTGAGACCCACCTGATGATGCACCACTACGATGGTCTGATGAAGTCTGGTAAAATCAAGGGCCGTACACGCTAATTAACACTACACGATTAACGGCTACTTTAATAGTAAGGAGAGAACAAGATGATATATCTCAAGACTGACGAGGAGATCGAGATGCTGCGCAAGGCCAATCTGGTCGTGGCTGGCACACTGGGCGAGGTAGCACGGTGGGTCAAGCCCGGCGTGACCACGCTCAAGCTCGACCAAGTCGCCGAGGAGTATATCCGCGATAATGGCTGCACGCCTGGTTTCAAAGGGCTGTACGGCTTCCCCGCCACGCTCTGCGTCTCGGTCAACGAGAACGTGGTGCATGGCATCCCGTCGAACTACGTGCTCGAGGATGGCGACATCGTGTCCTGTGACTGCGGTGCCGTCACCCCCGAGGGGTTCAACGGCGACAGCACCTACACCTTCTGTGTGGGCGAGGTCGCGCCCGAGGTCGTGCAACTGCTGCGTACCACCAAGGAGGCGCTCTATGTCGGTATCGAGCACGCCGTGCCCGGCAACCGCATTGGCGACATCGGTCATGCCATCCAGCTCTACTGCGAGCGACGCGGCTACAGCGTCGTGCGCGAGCTGTGTGGTCATGGCGTGGGACGCAAGCTGCACGAGGACCCCGAGGTGCCCAACTATGGACGCAAGGGGACTGGACCACTCATCCGCAATGGTATGTGCATCGCCATCGAACCCATGATCAACATGGGCAGCAAGAACATCATCATCGAGCGCGATGGCTGGACCACCCACACCCGCGACCGCAAGCCCAGTGCCCACTTTGAGCATTCCATTGCCGTGCACCATGGCAAGCCGGATATCCTCTCCTCTTTTGAGCCCGTCAAGCAAGTGCTGGGCGAGCGATTCATCTAACCACTCCACAACCGTTAATTAAGTTAATACCCACTATATGGCTAAACAGACTGCAATAGAATTAGACGGCACAATCGTCGAGGCGTTGTCCAACGCCATGTTTCGCGTTGAACTCGAAAACGGACATCAAATCACTGCCCACATCTCTGGCAAGATGCGCATGCACTACATCAAGATCCTGCCGGGCGACAAGGTGAGAGTAGAGATGTCCCCCTACGATTTGTCTAAAGGTAGAATATCTTTCCGATACAAATAAACAACCACAGATATACAATTATGAAAGTAAGAGCATCCATCAAGAAGCGCAACGAGGACTGCAAGATTGTACGTCGCAAGGGCCGCTTGTATGTAATCAACAAAAAAAATCCTAAGTTCAAACAACGTCAGGGTTAAGAAATTGTATTAACTTTGCAACTTCAAAAATAACAACAACAGTATATATCTTAGTATATGGCAGTAAGAATTGTCGGGGTTGACATACCCCAAAACAAGCGCGGCGTTATCGCCCTCACCTACATCTACGGTATCGGGCGCAGCTCAGCCGCCACTA
>Ga0065711_1009336_pt1 | contig 13171 bp, 3 predicted proteins | sample Hoacrofraction12_FD_59098 | JGI IMG/M metagenome (GOLD analysis project Ga0065711, IMG submission 59098) | Hoatzin crop microbial communities from Cojedes, Venezuela - Epithelial fraction 12 v2 (version 2) | ecosystem: Host-associated > Birds > Digestive system > Esophagus > Crop | place... | reverse complement strand
GGCTGCGAGAGGGGCTGGGGCGGAGGGCAAGGCCGGCGGGGGCGGGGCAGACCCCGTGGGGAGCCCCGCTGCCAGCCCCGACGTGTACAGATACATTAAGGGAGACTTGTTTACCTCCGAGATCTATAAAGTAGAAATACAAAACCTTCCCAAGTACATCGGGTTCAACGACGTGAAAAAGTTCCTCGCCAAATACGGACTCAACCCCCATAAGATAAAACTTTTTGGGAAGCAGACGTTCGCGTTCGTGACGTTTAAGAGTGAGGAGGAGAGGGACAAGGCCATGAAGGTCCTCCACGGGGTTCTGTGGAAGAGCCGGCACCTGAGCGTTCGGCTCGCCAAGCCGAAAGCTGACCCGATTGCAAAGAAAAGGAAGAAGGAAGAGGAGACGGAGCAGGGGGAGGCGAAGCGGCCGGCTCCCCCCAAAGCCGACGGAGAGGAGCCCCCAAGCAAGCAGATAGCGGATGTGGTGACCCCGCTGTGGAACGTGCCCTACGAAGAGCAACTGGCCAAGAAGAAGCAGGAATGCGAACAAGTGCTGCAGAAGCTCACAAAGTAATTCCTGTTTGTAAAGCTACTGTAATGTTTACAAGACTTGACCTTACCATGGAATATAGCTGCATTTACACAAATTGCTTTCTCTAAAATAGTCAGAGGTGGGTCAAAAACCAAATCCCCTGACAAAGTAAATAAGAGAATCTGCGATGCTAGGACCTTCCTTAGAGCTGTTCCACCTGGCAAAACTTGCCATTGCTTCCTTGGTGAGCCCCAAAAGATTGCTAAATGAAGGGGCATTGCTTGAAGGTCTGTTGTTCCACAGGCCTAAGAAGAAGGAGGTTTGTGCCCTCCAAAAAAATTGGTGCTGTCAAATGGTATAAGAGGTAATCAATCTGTAGAGATCATAAATTACTTTTAGCGTTTTCTCTTTAAAAATCCCCTCAAATTTTTGTGCCTGGTCTTTGGAGATCAAAGTATCGCTTCTGTCTCTTGCCTTACTTACGTAGATAAAATTTGCGTTCTTTTCATGCATGGGTACATTGATAAGTCTAGTGCATACCTTTGTAACTACATTTAACTCTTATTTTTTCAGGTTACACCTCTTAGAAAGTTGGAGGGTGTTTGCCTGTTAAAAATTTCTGGAAGAAATATCTTCATCTGATAATCTGACACTTTTTATGCCCTATACAAAAAAAAGAAAAAAAAAAATCGTGCAGCTGTTGACCTCGGTTTTTCTAAATGTGTGCTTTACAATTTTTGTTTCTGGTTTGGGCAGGGAGATTGGAAATAACAACAGAGCTCTGTTGCCGTGGTTGTTCCTGCAGAAGCAGAAGTACAACAAGTTGTGTTGCCCGGTAGAGGGAGTGAAAGCATCACCGTTACAGGTAATGTAATCCCAGGTAAAGCATGGAATGGGGTTAATGAGTTTAGGGTTAAATTAGTTATTTGGACCTAAGAGACAGCAGACAAACTGAGTATTTGACGACTTCTAGTAACGAATGATGAAATTTAGATGTTGTTGCCTTTCATGTAAATACTGTGTGGAATTTTCTGCAGGAAGCAGAATAATAGTTACAATTAACTGGGTATTCTAACTTTAAAATGAATATGCTGTCCCTGGAAGCTTGTGCTGTAGGTTAATACAGACATTCTTCATCAGAGTCAATAGTCTGCTCTTTAAATAACAAGATTTACTGATACTTTTTCATTGTTGCTGTTCTCATATATCGAAATCCATTAATGTCTTCCACATGAACCAAATGTCCTGTGTCTGTTTGCAAACACATTGAACCGTATGAGGGTTGTTTCAGGAGAAGCTTGGGATGTGCAAATAAGTGCTGTGTAAATATCTTACATAACTTTATTTTAAATCTAGACTGAATATCGCAACAAATGTGAGTTCTTGATTGGGATTGGTGTAAATCAAGAAGACAAAACTGTGGGTTGTCGTCTTGGCAAATATAAGGGTGGTACATGTGCTGTAGTGGAGCCATTTGATACTATTCACATTCCTGCTATTGCCAAAAAAGTAGTAAAAGCTTTCCAAGACTACATAAGGTGAGCATAAGTAAAATGAGTTATCCATAAAGGTTTTGATGTCTTACTCAAAAATATTTATCAAATTGAATATGAAACGCTTAGTGTTTGTTCTGAGCTTTAAGACCCAAGATGTACCAGTCTCATTCTTTAGCTGTTCTTTGATGTTTACGTCTTGTGCAGAGATCACTGGGTATTTTTCCCTGCTCTTGCTCAGCTGTTCAGAGGTGGAGGGACAGATACCTGCCCAACGCAGCTTTATTGCAGGCAATGAGATGCATAGGTCTACAATAAAAAGGGTCTGTTATTTGAGAGCTTCTCCACTAGTTGTAAAGAAATGCTCAGAAAAGCCTTTTTAAAAGAGAAATTTGAGTAGCAAAGGTCCATTGCTTCCCGGATGAAGAGAAGTTATCCTACAACAAGGAATAAAACAAAAGTTGTAAATTTAAACAACAGTACTTTTTTAGAAAAAGGAGTGGTTACTTTAAAAAGCAGTTAAATCCCCAACAATGGAAACCTCAGCAGAATCAGGAAGATGGGAAGTTTGAGCTTCCTGTGAAGCACAGAAGCCAACGAAGGCATTATGAAAAGTTGTGTCATTCTCTGAATGCAGTGAGAAGCTGCCTGTATCCTGTCTGTAATTTTGGATGGCTTAAAACGGGTAGGAGGATTGTGAGAAGTAGGGACACATTATTCTGTATTAGGAGGCAGGATCTGTTCATCAGTGTCTTTTTTTCCTTTTTTGCTTAATTAAGATGTGGACATCATTCTTTTCATGACAAATCAGTGTAGCCTCTGTGTGTACTTAACCTTTTTTCATCACTTTGCATGGTGAGCTGCGTTTGTTTCAATGAACTGTTGAATGTTATGCAAAAAATAGTTCTCTGTTAAGTAACTGAGCTTCTGAAAATTGCAGGTCAACTCCTTACTCAGTTTACAGCCCAGAAACCTATGAAGGTCACTGGAAACAGCTCACAGTCCGTACCAGCAGGAATGGCCACATCATGGCAATTGTTTATTTTAATCCTCAGGTATTTAAGTTGATATACAATGTGCAGCCCAGACACAGAGCTTTAAAATTATGTAAATTTGATTTTATGAATAATGTGTGCAGCAGAGAGATAGAATAATTACTTGCTGTAGTTTACATTGCATTACCACTCTTAAGTCTAATCTGACACATGGAAATGAACAAGTAATATGCTTGTAGCAGGCATACACTAAATCATATCTTTAAGTCACTAACGTGATTATTCTCACTTCCTTCAAATGAAACCTTTAGAAATTAAGTAAAGAAGAGCTAGCTGACCTGAAAACCTCTCTGGCAAAATACTTCATAGAAGGGATGGGAAAGAGCAGTGGCGTTACTTCTCTGTACTTTGTGGAGGAAGGACAAAGGTGAGGGGGTTGACTTTGCTTTGGGGGGTTTGGTGGTGGTGGCTGCATTTTTGGTGTTTGCAACGGAGGGAGCAACGTAGGGAGCACTTCCACACCATTATTTTGTCCATTTCATAGAAGTAGCAGCAGCGTTACTAATTTCTGGAACAGTTATTTACCTTTTCCACAAGAGACTCCTGAAATTTCCCCTTCTTCTGCAGCATTCATTGGATAAAGACAGGTAGTTTCAGTGGGTGAACCCATTACTAGTTGCTGACTGTCAAGCTGTACAAGTGTTTATGGCAGTAGATGGATATTTGTTATTATCAACAAGTAGCTTCTGTCTCCTTTTTTCCCTGTTTTATGTGATTTTTTTAATCTTCCCATCCTCTTCCACAGAGCACAAGGCTCACACTGTCTTCATCTAGAGAGAACGTAGGTCCTGCTGCATACACAGCAATGGAACAGTTGTACACCATAAGAAGAAAATGGCCAAGAAGGGAGTCTCTAAAAGGATATAATAACTATTGTCCCACTATAAATTACTTGCTATGTAGTACTACAGTTTTTAAGATGACTACAGCTTTTGTAAAATTCTGACAAACATCTTAGTCATCTTTTTTTTTTTCTCTCTCTGTATTTCGTCTCCCCATGCCTTGCCCCCCTCCCCAGGAAATCTCCCAATCTAGAGGACTTGCCTTTGGAGCACGTGGCTGGCGATAAGTACATATATGAAGAACTTCTTGGCCTAAAATTCAGAATTTCTCCTCATGCATTTTTTCAAGTAAGGATGATAACGAAGTTGTTAATTTAACTTGATTTGCATTAATGCCCTTAAGCTTGGCTAATGCTGTGTAACAAGATATTATATACCTAGAGATTTAATCTTTTATATGTTTGGTGTGATTAAATACCTTTGAGTACTACGTTTGGCTGTAAAAGTAATGAATGAATGAGCGTAAACTTGAAGGGGGAATGCTGAAGATAACTTTTTTTTTCTTTTTACTAGTTCAGTGTCATTTGCCTCCTGTTGAACAGCAGCCTTTATGTGTACAGAACACGCAATATGTAGTTCAGGAATCTTTGTAGTACTAATTTTTGTTTGTTTTTCTAAAATTTATTTCTTCCCTTCCAACACTTTAAAGCCACACCAGGTACCTGTATCGTTGAAATGGAAAGTGTTGAAATGGGAAGGAAGAGTATTATTACCTGGCATTCTAAATACATTGAAGCTAAACTGTATTTTCTATTATTTGCCATAAATTAGAAGCTACTTTTTTTTTCCAGTGTGCTTGCTCTTTAAGACAAAGAATATGCTTGCTCTAGAGGCATGGGTTTAGAAAGCTTATTATACATTACTTCCTTAAGCTTAATGTGTAATTACAGTGTTTACTTTAAAGCAGTATGACAAACAAGGTGAAAATAAAGCTTGCTGAGTGTATTGTTGTGGTTATATTCGCCTGGCTTTGAATCTTTACTACTTTCTATTCAAGGAGAGGAAGTTATTTTTGAAGTCTGGACTTCACTTTATTGCTTAGCATTTTGCTTAATTATTTTGTTTGTTGTCTCCTCTAGCTTCCAGACTTTTTAGGCACTGTAGACCAAGCCATGTTTTTACTAGAACGTAGGTAACAAAGCATTCCTTCTCAGAGAGAACAGAGTGGAATGGTGGTCTCTCAATACGTGCTGGTGTAGGTCAGTTACATGTGATTTTAACTTCTGTGTGAAGGTGACTTGTTTCTTAGAAACAAGAAGAAGAAAACATGCTTTCCTAAGACTCATTAAAACACATTTACTCTCTGTGAAGAAGTAGACCCACTTGACACGTACTTCCACAGGTGAACACACAAGCTGCGGAGGTTTTGTATACCGCCATTAGGGAGTGGGCGCAACTGAGCCAAGAGAGCACGGTGCTTGACATCTGCTGTGGCACGGGAACTATTGGGATTTCTTTGGCAAAGGTGAGCAAATGACTTCTGTTCCTGGATATAAGCTACTTCTAACAGATGGAGGTCTTTAGTTGTGCTTACAATAAAATAAAATACTTAGTGTACTTGAAACAAAACAGATTATGTCTTCATTTTTTCAACTGATTTCTAATTCAGCTGCCTGCAGCTGTTGTACCAAACAATTATGAAAGCTCACACTTCTGTCAAGCAACCTAAATTATTCTGAAACCAATTCAGTCAAAAGAGGCTATAGTTCTGTAGGATAGCCAAAATTTACTAGAATCTAGCCACTTAACTAATGAATAACTAACGTTTCTATATCATTTTTAGAGTGGAGCTTGCTAGACCATATAAAGAAGTCTGTCCCACCAAAAAAGACGCCAGCGTAACTGGAGTCTGTCATGTACAGGTTGGGATAAATGGTGTTCGTCCCACAATTTCAGTCTAAAAAGTCCCTATTTATTTGCACAGGTCCCTTCTCAGCCCTTTTTCTGGCTGCAAGGGAGTAATTCTCTGACCAGGTACTAGTCAGCATTCATGTGTAGTAAATTGCTGATGCTGTGAGTAATGGTTAAATTTACATTTACATACCACAGACGAATCTTTCTCCCTTGATTCTATAGAAAGTAAAGAAAGTGATTGGAATCGAACTCTGCCAAGAAGCTGTGCAGGATGCCAAAGTGAACGCCCAGATTAATGGTTAGTTAAGCCAAAATGCTCAGGTCTTTGTTTAAGAAGTATAGTAGTTGTATAGCTAGTTCCTCTTTGCGTTATCTAGCCGTTTGGAATTACCTGTTGTTGATAGCAATCTTGTCCATTTTAAACATTTAACCTCTCTTGAAAACAAATACCATGTTAATCTGTGAGATCGGTTTTCTGTGGACTAACAGCTAGCTTTTTTTTTTCTTCCAAAAATAAAAAAATTAAGTGTGAAAGTAAGATGAAGCTACAGTTACTCTCATAAATAAAACATTAACAGTAGCTACTTTTTGTGGGGTTTTGCTTTAGTCTAGATAATAGAAGATGCTCGAGTTACTGTTGTTTAAACGATCTGAAGTACCGGTGATTGCTTAAATTATACTGATTTCAGGGTAGACTAAACAATTTGTAACTTCTAAGGCATCAGAACTTAATACCGATTTGAGTGTACTGAAAGATGCTTTGACTAGGGAAGTACTCATCTTTTCTCTTTTTTTTTTTTGTAGAACTGGATAATATTGAATTTCATTGTGGGAAGGCTGAAGATATTGTTCCTTCCCTAATTAACGTATTAGCTCCTCAGAACCTGCTTACTATCGTAGATCCACCACGAGCAGGGCTGCGTAAGTTTACCTTCTGTTAAGTCTGTTCTCATTTGTGCTTGGTGGTGAACCTAAGAAAGCACCACTGGAATAAATTCAGCTGGGAGGCTTCGGGGATAGCCTGAAGTAACTAGGTACTGCAGCAGTTGAGCTCATGCTGGAGTAGCATCTGGGAGGTTTCTGTGAGTCTGCTGATGCATGCGGAACTGGTAAACAGCTGTCTTGGTTTGACCATCTAGATTCCAAGGTAATTCTTGCCATTAGAAGAGCTGAACATCTGAAGAAGCTCATCTATGTTTCCTGCAATCCCAGAGCTGCAATGAATAACTTTGTGGAGTGAGTATTTCCTGCATTAAGTAAATGTGGCAATAAGAAAACCATGCACTTCTGGGGGAGGGGGACTGTTGTTGGATTTTTTATTAAGCCATGTTCATTGAGGTTTACCTTTCACAGAAACAGCTGACAGCTGCTACACAGCAAGCTTGGAATTGTATTACCCAATACGCAAGTAATAATGGAAATATTAGGGGTGGTGAATAACCCTGTCATGGAGCTGAGGCTTGGGGAAGAACAAGCTTTCTGAGAAGGGTAGCAGTGAGGGACAGTATACTAAAATGTTAATACCTTGCTTGCTCCCTTTTCCCGTCAAGCCTTTGCCGTGCCCCTTCCAACAGAGTCAAAGGAGCCTCCTTCCGTCCCGTTAAAGCAATGGCTGTGGACCTCTTCCCCCAGACCAGGCACTGCGAGCTGCTGATATTCTTTGAAAGGGTTGACTGTGCCAACGGGAGCTCTGCTGAAGCAACGCCTGACACTGCCCAAGTCACAGCAGCAGGATATGACTCTGAGTGCTCGGATGGCACCAACCCACCTAACACTGACGTGAGCCAGGCAACTTCTGTAGACATAGGTACAGCATTCCAGGAGCAGGCACCAACTTAACTGCCCAGAGACACTTGTCAGAAACTGCTTTTGCCCGTTAACTGCTTCAGTAACGTTGTCTCTGTAACATCCAGGTAATAAATCTCTGTACAACAGCGTAGTTGCAAGGCTTCAAAATTATTTCATAATAGTAATTTGACTTAAATTTCATCATGTACTATTAGGCCACATCCTGCTTTTCTCCTCTGACCCTCAGGGGGAAATGTAGGTGAGTGAGGTAATAATACATGTGGTGGTCTTGCTCTTTAAGCAACTGAAACATAGCTTTAAATAAAGTATTCCTCTACTACATTCAGATACAACTGTTTGAATCCTGGGCTGATTTTTAATGCAACACCATCCCTTCCAGCAGGAGTATAATACACTGTACTTGATGTATTAGTGAAAGCGCTGCTCTTTATCAACAGCAGCTCAGCAGCGGGGAGGGCCCTGCAGGCCGACTGAGTGCAGCATCTAATTCCCAAAGCAGCTCATCTTGTTACAGGGACCTGGAACGGGCACTGCTGACTTCTTTCAGCTGCTAGCCTGTCAGAACAGCACAGCGTCTTTTGAATAACCCAGCAAAGATTTAGCAATCTTAAACCTTCCCCAAGTCATTCACTTGCTAAATCTTCACTAGGAAGCAACAAACTTGTCTTCTACCAAAAATGCTACGGTTTCCACAGCTGAAGTCGATGTTATTCTGAGACCGTAGTGTCACTGATGATACCATAAAGGCTTTTGTAGCTCCTTTCTTACAATGTACAAGTGAAGCCGGTATGACTTCGCTCTAGGCCTACCCTCACCAGTGAGCACATACAGCCAGAAACTAGCGGTACCGATACACCAGCCAGGGCCATCCATCTTGGGAGGAAGACGTAAGAAATTGTTCATTTTTGAAGAGGCTCATTTTCCTGTCAGACTGTTAGTAAGTCTGCTCGGGGATACCTTCAGTCAAGTACCTCCTATGTCACAATTATCTAGGAAGCCTCGCTGAGGCTTTTTGAAGTAGCTTTAAAAAACCTTTAAGCTGCAGCTTTAAAAAGCCGTAGCAGCTGTAAAAAGGCTAATGTCAGCCACACGGAAAATACATTTGTGGAAGAGTGATGTCTGATTCGGTGAATGAGGAATGCAAAAGCAATAGGAACATCACCTCATCTTACTCAGAGTTTGAGGCTGTAACTAAAGTACACTTTTGGACAGAGCGTTTCTGCCAAGCCTCTGCCCTAGGCTCATGCGATCTTACCTCAGGTACCCTTCCCAACCGTTGTGCCCAGCGCCCTGTGCAGGAAGAGAAAGGCAGTTGTATGCAATGCAAAACCCAAACACAGCACGCATGTATGGTGGAGACCCAGGTCATGACAGCGAACACTACTTCTCTGCCAGGCGCAGCGCCTCACGCTGCACTTCCAGCATATGTTCCTGGGTGTGGAGACTCAACCCTTGTACGAGCTGCTCTCCAGCCCAGACTTGTACTTCCACACAGATGCTCTGCACCTAGCATTCATTGGATGGATTGCGATCCACGCTACAGAACAGACAGTAATATCGGCTGTTAGACGGAATAACCAATTTACATCTCAAGTTACTGAACATACCTCTAAGGTACATTCAATACAGCACATGGACTTGCTGATGCCCCATCCTTTCAGCTAGGCAGGTGTGTGACAGCAGGTACCAAAACCAGCAGCTTTGGGCTGTGTCATTTCCAACCGTGACATCATTTAAGTAAAAATACAAATTCCAATTCAAGAAAAAGTTTTAATTCAATTTCAGACCAAGTGATGTCTAACCATGTAAACATTCACTTCCTTACCAAGAAAGTGATTAAATACGTACTTCCATAACCAATGAGCCTGTACTGATTTAGTGTCTATTTAAAAATACCTACAGGAATTGAGGAATAAAAGTTCCTTTTTCTAAATATGCTTAAGCTATCGTAATACTGATCACACTGGAGCATTTTATCATATCAAACTTTATTGCTCAAAACTAATTGTCTGAAAAATACACATGTAGTACTCAAAAGACCAAACACATAGGATTATATGATTGTGCAGAAAAAAGCAAGCAGAGGCTCAGTGAAGATGAGGCTTTATAGTTGTACCAACTTAGCACTGGCATCAAGCAACTGCACCCAACACAATTCATACAGCAACCACTGTTACCTACTTGGGCAATAAGACTGAATTTTGTTTTTTTTTTTCCCACTTTCCTTTCTCAGATACACAGCAGAATACTGTAACTGATCATTTTATTTGGTTAACAACAGCATGGCTTCTTGCACTTCACATTTCTTCCCACGAAAAGTCAGGAGGCTAGCAATTCCTGAATTTTACTCCAGAATCAAAGTACAGTCTAGAGAATTAAGAAGATAATCATGATGCTTTTAAATACTTGGTTGTTGCAAATATATTTGTATAAAGCCTAACAGCATCACAGGAAAGTGAAAGTTTACATACAACAGTTAAGTTTATGCATAATAGTCTTTCCAAACTTCTGAGTACCCAACTACTTCATCAGTTTTGTTTAATAAATATGTAAGAAAAAGCTGGATGACTGGTGTTTAAATAGGTAGCATCTGACTATTCACTGGAAGTCACAGTAAGTTTTCCATCAGTACCATAAAGATTTGAATGCACACTATTTTAATCCTTAAAGTCAATATACCACACTTTTGTCGAGAAGCACGTAATATGCAAAGCAAAAACTTTCTAATTCCCAAAGGATGGAACAGTTCTTAAAAATACACTCCATCCCTATAAAAATACCCATCCTCCTCTGGACACAGAAGGGATAAATAACAAATATCAGTGACAAAAGCAGCAGTTGTTTTATGCATTCTTACAATCAAGTTCTAAACCTTTACAGCCGATTACCTAGAAAACACAGAAGAGTTACAAGACAAGTTTAGGATACATCTTGAATCACACTGTTAAGTGTTCATGCAGAAGCTGAAGTTAATGCAATGATCTATCCTCTATCACAGCAGCTCGTGCTTATGTGCAAATGCAAGACTGTTACACTCCAAACAATAGTAAACATTAAAACACAAGAGTACTTCACAATGACATAAACAGCAGTTAAGTTGTTTGTTCCAGCAGTTATTGCGCTATTTTCTGGACATCTCTCCAGTTAAAGGCTGCAGCAAGGTCTAATACCATCTTTTTTTGTTTGTATTTATTTAGAATGCATAATACACGTTCTAGGCTTTGGTTCACAATGAAGTCTCTGGATGTTTCAATTAAGGGCAATGGTCACCTTGTGAAACTGATAGTGGCAGACTGAGGTAATACAGCAATCCTCTTAAAAATAATAAAAACAAATTTGTAAGTGAGGCATCTATGGATATTCTGCAGGTGACCTGCAAATGCATTGACATTCTGATTTCAGAAAAATAAGATCTACAAGGGTGATTTGTCTTTTACAGTGCCATCCAAACACAGATTTTTCTGCTGAAAACACATAAGCTGAAGTAAAACCTACCTAAAAGAGTAATACATTTAGGCATAGAAGGTAAGCCCTGTCTTTACGGAAACAAAACAAAAACCTCAAAAAACAACAAAAAGAGAGAGAGACAATCAGTAATCACTGCTTGTCACTACTGCACCAATGTTATATACCCTTCAAAAGATGGAGATTTATTAAAGCTATACAAAAAAAACCGCAGAGGCAGTGTATTTTTTTTTTTAGATAGGCCACTTCTTTAAATAATAGTTTATGTATAGTCTTCCAACTACCCGTATCCTGTTATAACAGGACTACAACTTGTGGAACTGAAAAGCTAAATATAATAATAAAAAATGGGTGAATTCATATCTACAGAGACCTCTGAGCATATCACTCAAACACAGAAACAGGTAAGATTTCAAGACTCCTCCTATTTAACCTCAAACATAACATGCAACATAGTAGTGAACATTAGTTTGAGATATAAATTAAAATCCACATATTTCCAAAATAATGGGTGATATTAAAAAGAGGTCTTCAAATACTGATGCCAATATTGTTAAAATCCGGTAGGCACTGAATCCATTATACTGCAGCACTCTATAAGTGACATGGTAAAAAAAACCCAAAACAACAATCAACCCCCCCAAAAACCAGAACAAAATCCCCTCCTCAAGCCCCCAGATCACCGTCTACCTACGTACCAGGAGCTGCAGCAATTGCAAAGAACTGACCTCCTTCACTCCTACAAGAGCAGGAGTGTAAAATACAGTGGTACAACTCTCATCGAAGCCCTACCACCACTTTGGTTTCCACTCTCCAAGAGCAAACCAAAGAACATACAAAAATGGTTCCAAGAGAAGACTTACAGCAATTACCCAGTAAAGAACCCCACATGAAGAACAAAACCCGCAAAGCAGTGCTTCCACTACAGCCAAAACTATTTCTTCTGTGCTTACTGTAATAAAGCCTCAGATGACATAGTGAGTACTGCCCATTTTCCAAGTTTGTAGTTTATAATAGCTGTATATTTGTGATTTTGTCATTATTTATCAGTATAACCTGTTATGGTCTCATTCTACTCATTACTCTATGTCATATTCCAAATCTACATTCTAATTTTCATTGTAGAAGTTACACTTTTTCTTTAAAAACTAAAAATGTAATTAAAAAAGTAAAAACAAAAACTTCTTTAAAAACCTAAATTGCTGCAGTTATTTCAGATTTCTCAGGGTTGTGTTGTGGTGGGATTTTTAAAAAATTCTTTGCTTTTATGGTGCAAAGTAATTAAGACTTAATTAATCAAGTCAGATGTATTCTGAATGCAAACAAATGAGAAATTGTTTTGTTGCTGGGAGAAGGGAGTGGAAGGTCTTTAAAGAGGTCATTGGCAAAACATTTTCAGACTGTCGACCATTGTCAGCTGTGTTTTGGCTCCAAGCTTTGAAAATAGCCTTTCAAATTACAGTTTTCATTTTAATCAAATAAACAGGGCGATATTTTCCCCTCTCAACTGATCTGTAAACATAGGCTCTTTTCAATTAAAATAAAACCCAATAGTTTTGGATATCCAGCCTGTTGCTCTTAACACTACCAGGTACACTTGTTCTTTTCAAGTAATAAAAAAACCCCTGCATACTATGATCTTGAATAACTAAGCCTGGCAGGAGACAAAAAACAAAACAAAAAGAAACAGCATTACTGGCCTAATCCTATGGCATTAGGAACATTGCTCATCACTTCCATGTATTTGTCACCAAAGTGTCTTATCAGTGCATATTATTATGTGCTGAAATGCAACAAAACTTTTCACAAAAATAGTTTTAGGCATGTTCATACAAGAAGGTGTACGTATATTTCTTTTATATATACATCTATATGAATGTGTATATATATATAATATCAGCTTCAACCTGTACATAGATACTCTGAATTACATCCCTCAAGTACATCCATTTCAAACAACATGGATGGCCTTCCAGGAAAAAGTGCTTGACTGAGTTTATCCTGTGTGAACATGCCTGTCCTCTGTGCATTTGCCCAAGTAGAGATTTTTATGATCAATCCTTTAAACGTACATATCTCAGAGGTATTAAAAAAAAAAAAAAAAAAAAGAAAGTAGGAATAAGTAATATTGCCCTG
>Ga0065711_1045948_pt1 | contig 13172 bp, 13 predicted proteins | sample Hoacrofraction12_FD_59098 | JGI IMG/M metagenome (GOLD analysis project Ga0065711, IMG submission 59098) | Hoatzin crop microbial communities from Cojedes, Venezuela - Epithelial fraction 12 v2 (version 2) | ecosystem: Host-associated > Birds > Digestive system > Esophagus > Crop | place... | reverse complement strand
CCTTGGGGGTGATGCCCTGGGGCACCCCCATAAATCCTAAATCCCCATGGTAGGGGCACTGCAAGGTTCAGGCAAGAGAGAAGGAGGAGGAGGAGGAAGAAGAAGAAAGCAAGCGAGCGAGCGAAGAAAGGAGGAAAGAAGGGGAAGGTCTCTGCCTTCTGTGGTGCAGAGCCTGCAGCTTTGGAGGCTTGGGGAGGTGAGTTAGAACCAGACTCCTGGAGCGGAGGTGTCCAGATCTCCATTTTGCAGCCCCTTGGAGATGCTTGGTTCTGCAGGGATGTGTGACCTGCAGCCTTCCCTTGCTGAGAAGGGGAACACCACTAAAATAACATTTAAGGGTATTTTTGGGGTGGAAGCCAGGAGTGTGTGGAGTGAGGGCTGTGGTTTGGTTTGCCTCAGAGACCTCCAAAATAAAAAAAAAAACAGGCTGCAGGGCTGCTTAATAACCCACACAGGAAGGAGAGCTTGATGAAGCTGGGGTGTCCTGTACTCATCCTCTGGGCAAATGTTCCTGTGTGTAGCTGGAAAATGCCACCTCTCTGGGGACATGTGGCTGTCCAGAGGGTTGTGCGGCACCTGGGGACCATCAGTCCTCTGAGCCTGATGGCTCGCCTCCACGGAGACAAGTTGAAGAGTTTTGGTCTCATCATCCAAAAGGCATCTCTAGGCCAGTGATTTAATTTGGTGAGCATGTAGGCTGCAAATCTACTTAACAGATTTCTGGGAAGGTTGGAAGAGGCAAATGAAACAGAAATGTCCTTCCCAAAAGCTCCCTCGCCTGCCGGTCACCACCAGCAGCTCCCTGGCATGCCAAGCGTCCTTGTAGCTCCCCTTAACCCCGTCTGCAGACACCTTCATGGAAAAAGCAAGGGGCTGTGTGTGTGTGTATCACATGGGCTGAGAGCAGTACGTAGAACTTTTTTTTCTCCCTATGTTGTACTCGGGTTGAGCCCTCCCGAGAGAGATGGGGCAGGAGCTCTGTGCACTGATGCTCAAGTCCTTGTGGGACCTGCTCCCCTGCTGATGAAACCCACGCATTTGTGGGGAGCTTCCTCAAAAATTAAGCCAGTTATGGGGCTAGGACTCAACTCCAGCAGCCAAAGCCTTGCTCAGAAAGGTAAAACCATGCTTAGGCAGGGATGAGAAGGCTGATCTCATGGGGGGTGGGATCACTGCTTAGCAAGGGGCACAGAATAAGCCTGTGGGGTGGATCTGCTTTAGCTTTGCAGCTGCGGCCTTCATCAAACTTGTGGGTTTTTTTTGAATAAGAAGTAGAGGGTTTGGGCTTTTTGAAGGCTTTACCTGGAGGAGCAGTGTGTGGATCTGGCCTTGCCGCAGCCCCACACTAGTTCCTGGGGGTGAAGGGGGGAGTGGAGAAGTTAGCAGTGTCTTCCAAGCAGGTGCTGCTTTTAGACACCCCAAATCAGTGCAACCTCTCCTCTAATTAATTGCTTCAATTTAAGCTCAGAGCAGAAAAATTTATATTGCCTGGGTGTTGTGATGTTTCCTGGCTTTAAGATGTCTGACCTGGGTGTCTGGGGTCTGCTGAGTCCTGGCTTTGGGGTGCAGGAGGGTGAGTCCCTGATAAAGGTGGTTTTCCTCGGCTCCTCTCTCCCAAATTAGCAATTTTAGGCGAGTCTTGTGCCATGAGCATGTTGGGCACATGGGCTCGGTCCCTTCCACCCTGGGCGTCCCCCAGATATCAGGTTTTGCCTGGAGTGAGAGGGGGGACAAGGGGTACATGGGGACCATTTGTATCCCATTGGCACCGACAGTGTTGGCAGTTGGAGCCTGCAACTTTTCAGCTGCTTCGAAGGGCCTCTGCGATGCATCCATGGATGACTTTGGGAAGCTGAATAGGTGCAGGGTGCTCTGTGTGGTCCCCCAGCCCACCCTCGGCCCGGAAAACTGCTGCTTGGTGTGAGCTCACACTCGGAGCTCCAAAGGGCTGGTGCATGGATGCAGACAGCTTCTTGTGTCCGGGTGCTTCTGGTTCAGGCGGACGTGATGTGTGGGGGGAGAGACAATAGTCCCAAGCAGTTGCTTCCAAATGCCGTTACTATTTATATGCCCACTTTTCAATGCGAGTCCTGCTGCTTGTTTTATTGACGTTATAAATAGTTGCGAAGTCGCCTGGGACTTCACAGAAATTCGGCATTGCTTTCCAGGGGGAAATCTGGGGCTGAGATTTAGGGTTTTCAGGAGCTATACCACCCTTTTTTCTTTTTTCTTTTAAACTGTTCAATAGCAAGCACAAGGCTCTATAAGGCACGGAGAGTTTCAGCACAGCTGAAGGCTTTTGCTGGCCCTGAAAGGAAAGGCTGGGAACTACAACAGGGAGAAAAGCAAAAAGCAAACCCCTGTGTAGTGCATCAGCTGGCCTGTTCCTGGGTCTGATTTTTAAAGCATCACCTCCAGGTTAGGCAACAGCAGATAAACCACGGGTAGGTACTGCAGTGGAGGTGAGGGCAGGAGGATGGGTGTATCTGTGCCATCAAGCTTTGGGCCATCTGCTTTGGCTCATCGTGTACCTCCCGGCTTCTACATATAATGGAAAAAAATGGGGTTTGGAGTGTAAGCTTTTATTGGCCAGAGCCAGGGGGATGAGGCTGCTCCCCCCTAGGGAAAGCCAAGGAGAGATGCCAAGTCCCGGAGGAACTTTGCTGCTCCCACCCAGTTTATTTTGTTCTTGGTCAACCCACACATCTCTCTCTCTCTTTTCTTTTTTCAAATAATATTACAAAAAGCCCCAAGCAAGCATCCCCATCATAGTCTGGGCGTACTGCTGGGAAGCTGCGGCTGTAATCACTGGCGCTTTGAGGCTGTAGGAAAATATTGATGGTAAGGGCTGGTCCTCTCCAAGTGCAGCCCTGTGCTTCTCACCTCTGCTCGCATGCATGGAAAATCCCCGTGGCTGTTCATGCTCTCTGTTTTTCTAGCCAGCCTGAAAGGCAACGACAGGATTTTAAAAAGGATGCGGTATGTGATTTACAGGGCATGCTGCAAACAAAGCTTCTCTTATGGGCTGCCGACCCTGAATCCCAACAGGAATAAGCTGTAGTCCTTGTTTTCTGAGTGTTTCACCAAAAACCTTTGATTCCCGAGCTCTGCTTGTTGATGCTGGTGGGCTGAATGTATTTCCAGCTGCCTGCCCCATCCCTTCCCTGGACACCAGCAGCCCGGAGGAGTTGCATCTCCCCACCCCAGCAAAAGCCCTCGAGGGCTGGGGAATTGAAGTCCTCCCAAGGCAGCACATGTGCCTCTCGGCATCCGTGGGGCTTGGAAAGACCTACTGGGTGTAAAATGGGAAACTCGAGGCCTTTTCAGACCTGCAAAGACAGGAAGAGGGGAAAGATGCTCCATTCTGCAGAAGAAGAGACTTAAAACTGTAAAAAAACCCCTCTGCAAGAAGAGGGGCAGGTTGGCTTGCTGGAAACCAGGCAAACCACCCCAGAGTGGTGTTTCTCCTGCGACTGGTGAAGGAGAGGTGGTTTTTCTTGGCAGTTCAGGGAAGACTGAGGTGATGCGGGGCTTCAAGCTGTCTGTGGGAGCTGGGTCATGCTATGATCTGTGATGGGCAGGAAAACCTGTTAAAACCATTCCTCCACCGCCCAAAAAAGCAGCTGATGAGAGGGTGGGGAGGGGGTTCAGCCCCAAACCCCCCATGCAGCTGCCTATTTGCAGAGCTGGCAGGGGACACCTAATTCAGCAGAACATTGAGCTGCTGCAACCTCCGGCAGGTTTTTTCCCTGGTGTGCAAGGAAGAGATTTGAGCTGCTTTTTAAGAGATGCTTTTAAAAAATGCCCATTTCCCTGGGATCCCACGCAGGTACAGCTTCCCCCTCCATTGCATCAGCACTGCCGAACTCGCCGTTCCTGGGTTTCTCTAATCCCAGCTTGGAGCCATTCATGGCCCCTCTGTCATCCCACAGCTGCGACTTAATCGTGCACCGTGTGACAGAGCTTTGCCTTGAGCTGCTGCTGCTGCCAAATGACTCCATCGGTCACACGCTCTGGCCTGTTTGGGGGTGAGGAATGGAGAATTACCAATCCCTGTTCAGCTTTTCTGAATTTTTAGGGCTATGGCCATCCATCCCTCTCTACCCTGGACCAGAGGATCAAAAGCTGCTGGTGCACCGGGGACTGCAGCTCCATCCCTAAGATCATTTTTTCTGATCTCCTCTGTCCTGTTTCTGTGTGGTTTTTGGCCAAACCATGCTCTTGCTAGGGCAGACGGATTTATAAAACCTCAGAAAAAGAGTGGCAAATCCCACCCTAATAAAGCAGTCAGCTTGGGTTTGTGCTCTAGCTGAACAGCTTTGAATTGCCACTGGATTTTATTAACTTCTACTTGTTGCCTTTTCCCAGGTCATGGGGTGTGTTGAGCAGTGCGAGTCCTGCGACCTTGCCCAGAACTTCTTTGGTGGAAGAAGTACCCACCCCTTCTTCCTTCTTTTTTCAATTGATTTTAACTAGTTTTTGGTCCATAACCTTGACAGCTTTTTTGGGGGGAAGGAGGGTCCTGTGAGAATCGTGACCTCTTTCTTTAGCACTTCACACCCAACCCTGCCTCCATCACCTGTAGCTTTGCTATAATCTCCTCTAGCCTGGAGAGAGCATTTTCCCAGGTGATCCCCAGTCCCTTTTTGAATGGACATCGTTGCTCCTGTCTCATGTCCAAGCTTTCAGTGAAGTTTGCCTCATCCTGTCTCCTTATCCTGGATCTGAGTTTTTTCTCCCCACTCTGGAGCCCCCGCCAGTAGCTGGGAGATGCTTGTGCCAATGCAGTCGACCCATTTTCCCCTCCATCTTGCACTGGGTAGTGCCCCAGCTGAAATGAAAAATTAATCCTGGAGGTGCCTGTGCGAAAGGCCCCTCCAGGGATGTTTTTTGCGCTGTGGTCAAGGATTTTTGCGGTGGGTTCAGCAGTCCTGAGACCCTCCTGAAGAGCAGCATCTCCTGGGGTGAGTAATGCTTTCTTCTTTGGGTTCAGGGCTTGGGATTGTTGGGGTTTTGTCTGGATGCAGAATGGGCAACCTCTTTGAAATCTGAATTTTTTTGTATAGCTTGGTTGCCCACGGGTTGTAATATTGCTGATAAAATCCAGGACCTGCCTGATCCCCTGTGGGCAGGGGGAGGACTGGTGGGATGAGTGTGTGTGGCATGGAAAAAGGGACAATCCCAGATTTCCAGAGTTTTCTGCACTAGTGGGCATTGCAACGGTCCTAGCCGTCCGCTTGCCTCTGCAAGGGTGCTCTGCTCTTGGGTGCAAGCAGCAGCCTTCCCTGCAGCACCCACCGCTGCAGCCCTGGGGATGGCCCAAGGGGGAGCCACAGCAGCTCAGCTAGTGTGAGGTAGAAACAGGTAGAAAATCCTCCAAAATATAGTAATAGTACTAATAATAATAATAACAAAAGAAGCCAAAGCCGCAGAACAGAGAGGCTTGGCGTTGCCATGGGTTTCTCATGTGTGAATTCCCAGGTGTGTAGTAAGGGCTCAACCAGAGACACCTCAATAACTTTGCAAAAAATCCCTTTAAAATTATTCCTGTATAAATAAATCATTTTAAAAATTATTTTTAAAATTCCCTGCCTCTGTTTGCAATGTTGCTACCTGAGGATCCACGCAGCCTGTGCGGAAGCAGGGTGGGAGGGAACATGCAGTGTCTCGTCTTGGATATCGCTCCTGGGTGAGTTTGGATCAAGTTGCCTCGGCTATACAGGTCTCTGACGTGGCCGGGAGGAAAAACTTCCCTGGGGAAAGGGGAGAAAAACCTGCTGCCCAACCCAACAGTGGAAAAAACATCAGTACTGGGCCCTGAACGGGACGCGGGGAGAAGCCGGTGCCACCCACTGCCGGTTGCCCCTTGCGCGGAGCCCCGGTGCCTCTTCCATCACGCGGGGGATCAGCCAGCACTGCCGGACCCTGCCCACAGGTAATTTTTCTCCCTGCCCTCTGCATTAATCAGATACTTTTACAGGCAAGAGGGGAGCGGGATGGAAAACCGGTGTTGCACTCTTTCTCTAACTGCAATATTTTTTCTGCACCCCCCTGGCTATTCCCTGCTGCTTTGCAAGCCGAGAAGCAAAGCTGCACTGCTTCACGAAGCAGAAACCCAAAGCTCTGCGGAGGCTTCGGTGCTGCCTGGCTCCCCATCGGCTGCTGCCCCGTGGCTTTCACCCACACTGTACCTCTCCGCGGCCCCGACGGCGTCGCCGGGCGGATGCTGCCGGCCATGCCAAGGGGTTGAGCTGACACCCGGCACGGGGTGTTGCGGTCGAGCTGTCGTCGCAGCCAGCGCCGAGCCCGGCAGTGGGATTTGCCGTGCAGCAGCGAGCAGTGGGAGGCTGTAAAAGAGATCTCTCTTACCTGCGGATTACTACAAAGAGAAAAGAGTTGTGGCTTAATTTTTTTTTAAATCTTCTGTTTTGTTTTTTTAATATTATTTTGGAGCAATCCCAGAAGAGGGTTTTCTTTCTTGTGCTGCTGCAGGAGGGGAGTGGAAGAGGAGCTGGAGCATCCCACTGCGATCGCACCATGCCGCTTGCCCGCCCCACCAGCCAAATCCCCAACGCAGCTTGGACCTCGGGCTTCAGGGAGATGACGGAGCCCTGGAAAGGTGCTGTCGGCTGCCTCGGCGTGGCCATCTTCTTTGCCATGACCATCGGCATCATCTCGTGGCAGGCGCTGGAGCAGCCCCTGGAGGAGTGGGTGCTGCGGGGCCACGGCGGCGGGGTGCTGTGGGAGCGGCGGCGGGGTGCCTTGCTGCTGCGGGCGCTGCCGGCGGGGAGGACGGTGGCGGTGATCGCGGTGGGCGGCGTGCCGGCCGCTGAGCCGCCCCCACCGCGGGACCGCTGCTGGCACGACGGTGGGCAGTTCTGCTACACCTGGGAGGAGGACGCTGAGCTCCGGCTCTCCCTCGAGCCCCCGCTGGCCCCCGACACTGAGTGCTACAGCGTCCGATGGACCCCGCTGCGCCCCGACGTGATGCTGAAGGTAGCGGGGAGCCCTGTGTCCTTCTCCCAGCCATGGCATTTGGGGTAAAAAGAGGCAAAGCGGGGAGGATCTGGGCCGAACACACAATTTCCCAGCATGGTTATGGGGTCACCACAGCTGGGGGCACTCCATTTTCCTAAGCCCCCAGTAGCTGTAGGGTCTCTAGTGGGAAAAACCCCTTCAGAAGTCTCATGTCCTGATGCTGAGCCCCCAAAACACTGGGGGCCCGCAGCCACCTCCTCCCAGGGCTGCGTTGGTAACCCCAGGGTGGGAGAGCAGTGTTTATATAGAAACCGAGTAAATAACCGCGTGAGAACACAATGTTGGCGAGAACCACGCGGAGCTCAGAAAGCTCTCTGCCAACCACAGACACAATGACAGCTCTCTCGGAATGGGATTAATCCGTGTCCACACTCCCACTGCTGCAAAAATTTATGGGGGCTTTTTTTTTATCCTTCCCCATTTTCTGCCTTGGCTAAATAAAAGCAGACTCTGCAAATGAGCCTTAGGGAGGGGAAGGTAAAACCTGAAAATCTCCATCAGACCATGGTGTCTTGCTGTGCAGAGCCCTCGGGACAGGTGAGGAAGTGGGATGGGATCCTGCGGGGACAGGGAATTTTTCCCCTTTAGCCTTAAATGGCCTGTTGACATGGTTTGGGGCTGGTGGAAGGTGTTGCCTGAACACAACTGCTGTGCCTGGGGCTGGTTTTCCTTCACTGACTTCAATATGGGGCAGCTGAGAAAATGAGCAAGATAGAATAAGCATTTTCTCACTTTTTTTTAAAAAAAAAAAAAACCACAAAAAACCCCAAACTACTAAAAACTATGATCCAGTGAAATCTAAGAGTTAAGAATGAGCTTTTCACCCCTGTCTCTCCCAGCTGGTGTAACTAGTGCAGCTGACACCTGGTACAGCTCTTCTGAGCCTCCAGGGTTTCCACTTTAATAATTTACATCTCCTCTCCCCACCCCTGAGTGAGACTTAACCTCTCTCTGCCCCTGCGGCAGCAGCCAGCTGAGGAGCGCTGTCTGAGCCTTGGGACTGGGGTGGATAAAAGCGGGGAGGGTTGGTTTGGGCTGGGGGGTCACCAGGTCCCTCTCTGCCTGTCCCAGCCTCCCTCTGCAGCCCCAAATCCCTGGGCTTTCAGGAAAGCCCATCCCTGCGTGTGAAGTCACGCGGGATGCTAAGTCCTGCTGATCCTCTGCTTTGGCAGAAAGGAGAAAGTTTTAGAAGCTTTGAAGCAAAAATTGATGGTTTCTGAAAGGAGGTGGCTCAAGGATGGGGATGGCCCCTGGGACCAGCGGCTGTTGGAGACGGCTCATTGCCTTGCTGCCCCGTAAGCCCAAGGAGATGTGCCCCAAATACCCAAACAGATTTAGTCACCAAAGGAAGTACTTTTCATTATCAGCTCTCCAGGAACAGGGGACCTTTGCCTTGGGGGAGAGCAGAAAACCCCCAGGTTACTGGGGACACTGCAGACCTATTGAGAGGAATGGTCGTGATGGGGTTAAGATCTCCCTGTGTGCATGCAGGCAAGGATAGCTGCAAATTCAGGTTGTAAATTCACACCAGAAATTATGCAAAAACTAGCTAGGAGAGATTGATTTGTTTATTTTTAAGAGAAAAAAAAAAAAGGATTTTTTTTTTCCAAGCTGGGTTTGTGAAAGCACAGTTGCAGCATTTTAAAGCTGCTGCCTTGAATTTTGCACCTCTGCCATCGCTCTGGTCTGGCAGCAACAGGCACCTGCACTGCAAAGCTGCTCCACTTAAACAATTTTCAGCACATTTTCACCAGCAACTCAAAAGCCTGTTAATTTTTGCTAATCAAGATTTGGTGCAAAAATGTACTGGGATGGGCTCTCGGAGGTGCGGGGTGTCTGTGGGGCTGCTACCTCTGGGTCAGCCAGCTGCTTCACAGCAACTTCGTTTGCTTGAAGTTTATCTATCTACAACCAGCAGGCTTTGGGAAAGATTTCTTGAGGGTTTTTTGTTTTAAAGGAAACCATAATTTTTCAGGTGTAGGGTTTTTATTCCTGTCATGAGGTCTTTATATTCCTCCACCTGGCTGCACGTTGAATGCAGACGCGTAAGGGGAAAAGGAAGAAAAATTATTGTCTTTGGCTTTAATTAGCAAGTTAAGACTTTTTGTGTTCTTCAGGGTAAACAAAGCATGTAACTTGCACTTTTGACTCTTGCTACAATATTTTTTTCCCTCTTCCTACTCTTACACCTTTTGATAACTTTAACAAACTGCAGGCTGAGAAATCAAGTAGTTAGGCAGAATTTCAGCATTTTTTGGTACCTGGAAGCCCAACTCTTGCTCTTGTGGAGGAAAAACTTCAACCCAAGTATCTCCTACCAGGTCAGATGCATAAAGCAAAGGGTGAGCACCCACTGCTTTTTGCATAAAACACCTGAATCTCATGAGGTTGGGATTTTTCTTCCTGGGAAAAGACCTGTCCCATGACGGCTCTGACAACCCTGGAATAACATAGGGGTTTTGTGCCTCCAGCTGCAACTAGTCATGTGTTCATCCTCACCCTGAGGCATATCTTAACATTTGAAGATGCTCTCTTGTCTGCAGGACTGCTTCTCCATGGCCAATGTCTCCTGGTACGGAGGGGCGAGCATCCGCGCCCAGCGCTGGCCACTCAACAGAGCCGAGAGCCAGGCACAGCCCTTCGTTAGCGGTGACTTCAGCAAAAACCCCGCTGGCTATGGACCTGTTTTGGAGAGATACTTTTTAAGCTCAACAGGTAATCGCATCCTTCCCTGTCCGCCATCCTATTGCTTTGACCCCTGTGTTTCTCCATCCCTCTCCTCATCTATAAAGCAACCAGATTAAGAGCAGGGTAGGTGTCTCTGAGATTAAAATGTCTCACAAATGTAGTGACACCTGGCAGAAGGACACAAGGCACGGATCCCACACTGCCTCACCCCTGGGGAAAAGGCCAAGAGGTTAAACCTTAGCACACCAAAGGTGCGCTTACCAGTCAGTGCCTGGGGTTGGCCCAGGTTACTGCAGAGAAATCCCATGCCTCCTGGTTTGTCTTGTCATGTTTGGGGGTTTTTTTTTGGGGGGTGGTGGTTTTTTCTCTGTTTTGTTTTTTTGTTTTTCTGTGGTTTTTTTGAGTAGCTCTCTGGGTCCATTGCCGCATCCTCCAGCTCTGCTCAAGTAGCTTCACCCTGAGCTCACGGGTCCCTGACACTGCTATAGAATGCTGGATGTGGGCAGGAGTTTAATTGCTGTTGTTATTTTTGGGTGGATATCTTGATTATTCTGTAGAATGCCAAACTTCAGATGTTCCCACAAATTAATCAATTGATCTGCAACTGCCCCACATTGATGAAGCTGAAGCTGCTGCCTCAGCTGAATGCAGAGTGAAAAGGCAAGAAATGGAGCAAATCCAACCCTCTGAAGGCATTTTAGAGGTTAAAAGGGAATAGCAGAAGCAGAGAGTGGGGATTTGCTTGCACGGTAGGTCTGTGGCTGGGATCAGTCCTGGAGGTCCTGGTACCAGTTAGGCTCTGCCCCACGTATCCCTGTCCCTGCAGCCACTGGTGCGAGGACAGCGAGGAGCCGGGCACTTGCTGAGACGGCGTTCTCCTCTCCTTTCCCCAAAGGCGTGACGGTGATGGTGGCACATGATGTGCCCCTCTTCCTCTCGCTGGAGAGCAACAGGCAGTTCTGCCTGGGAACGCCGGCGGGGAGAGCCGCGGAGACCCTGCGCTACGTCCTCTGCATCAGCCCAGACGTGGCGGCCGCCCACCGGCATGTTGGCAGCCAGCTCGCCGGGCAGGCGCGGGCACTGCCAGACACGGCCCTCCTGGGGTAAGGCGTCCTTCCCTCCCGGCTGTGGGGCTGCTTTCCGAGCCCTTCTCTTGGTCGCTGCCCCGAGCATCTTGTGCAGGCACGAGGTGCAAACCCCGCTGGCTCTTTCCACCACACAGGTCTCCGATCTGGCGATATTATGGCCCAGTGGGTTCAGCTGCCAAAATAAAGCGAGGGTTGAGGTCTCTGGCCAAGAGGTTGAAGCGGCATCATCTTCAGGAGGGGGTCCTGGCACTGGGAGAGCGCTGCACTGGCATCCTCGCTGCTGCGGTATGTCCCGTCCTGCCGGCCTGCGGGCGCCGAAGGCAAAGGGAGAGCTGCCATCGGCCCCGCTCTCAGCACCGTGAAATCCCCGCACGTAGAACACAAATGCCACCTGTTTTGTGGGGTGGGGGCTGTGAGCCCCACATCCCTGGGAAGGGCTGCTCTGTTTGGAGATCCGCCCCGCGCCAGCGGTGATGCCAAGCCGCCGGTACTCCTACAAAACACCTTTTTCTGCCTTTCACTCCCCACAGGCCGATGTGCCCTGGGAGCAGAGGAAGAGGCACGACTCGCCCCACGCCTGGGACCCTGCGCTGATACAGCCACTGAAGCTCTCCATCACGCTGTCCCCGTACGCCAGCATCGCCTCGCCGCTCTTCCTGCGCTCACTGCGGGACGGCGAGGCGGCGAGCTACTGGCTGAGCCTGCAGCCCCGAGTCGGGGGCTGCTCGGTACGAGACCCTCCTCCGGCCCCTGAACCTGAAATCCAAATTAAAGCTGAATACGTACCCGCAGAGGGGGAGGAGCGCATCCTCCTGTGCTGGGGGCAAACCCTGCGGGTGCAAAGTGATGCCAGGGAGCAGCTTTTCTCCTGTTTCATGAGGAAGCAGCTTTCAAATTTCCACTTCCAAAAGACATTTTTAGAAGTTGCCAGCGTTCAGAAAATCCCCCCCAATTCCCTTTTTAGCAGTTGTTTTATTGATATGCAGATTTGCCACCAACTCAGGGTTTTTTTGGGAGGTTGAGAGGGGGTTTACACCTTTGTGTTGCATGGCGATGGTGAAAATGGCAGCAGGGCAGGGTGAGGGCTGAGCGGGCACCCTCCAGCTTTGCACCCAGGGGCTGGCAGGACGTTTCATGGGTCTGACAGAAATTTCCATCCTGTGCCGCAGGTCCCGCTGCTGACCACGTGGCAGGGCCGGCTGTGCGCCCGCCTGAACGTCACCAGTGACGCGGCGCTGAGTTGGTACCTGGCATGTGCCCAGCGCCAGCGGCATGCGCTGGGGGCCACGTACGTGGCCGTTGAGGGAGCCGAGGGCAACACCTTCCTGGAGCAAGCAGTCCCACCGCCCGCCGAGCTGGCTGGCGACCGGTACGCTGGGGTGCTGGCGGCAGCGCTGGCGACACTGGGGAACACCACTGTCATCAGCGCCGGTGCCAGGTGGGTGCCAAGGAGAAGGTGCTTTGCCGGAGCCGGTGGCTGCGCGAGCTGCTCGGGAGAGGGTCGAGGCGATGCTGTAGACGTGTCTAGGGGAGGCTGAGGCACCGCTTGGCACCCAGGGAAGCAGCGTGGAGGTGGTCCAGGGCAATGTGGAGGGGTTGCTCTCATATCTCCTCTTCCTCTCTCTTTTGGAGCATTTCAATTATTATTATTTTTTTTTTAACATCTCTGAGCATAAAAATGCTGAAGCGCATTAAGGACAAATGCATCAAAAATGCATTTTGTCATTTATGGCCTTTCCAGCTTCAGGTCACTGCCTCTCCTGCAGGAGGGAGAGGGTGAACCCTGGAGCCTTGGCCAAATTCTTCAGTTGGTAATTGCTTGTGGTGTCAAACAACTGCCATTTTTTGACTTTTAATGCTTGCATAGCCCACAGCAGGCTTAACTTATTAATTAGTAGTTTAACTATTTGGTTAAAGGCACCAAAAGCTGTTACTTTCCTTTTCTCACCACTACTTTTATGTTTGGCAAAGGGGAACGGATATGCAGGCTGCTTGCAAAATTACTTATTTGAGGTTTCAGATGAGGCATTGATGGTAAATTGTCTGAGAAGGCAACTTCGAAAAGTTTGTTTTCAAAGAAAAGTGTCACACGCCAAGGTGGTGACAAGCTGGCAGCTGATGTGGATGGCTCTTAGTCATCTGCAAAACCAGAGTGTTGGAAATAGCCCCTCTTCTAACCCTGCTGTAGCCTGCTCAGGACCATACCTTTCCTGGTAGGCAGTTTCCACACCAGAAATGTTTCATAAACCATTGCATCAGCCTTACCACCTCATAAGATGAAAAAGTGTCTCTAGGAGACCTTTGGGGAGTCAGCAAACAGGTTGAGGTCAAGCAGGAAACCAAGGTCTAGGAGCAAGT
>Ga0065711_1045947_pt1 | contig 13172 bp, 11 predicted proteins | sample Hoacrofraction12_FD_59098 | JGI IMG/M metagenome (GOLD analysis project Ga0065711, IMG submission 59098) | Hoatzin crop microbial communities from Cojedes, Venezuela - Epithelial fraction 12 v2 (version 2) | ecosystem: Host-associated > Birds > Digestive system > Esophagus > Crop | place... | reverse complement strand
CCCCCGGCTTGGAGCTGAGCAAAACCTGCACCGCATTCCCCAGGGATTTTACAGCCCTCCTGGAGCTCTGCGTGAGCCTGCAAGTCTGGAGAAAATTGGAGGTTCAGCCAGATGCTTTGTGGAGCCATGCTCTGCTTCTCCTTCCTCCCCTGCCCTCCTCCCCTGCCTTGTCTTCCCTCCCTCACAGACCTTCCCATCCCACCGCTCCTGGTATTCATCTGTCCATTACAGAGCACAGCCTTTGTGTGTTCCTTTATCGCTTTGATAAAACTGCTTAATCTCTGGTTTTGGCTGCTGATTTCACTTTGCTCCAAGATGCCACTTTGGATTAGGAGCGGGGAGACAGCTTGCTAGCAAGAAAGAACATAGAGCCAGGTTTGTCATGCTTGTGCTGTTCCCCAGCAATACACAAGTTTCATCTCCAGGGACAATTTCACCAAGTTGTTCAAGCTTCGTTCTTGCTTAAAACCAACTGATTCAGAAAGACACGTTAAAAAAAGCCTTTTTAATCATTGATGCCCAGATTTGGACACCATTCCTGATGGTTTGAAGCAGCCAAACAGCCTCTTCGATTTCCCACACGAACTAAAGCAGGTAGGTTTAGAAGCAGCTGGCCCACACTGTCCCCCCTGTCCCCCCCTCCCACATGTACAGATCATCTCTGCTGGGGGTCTGCAGTCAGCCCGTGGCAGCAGAGCTGCATTTGAGCCCCACCTCAGTTTATTCACTCAGGATTTCTGAGCATTCTTCAATCCATGTTGTTGTCACCCGGAAAACTGGCAGATCACAGCCAGAAGCAGCAGGGTAGGAGTTTACTGGGCAGTTTGGTAACATGCTGAGATCTCTGATCTCTCAGGGTGAGGAAGGTGCATGGTGGTCCCTGGGGCTCGCAAAGTTCTTGGGCTCTGCATGCACAGAAAAGGGCAACACGTTTTTCCGACGTCTGGTCCTGTAGCGGCTGATCCTTGCTCCACGGAGGATGCTCGCCCTGGGAGTGACAAGCTTCATGTGAGGCCTGACATTTAAACTTGTCTTGACATTTTGCTCCTCTAAGCGAGAACAAGGCAGACATACAGTAACAAGGAGCCAACAGGAATGTGCCTGAACCACTGGCTCTCTCGGGGAGGCGTTTGCCCTTAGTGCTGAAGGCTGAATTGTTTGCGATGCAGAGAGCGTAGCGCGCTCCCCAAGCAGAACAGCCGATGCTGAGAAAGGATGGAAACACATACGGATCCTGCTCCTGCAGGGAGCTGGCTCCAAGACAGAGACGTATAAATGACACCCAGTCTGCTGGACCTGAGCACTGATTTTCTTGTTAGACGGGGCTGTAGACGGTAATAAGATAACTGTGTCAAGAAATGATGAGAGGTTGCATCGAGCATCAGCTGAGCCAGCTATATTTACAAAATGAAGGGTTTCCAGCAAGGTGGCACGTGCCATGGATTAAATCCTGGTACCCACGTGTGACTGAGATGCTGTCACCCCCATGGAGTGATGTGCTGTGCCAGGTTTCCCCCTCCTCCACTTCTGCTGAATAAGCTCACTTCACCCACTTCTGGTTTAGTCCTCCATGGGAGGACCGAAAGGGCAGACAGCAGAGGAAAACCACGTCCCTGGTGGCCTGTTAAAGTCTGGAAGACTCCCCAACAAACAAATAAATTGTTTCTGTAGAGGCCAGCTCTCCAGCCAGCTAGGCACTAACACAGCTGCACAGAGTTTTGTGTGCAGGTAGGAGTGCCTGTGCCATGGTTTATGAGAGGGGATGGTGGCGTGCTGGGTCTGTGCACGCAGGTGTGCAGCCCCTTGCGACACACGAGCTGCGGGTACGCTCTTGTGCACCCTAAGAAAACTCCTTCATCTCCCTGTGCCTCGTTTCTTCTACATGTGGCAGAGCTGCCTGACTTCACAGAGGCAAAGTGAGGATAAACAGGATTAAAAAAAAAAAAAAATATTTATGCTGTACTCATTCATCATAGAAATGGGAGATGACAAAAGAATTCATATTCATTTTCTTTTTTGTTTTGTGCATACAGTGTAGGTGTGATGGACCTGTTAGGACTTTCCCATTGGAGTAAGGCTTCGTCCAGTTCTTTGCTAATGCTTGCCAACCTTATTTTAGAGTGGTCCAGATGGCAACATCCCCAGGCTGCTCCATGGGATCCGTGCAATGGGATGGAGCTCTTCCAAAGCACACAGAGACTGGCAAACCTGGGCTGTTAGTCTTTCCCCAAGAGGTGTGAATGGGTGGGTGACACAGGCAGCTGTATTGTGCCTGCCGCTGGTGTTCCATCTGCAAATGCTCCTGTGCATCACAAGGTTGCTCTTCTCTCTCTGTGGTGACCTTGGCTGTAGCCAATTTTTGTAGTCTTTCTGTGGCTCCTTCTCCCCTTTGAGTATCGAGAAGGATCATTCTCTTCTACCTCACCAAATGGGGTCTTTATTGATGGTGTGAATTGTTTATAGCAAAAAGGATCATGTAAGTGCCTAAGACAGACAGCATATTGCATCAGAAAAATCATTCTGGCATGCACATTTTGTAGCCAGGTGTCCTACGTGCCAGTCTAGCCTGCGATATGCGCTGTGAGTGCTATTAAAATGCTATCATTTACCTTTTCCCAGCTGTTCTTGTGCTTTAGAAAGAATTCCCTGGACTCCACGCTGAACAAAGAGGATTTCTGCAGCACCAAAGTAACACTCTCATCCCTAAATGGTGAGCCTAAACATTTGATTTGTGGCTAAAAACCCATTTTAAAGACAGCATTTGATTTCAGTGGAATGGTGTTAAAATGTCACACACTAAATTTATCTCCCATTTTCCCCAATCACTGATTAGAACTAACTCAGCTTCGAAGACCAGCACCTGCTCCATTCATCTCTGTTACTAATGCTTAGTGTTGACGGCAGTGTCTTTAGTCCAAGATCCTCAAAATGCAGCTCCGCGTTGTTAGCTTTCCCATTTTCCCATGTCAGGATGGCGTGAGGTGAGGCCTACCCTCTTCTTGGCATCACAGAATGGTCGGGGTTGGAAGGGACCTCTGCGGGTCATCTAGCTCCACCAGGTTGGAGCTACTGGAGCCCTGATACCTGCATTGACTGACACTGGGATCACTCACAGCTTGCCTGTAGGGTTCATGCTGAAGACTGGCTGTGGGAAAGGCGGCAAAGTGCTGCACGGAAGAGATGGGTTCAACCTACAGCATGGGATTATGGAAAGAGGAGGCTCAGCCATCGCATGCACGAGGCTCGATAACCCTCACCGTGATTTTTGCTACCATCAATGGCCAAGGGTGTAGGAGGCTGTGATCTTTCTCTTCCTGACTCGCAGGAGCATGCAGCAGGATGCAGACAGCTTCATTTTATTCATCTGAAAGCCCTCTTTGCTCCTCTGCTCTGATGCTAAAAGTTCAACTGTGTATTTAAAAGTTGGGCTGCACCTCGGACGGAATGAGCCCTGCTGACAGCAGCTCTGTGTTGCAGTCAATTCAATCAATGGGGTTGTTATTAAATTGGTCAATTCTTTGCTTCACCATCCAGGTTTGCTTGCATTTTTCCTCCCAGCATGAAATTAAAAAACAATTAGGAGCAAATTGTCCACTGGCAGCAGCAGTTGCTTGTAAAACCCAGGCATGGAGACCTTGGAATTCACTCTTCTGCCTTTCGTGCCACATTGAGGTTTAAAAAGTTGAATTTCCTGGAATTTTTCATTTTCCCACACACCCTGCACCCAAAAGATGGTGCAGAGGGCCAGGCCTCATAAAGTGGGTGCGAATGGGTCTAAAGGACATCATTGATGTTGCAGCATATCATGCACAGGCAGAAGGGGTTGGACTGGAAAAAAGAGGTAAGCGGTTGCTTTACTCTGACAGCTCTTAATCAGGGGACATTCCCGCGTGCATCTGTAGAGATGCTCTGACCTCCCTATAGCAGTCCTGCCGTGGGTGACCTGCATCCTGATGACTTCAGCAGGAGGGAATTTGTAGGTGCAGATCAGGTTGAGGAGACCTTGCTCAGCTTCTCTGATGTTTGCGTCCTTGTCTTCCAAGTATCTGCATTATCCCAGGCTTGTATCATGTATATTAATGAATTTATCCTTTATCCTGTGAGTTACAAGAATAGAATTACCATTATTTTAGAGACAGATGATATTATTTGCTTGACATCCAACAGGGAACTGAACTTTGATCTTCTGCCTTCCGGCTCCATGCCCGAGCTATAAAACCTGCCCGTCTCCTCTCTCCTTATTTTCTGTACCTTGTAGCAGGTAGTCTCCAAGCTGGCAAACACGAAGCCTGGTTATAACCAAGACAGGGTCTGCTCCCAAATGGGTTATGGTCTGAGTTAGTAACAGCGGCAAGCAGATGACTACATCAGACAGATGGGGAGCACAGGGTTTGCTGTTGTTGCTTGTAATGTTTTATTCAGTCCATGTCAGTTATCATCAGATTTGAGCCTTATCCTGAATCTTGGGCACAGTCAGTTGTGCTTCGGATTGATTTGCATCGAACAGGAAAGCTTCCAGCTTACGGGAATCTGCCTGAGATGGTGAGGCTATGATGGGAAACTGGGTATATAGCCAAGGACAGAGACAAAACAGCAAAGTCCTTGGCTGCTCATGCATTTCGGGGAAAGCACACACCTGGATCTGGAGAAGTCTGAAGTGTGTTCAGGGCTCTGTGCCTCCCCAGGGCTTGGAGTCAAACCACATCCCAGAAAGTAGGAGGCAAAGTGCATTAACACTCTCCCCATGGCACCAGTGGTACACAGCACAAAGCATTCTCATGCTGTCACTCACCCTGGCTGGTACTTACCATGGTCTTACCACCTCCATACAGGTAGAAAAACCACAACATACTTAAAACATGTAAAGCCCAGCTCTTTCTCTCTCCCCCTCCCAGCAAAACACCATGCAGTAATAAAGGCTGACTCTACATTTATCTTTGCAAGAGCCTGGAATCAGAATTAATTCCTGCGAGCCGCATTTATTAAGAGAGCACCATTTCAGACAGGGAAACAACACTTGCAATTATTTAATTAGAAACCCAGTGCGAGACAACGGAACAGGATGTGCCCTGGGCTAATAACTGCAGGTTCCACAGCTCCGCGTTCGCATCGTGTGCCCTCCTTTCACGTGCCTCCAGACAGACGCGCTGGAGGGCAGGACCAAGTGAGGGAGCTACAAATGCATCGCGATGTGTTTTATTCCCTAGTGAGCTACATTCAGTTCCAGTCTCCTGTACCTTCGGTCATACATCGTGATTGGATTTTGCATGACCTCACCGTCTCCGAGTGAGAAATGAGGGCGTGAAATGGGACAGGCTGTTGCGGCACAAATCCTGTTCACTTTAACTGACAAACCAAAAGTTCCTCAGGTTCTGTATTTTATTTTTTGATATTTTTAAATCCCTGAGAGGGCTGGGGAAGATCCGTCAGAGTTGCTCCAGAGCTTATGAAGAAGCTTTTTCTGGGCAAGTTTCCTAGGCCAACTGCAATGCTCAGTGCAAAAGTGACTTTGTGGAATAGCTAGAGCTCCTCTTTTGTGGGAACAGCTTGTGTGCTGGAAGGTCAGGGGAAGATCATTGTGCACCTGAGGAAAGCGGAGGTGGGTCATGCGTGGTGAAGCACAGTCTGGGGACAGCTTTCCCTGCTACGAGTGAGTGGTGGAGAGCGAGCAGAGCTTCGGTGCTTTCCTCCCACACTTCTGTGCTTCAATGTCTGCAGAGAGCGAAGGTGACCTTTCTCCTGCAGCCATCAGCTCCTCTTCCCCAAGCTCCAGACCTCCTAAAATGGGCCTGTTGTGCTTTCTTAGGGAAACTTTCTCCTCTAGCCTGGTCCAGAGCAGAGTTTGGGCATGAAAGCCTGCTGTTCCTCCCACAGGCCCACCAGTTAAGGTAGGGTTATCACCATCGCTCATGGGATGCTCCCGCAGATGGTTGGGCTGGCTTTGCCACTCAGCGTAGGCACTGGGTCATGCTTCACCTGGATTCATTGTCAAGGCAAGAAGTGCCAATCTGCAGCCCTCAAACCAAATCTAAACATTTCTCTAAGTCCAGGAACACGGGGAAAGATTGCTATGCAACTTCTCTTTCCACTTTCTTTCCCTTTGATTGAAGGGCTCACACTAGAAACAAGTGATGCTTTTTGTGAGATGTCTATTTCTGATAAGCTCTTGCCAGTCCGCCAGGGAACACCCAGCCTTGCACAGCCCTTCTCTTTCATTTTTGAAAGGGAATATGCCTGATTTACTGCTTTGCCCAAATCTCCAGAGCGGCTCTTGTCATTGTCTTCTTTGGCATCATTATTTATCATCATTTCATTTCTTGCTGAACCTGAGAAAGAGAGCACAGTGAGAAAGAGTTGCACAGCTACGCAATTGCACAAAGCAGGGGGGTGAAGCTGGCCGCAAAAAAAGTGGAGTAAAACAGGAATAATCAAAATAATCACCTGGAGTGATTAGCACTGCTTTCGAGAGAGCTGGCATCGATTGCCATCTCCAAAGCTTGTTTCTCAATGCTTTAAGACAATTTAATCAGGCAGCTGGAGTTTGTCTTACCAAGTGGAAATCAAAGCCTGCTCCTGATGGAATGAGGCTCCAGCTCAGACGTTTTAGGGTGTTCCTCCTTCTCGTGAGGCGAAGGTGACAGCCAGAGATACGGCGTGAAGATTTATTCTGCACTACACTGACTTTACAGCGTCCTCTGGAAAGTGCTGAGATGACAACTCTTCAGCTGGCCCCAGGAGATGGGACCAAACCAGCGTGTGGCATTTGCTACCTACCCTTCACTGCTTAGATATCAAAATTGGATGCTCACCGCAGGGAAAAGGGGTTACTTTTAAAGTGCACGAGCACACAGCTTTCCTGGGCTGCTCTGCCCCTACTGCTCTGTGGCTGATCAGCCTGCTCCCCTGCCCAACTAGACTCCTAGATATAAAGCACAATAAACTCTCCTTCAAAACAGGATGATAATTGCTAGCTAGGGCTCAGGTAATGGTTTCCCCAAATGCTCTGATCTATTCTTGTCCATATCAGGGCTTTTTCCCCCTTTGCCACGTGAGTGCAGTTTTTCTTTTACATCAATAGCAGGAAAGGGTCTCCAGTGGGAGCAGGCGAAAGTGGGGACCAGTGTCTGATTACCTGGTGGAGGCAGGGATGAAGAACAGGAGAAATGATGGAGTAACAGGAGAAATCATAACTAGATTTTTTTAATAAAACTTTGTTCCAAGTCTTAATTTATTAAAAAGTAATAATATTCAGAATTAACTTCATCGCCCATTGTAACAGTAGCTGGCAAGTGTCTGTTAACAGCATCAAATGTCCCAAAAGGTACCAACTCACAATTCTGCTAGTTTTCAGTGTAAAGTTAGCTTGGGAAGGTCAGGACTGTTACGGAGCAGAAAAGCTGCTGGGCAAAGAGGTGTGAGCGGGCTGTACGGCCGGAAGAGTTCTTCGAGTTCTTAAATTGCCTGCTAATTATGCTTTATTACCCACTGGTAAGGCTGGGCCCTGGCTTCCCGCCCCGTCCCCGCCACCCACAGCCGGGCCCGTGGGCAGGCACCGCTAGAGGACACTGTGGTAATTTCGGAAGACGCTTCGGAGCGAAATTACCGCTGCAAACTCCATCGCTTCTGAATTTTTTAACGAAGTATTCCGTAGGCGCAGACCCTGGAGCCAAGAAGAGGGATTTTGGCTGTTTGTGGTTCTTCCCTTCAGCACTAAAGCCAGAGTTTGCGTGATCTGCTGGAGGATTTGCAGGGAGGGTGAAGCAAACGTCGTTGGTTTGAACGTTCAATTAAAACCCAAATGTTCTGAAGGACCAGTGTTGAGTTGCTCCTGGTTGTCACTAAGGTAGCTGCAGAGGGTTCGTCCCCAGTTGCACACATGCCAGGGCTCACACTTTCCCAAGGAAAAGCCAGCTGGTGACACCAGGACACGGTGACACCAGGACACGGTGACACCGACACATGGTGGCACCAGCACACACAGGAGCACAGACGAGGGCAAAGGCTGCCTGCAAGCCCAGGAAGAAAAGGTGCCATGGGCTTTTCTCTGCTTCGTGTTTTGCTGGTGGAGTTCAAGCCTAAGCTGGTTTTTGGGGAATTCTGGAGTCAGTTTAACTAGAATTGCCACAAAACATTAAAAAAAAGAGAAGTATTTTACATTTTACAGATGTCAGGATTTTTTCCCCCAATATTATTCCTTCTCTCCAATCCCTGATGGGTTTCAACACCTCCCTCCCTTGCTACTGTTGCTTCAGAAGGCAAAACCAGCAGAACTGGCCCAGTCAGATGTTGCAGGAGCATTCCCAGCCCTGGAGTCCCACAGCAGAGAGAGCAAATGCTGCTTCGTCCAGGGCAGTTCCCTCTCCCCGGGCTTGTGAAGGGAGCACTAAGGGCTTAGGTGGGCTCAGCTGCCTTCTCTTGCAGGATAAAAAGTCACACCAGGCTCAGAATAGTTTCCCTCCAGCAATTTGCTCTCCAGGAGCCCCTCAAGCCCATTTTGCCACGCAGGCGAGGGGGGTCTTGTCATGTCGTACCCAGTTACTCTCCCAGCGCCGCTTCAAGGCAGTGATGCTGATTCTGGTAAGCTGCTCCTCTGCGCCGTTAATAACTCTTCTTCACTGACTCCGAACGATTTCTGATTTCATGCTACAGTGAGTGACAGGCAAATCTCATCCAAGACAGCGTGTCGTGACGCCCATGCTCATCCTGGCTGAACTGGCAGCTGGAAATATCTCCTACACCGATGGTGGCGAGCGGGTGTGTCACCTCGACATCTGAACTCAGAGCCTGCGGGAGTAAAAGCAGGAGCCTTGCCCAGGCAGGAGAAAAGGTCTGACCGCCGAGGAAGAAGCAGTTTGGACGCTGAGATGTTTTTAGTGGATATGCCACTAGAGGGGAACAAAGATCTATAATATTTCCAAGATTCGCAAGGAGCGCCGAAAAGCCTCCTGTAATCTGGGGGCCACAGTGCCTGCCTGGAGATGACTTCTGTGCCAGCACCGTGTGAATGCTTTTCCTTATCTCTGACAAGAAAAAACTCAATCAATCAACTTTATTAATTACATTTATCATAAGCAAAGAATAGCAAAAGCAATTATTCCCAAGTGTCTGTGTGTTTTACTACACACTGACACATACACCAGGTGAAAAATGAAGAAAAACAATAAAGCCTTCTGCAACTTCTTCTAATAACACCTCCTCTAAATTGGGTGTTTGTGATATACTCGGGAGGTACATGTGTAAAAAATAAAGAAATTAGTTCCAAACCCTTCATGCTTTACGTTGAGAGCTTTGCAAATGAAGTACGAGATAATTTCTTTGCAGTTTTTCTAGATATAATAAAGGTTGATAATGTGATTATCAGGTTATTCATTATGGAGGCATAATTCATTTGCAATAATCTGGAGGCATTAAAGCTGAAGATCTCTAATTATGATGCTTTTAGAGGAAATATAGATAGAAGAAAAGTAGGGGGTAGCTTGTAATTCTCTCCATAAAATTAGTTCCTAGATGAAAAGGAAAGGGTCAGAAAACAAGTTAGTGACTTAATTAGTTTGGAGAAAAACTATAAATTATCTAAAAAATAATGTTGGAAAGCTTTAATGCACCAAGGGGGCTGGTAATATACATAATCACAGTAGAAATTTGAATTTGGCAGTGATTTCATCAGTGTGATGGAAACATTTTGAACAAGAAGAGGGGACAACTGCCATCGATTTCTCTTGGGGTCTGTTCGAAGTGGAGCGGGTGGCAGAGGAGCGCATCGCATCAGACAGAACGGACTCGGTCCTCGAGGCCATCGGGAGACCTCTCCTACCCCGACTGTTTGCGGGGGAAAGCTCGGCAGAAATATTCTCACATTGGTCCTGGAATAGGACTTGGCCAGCATCCCTCCTCCAGGTGCTTTCCTACCCTCCACCCCAGCTGCTAGCAGAACTTGACAGCGATGTCTCGGCCCTTTCAGCCAGCACAAAGGTGTGAAGGCGACACGTGCACATGTGCAAAATCTCTCTTGCGCACGTAGTCTCCGTGCTGGGTTAAGGCACCAGTCTCAGAGGAAATGTGGATTTCTCACTCGTTTTAGCTTACTGCAAAAAGTAATGTCATGTTCAGGAGGGTGGAGGCTGGGTGTCCTTGCTGGATTAGCCCAAAAGGGAAGTACATGTGCTTGTTTGGATGTAAAAAGGATGCTCACTTATGGTCCAGCTTTTCTTTAGCCAAATGTGAACTTTTTTCCTGCTCTGTGTCATGGGAAACCTCTGTTCCTGGTGGCATAGCTGCAGGACTGGAAGCTAACTGAAAGACTGAAACGCAAGAACAGGTACAGCCTACTGCTGGACTCGGTTTATGTCTACTATACAAAAGGATCTTGAATCTGAAGTTCTCTCTACTTGGTGAGTGATAAAGCAGCAGAATGCCTGTTTGAATCATGAGCTCCCCAAAGGGCTCCAGCATGGCAGCCTCTCATGCCCAGGTTGGAGTTTGGACCTACATCCCAAATCCTTAATGGCCCACAACCCAAAGAGCAGGGAGATTCCTAGACTAGGTATGGTATGGTCCATTGCACTCCAATGTCTGCTGTCATCGCTAAATCACCCAGTCGCACGTCAAAGATCTTCTCCACTTATTCAGAAAAAGGGTCTACCTCTTCTCCAAAACCAGAGAGCTTTGTTCCTCCCAAAGCACTGAAGTGGCTTATTCTAAACCTCCAGATCTGGAAAATACCCACAGGTGAATACGGTGAGGTTTCCGTCTGTGCTGTGAACAAGTCTTAAAATTCTCACAAAAATGAAGCCCTGTGGCCATGATTAGCTTTTCTGAGTCTAAATTCTCTCCCCAACATTTGTATCGCAATTGCCAAAAATCAACGAGCAAAATGACCCATCTGAAGTGACAGTTGTTCCTTTCACCTTGTTGAAAATGGTCCCTGCCCTCCTGCCAAGAAGAGGTGACCTCCCCCAGGATCACCCAGACGGGTGAGGACGCGGCACGTCTCCTCCTCGACCACACTGGACATGTTTGTTTGGGACACTGAAAGTGAGTCACCGTGGAATTATTTTTCCCCAGAGGACTGAAAAATAGTCGGACAATAAATCTCAATAAAAATCAGCCAAGAGTTAATGTTTATCTTTTATCAGCATAATGGGAAAAGTTTGAGCAAGCCAGCTAGATTCAGGGTGAAGTCGAACTCCCAAACTTTCTCTTAAATTAGGCCCAGCGGGGGCGTAAAAGCATCCTTAGGGACCACAGAGCTCTGCAGGAAATTATGCCAGCTCCACCAACTCGTGTTCATTATCAGTGTCGCTCACTCATGTCACCTCCACAATTATTTTAGGACCTGTCACCAGTAACGTTCTCCCACCAGCAAATGTTTCCAGCTCGCTCTAATGGGGAGGCTGAAGTTCGAAGCAAAAGTTACCTCTGCACCTACTCCTTCGCACTTGCTGCCTTTTCGCACCCCTGCTGAACAGCGAACAGCGGAAGGCTCCTGCGATCCGCCCGCGTCTGGCAGCTGCTGGGAGGCACTTCGGAGCGAGGGGGCTGTGCGGCTTCCCGCGCTCAAAGAGAGGAGTCCAATCGGGGGAGGTGGGATGGATGGGCAGCGTCAGGCTCTGGGAAGCAGACCCAAGGGTTAAGCTGGGGTCTGTAATGAAAAAACTTGAATCCACAGACTCCAAAATTTGAGGGAAATGAGTGGCAGGCTGTTGTGGAGGTGCTAATGATGTAGGGAGGAGACAAAGAGGAGATAATCAAAGTCTACCCAGTTATAGGGCTGTCACCCAGATCCTGATGGCTGATCAGCTTGGATACACGTTTATTACCTCTCAGAAGATTTTTGGAATATTGTGGAAGATGGAAGAAACAACCGATGCCACACAAGCACACAATATTGCAGGTTTGAAGAGACCCCACAGCCTTCTACTCCTCAGGATGAGATGCCATTGCCCAGGGTTTCGCCTGGGTGGGTGTCAAACAGATCCAAGCACGGACGCTCCACAGCTTTCCTCTGCCCCTTGCCAGGACTTGACCCCTCTCACTGGGACCATTTTTCTCTTGCATCTACTTCCAATCTAGCTGCAAGCTGTGCCCGTTGCCTCCTGCCCGGGAAGGGTCTGGCTCCATCTCTCCTAGAAGCCCCCCCTCACCCTCTCCCCATCAAATTCCCTTCTACCACTGCAGACACCGTCTCCGCACAGTGGCAGTTTGTCCCACACTTCTTCTCAGCTACTTCTGCTCTGAAGCAACAGGGGCTGTGCAAGGCGCTGGCTGCAGCTCGAGCTCACACGTGAATATGCCAGACGAGCCACCGTCGGAGGCTCCAGGGATGAGCCGTGTGCTGGAAGGGAGCAGCTTTGATTAAGTGGATTATGCTGGAAATAAGCACCAGACAAAGCACTGAAATGTTGACATGAGCTACAGCAACGAGACACGGCAGTGATTAATAAGCTGCAGTACTGTAACTAATCAGTGTTCACAAGCACTTTGGACCTGGAAAGCATCTGCTGAGAACTGTTCGCTGTGAACATTGCCTCTATGATGTTGACAAATCATATTGATATCTTCACAATGGGGAAAGGGGCTGATGAATCCATCAGTGGGAGGGGTGTTGTAATGTTTTCTTCACATAGGCACACCACGTCCTCATCACGGGCTGAAGGATGTCACCCATCCCCTGGCCCGTGGCTTTGTGCCTCTGCGTTCATCAGGGTTGGGGCTCCTGTCGTGACTTCAGCCCTCAGCGTGCCTCCAGCACGCCCTAACCTGCACAGGTCGCCGGCAGAGCATGGGTGGGATGGCTGCGACGCACATCGGCGTTGGGCACCTGCATGGACATCACCTGTGTCCAGTACTGGGCTCCCCAGTTCAAGAAAGATGAGGAGCTACTGGAGAGAGTCCAGCGCAGGGCTACAAGGATGAGGAGGGGACTGAAGCATCTCTCCTACGAGGAGAGGCTGAAGGAGCTGGGCTTGTTCAGCCTGGAGAAGAGAAGGCTGAGAGGGGACCTTAGAAATGCCTCTAAATATCTGCAGGGTGGGTGTCAGGAGGACGAGACCAGACTCTTTCTAGTGGTGCCCAGCGACAGGACAAGGGGCAATGGGCACAAACTGAAGCAGAGGAAGCTCCAGCTGAACCTGAGGAAGAACTTCTTCCCTCTGAGGGTGACGGAGCCCTGG
>Ga0065711_1008246_pt1 | contig 13172 bp, 2 predicted proteins | sample Hoacrofraction12_FD_59098 | JGI IMG/M metagenome (GOLD analysis project Ga0065711, IMG submission 59098) | Hoatzin crop microbial communities from Cojedes, Venezuela - Epithelial fraction 12 v2 (version 2) | ecosystem: Host-associated > Birds > Digestive system > Esophagus > Crop | place... | reverse complement strand
AAAAAAAACCCCCCCCCCCCCAGCTTTAAGCTTAAGCTATATTTTTTTGAGAAATAATCTTCTTGAGAAAAGGAACCTAGCTGCAGTTCTGTACTATTTGTAGGTTACTGTATAGTGGCTATGAATTTTAAGGTTCTTTCATGATAACTTTGTCTAATTATATGCCAGTGTTAAGCAGTAGTTGGAAGCAAAATAAGGATGTAGTGTTGAACCTTTGAAAAAGGAGGGCAAAATGCATACTGGGAGTGTATAGACCACGAACTACATGGTTATATATTAACAGAATAATAGGAAATTCAGGAAGCGTAGTCCTTCCCTAGAAGGCTAATATTGCTTTTGTGGCATTGGAAATGTCATTACACCAAAAATCCGCGTGGAGCTAGTTCTTCAGACACCGAGGAAGGATGTGGTGCTGGCAGGTGTAGTAACTGTGTGTGGGTGAGATAAGGCAGACTCAGGGAAGAACTGAAGTGGTAGTTAATTCTGGAAGGGGATGCATGCTCCAGAAGCTCTTGAAACTACCCAAGTGTAAACACCTAATTTCATAGAATCATAGAACGGTTTGGCCTGGAGTAGATGATTCAAAGATCATCTAATCCAACCCTCCTGTTGTGGGCAGAGACATTTTTCATTAGATCCAGTTTCTCAAAGCCCCATCCAACCTGGCCTTGGACACTTCCAGGGAGGGGGCAGCCAAAACTTCTCTGGGCAACTTGTTCCAGTGCCTCACCAGCCTCATAGTAAGAAATTTATTCCTTATATCCAGTCTAAATCTACCCTCTTTTAGTTTAAAACCATCACCCCTTGTCCTGTCCCTATATGCCCTTGTAAAAGGTCCCTCTCCAGCTTTCTGGCAGGCCCCCTTCAGATACTGGAAGGCTGCTATAAGGTGTCCTCGGAACCTTCTCTTCTCCAGGCTGAACAACCCCAACTGTCTCAGCCTTTCCTCACAGGAGAGGTGCTCCAGCCCTCTGACCATTTTTGTGGCCCTCCTCTGGACCCGTTCCAATAGGTACATGTCTTTCCTGTGCTGAGGACTCCAGAGCTGGATGCAGGACTCCAGGTGGGGTCTCACCAGAGCAGAGGGGCAGAATCTTCTCCCTTGACCTGCTGGCCACGCTGCTTTTGGTGCAGCCCAGGATACGGTTGGTGTAGAAGCTGGAGTGGAGACTGGTCTTTTCAGGCTCGCTCTACAGCAAGTGATACAGTCAATGAAGAGAGGGTGAGAGAAGCAGGCTTCTTTTGGGAGTGACTTGGAACAGGAGCCTATCCCAAAGGTATATGCTGTATCTTCAAATACTTGTGGTCTGAGTAAGTGGCATTTTGAGAGCTGGCTAGTGACTTACTAATGCTGTCATTTCATTGGGGGGGAAAAAAGCTGCTAAACGTCAGGTTCTCAATGAATTGTTCTGCAGCTAGAAGCCTTGTGGGCTGGGAGTAGCTTAATAGGATCCTGTCAGATGGGTGACTCGTCACCTAACTGGTGTGTCCTGGGGCAGGGTCATACATGTTACTGGTAGCTTTATTTGGGCAGTGGGGATGAGCTGTAATATATTTAAATGTGGCTAGTTTTGAGCATTTTATATGCTGTTGTCAAGTACCACAATTACCTTCTCATCCCTTGGAAGACCTTGATAGACAGAAAAGCTGGGATGTTCGTTTTCTGCACAAAAAAGAAAATGAGTGGCCTAGCTTAAACTCCCTTCCCGGTCGGGTGTCATGATGAGTGTTTCAAAGTGTACATGCTGTGTAGAGATGCAGGAGCAGGCATTATGAAAGTACCAGTAACCTTCAGATGCTGGCCCAGCGAACTGAAGTCCTTTGGAACTGGTGGTTGTAGCTACAATGTGGACTTCGTATCTCATTTCTGTCGCTGCTGCTGCATAAAAAATGCAATACCAGGCCGAACTCAGAGTCTGTACTGTGTTCTCACTTTAGCCATCCTTACTGTGTAGGACCTTCCCTTGCTCTGTATACATATGGGGACAATGCCCATTATCCTGTCTTTCCCTTCTTTTTGCAGTCTTACAAATGTAAGGAAAAACTACACTTGGGATTTTACATTCCCCTAACCAGCTGAAACGGGTGCAGATGGGGCCGTGTATTTCTGCAGGTGCTTTAGATCTTCATCTCTTCCATCTTTGCTGCTTTGTTTCCCAAAGCCTGATGACTTGTCTTGCATGCTCAGCTATGTGGTGCTCTTGACACAAGGTCAAAATGTGTGGCTCTTACTACTCAGATAAGAGAAGGCTGTTGTCCATTTTTTTATTGGCTAACCCTATTTAGCTCTTCTGTTAGTCCTTTTATCATCTATCTGCGTTTTCTCCTAGCTTTTTCCACGTTTCTCTTTCCACCTTTCTATTTTTAAACTTCATTTTCACAAGAAAATAGCCTATGCCTTAACAGTGCTTCACAATGCTTTCCTGAGAAGCCTTTGCTAGTGTACCTCAAGGACTTGGGTGCTCCCAGTCCTATTGCAGGGACTGGGATAAAAATGGGACTGGGATAAAAATGGGATATATAGTGTTGTCTGTTGTCACTCTGAAGGCTGACTTTTTGTCCCTTTGAATGAATGGTGCAACTGTCCCTGATAAAGTTATAGCACTAGGATAACTCATCTCAGTTTCGTGTTTTATACCTTTACAAGACAGATTATATTTAATGTATGTGGTACATTGAAAATGTAATTTTATCATTCCATCCAAGGTAACTAGGGAACATGTCTCTCTGTCTGTCTTTTCTTTGTAATTAATCCAAACAAAACCTGACTTGCTTTGGAAGAAGAAGGTGCATGGATTCTGATCTTAGTGTCTCGTTCTAGTCGCGCCTTTATTTTGGAGGCGACCACTGCGGTTGACACGAAGGAGTATTTGCAGTGCTCCCTGCTTGCGGACTGTGTTGGATAGCCAGTTTCTCTCTCAAATCCTGGCAGGAATGCTGGAATGAGGAAAGACAGTTCCAGCATTTATGGACTACTTTGTTGCTATAAGTTTTTTTCTTAATTATTGATTTCACAGTCTTCTTTTCATTTCTCTAGCTGACATGATGAATACCAATATCTACAGTTACATCTATCTAGTGTTGCACCTAAAGTATCTGGTTTCTACTGAAAATGACATTTTTAGCTGTGTTGTGCTTTTAAATGTGACTTGGTTCCACCCTTACACCAGAAATCAGCTGAAAAGCAGAGATGGACAACTTTGTAGTTATTTCAGTTACTGCATCCTCCACCTGGTTTGGTTGTTGGCTTGTGCTAAGTAATTTCACACACATGCTTGGTGTTCAACGTGTGTGTGGTAGCTTTTGCAGTGAGATTTATTAAGATATTAATGCTTTTTACAACAAGCTTCTGTGAAATACCTTCTTACAGTAGTAGTCTTGGAAAAGTACTTAGGTTTTGGGGGTTTTTTTTCTTGGTTTTTTTTTTTCTTTCTCCTTTAGAATACAGATGAGATTTTGCTTGTACGTTTTCTGTTGGGTTTTTTGGGGGAGCAAAGGCTGTTTGTGTTGGAGAGCAGCCTGCAATGCTCTGTGGTGCATTTGTGTTTCTAAATGCAGTTGGTGAACAGCTGCTGATGGAACTGTGTCTCTTTGTGTTTTATGGATCGAAACAAGTAAGCCTGGGGGCCCAATGGCTGATTTTTTTCTCCTAGATAAAGATTAGGGTTAGGGAAAGACTCTGGAATTGTTAAAGTATGTCTTCCTTTAGTTCCTTTCAGAGACTTCAGAAAGACTCTTGACTAACAGTGCACCCATAAAATGTAGGGCAGAGGGAAAAGAAGAAATGATTTCATTTAGTATATTGTGAAAAATCTCTGTTTTTGATTGAGAAGGGGAAGAATTACACTTTCTGGAGACAATGTGTTATTAAATCAGAAAATGTATTTGAAAAATAGCAAGAAATATAGGATTATTCTTGTAAATGACTAAAAATCCTGTTTCTTAACATACCTTAAAGACAGAAAAACGTTAGTGAACATACAATGTGTTAAGAACCTGCTGGTGAATTTAGGGAAGAGCTGTACCTCAGCTCTGTAATGTGTTGAAGTTTGGTGCTTCAGTACATCAGCATGCCTTTCGTATGATGCTATTTTATATGATAACTGTCACATTTTCCCATTTTAAATTGCAGCACATAGGTTTGCTGGGAGCCGCTTCTGTAACTGGTTGAAATTTAAGAGTGATGAGTCAAAAATATGTTCTCATTTTCTGGCCTGTCTTTCAGATGGATGCATCTTAAGAATAGTACTTCAGCCTAATTGGACAGCTTTGCTGGTATAAACTTCATAGACTGAGTGTTTCTTTTACGTTACTTGGTGGGAAGCTTCATTTTGCCTGTTGGGCACTGCTTACATTGGATTTGGACTCAAGATCTTGGAAAAAGTAGAAAGAATAGATTGAAGGGGTGGAGGGCAGTGTCTTTGTTTTGTTGCAGGCTAGAGTTATAGTTGTGAGCATGCTGTGGGTGAGACTAGCTGTAGAATAAAGCGTTTCTCCTCTAGAAGCTGTGTTATTAGAGATGAAAGTGTAATCCTGTAGGTAGCTGACTCCCATAGTAAGAGAACCTGGCCTGGGACTGCAGTCAGCCACAGTCAGTCTCCGACATGCATGATGCATGGTTGGATGCCAGGACAGCTGTTGGTGGGTATCCACAAGGGCATAGCTTCACTGTGAGGGCGGTGAGGCACTGGAACACATTGCCCAGAGAAGTTGTGGATGTCCCATCACTTGAAGTGTTCAGGGCCAGGCTTGATGGGCCTTTGAGCAACCTGGTCCAGTGGAAGGTGTCCCTGCCCATGACAGGGGGTTGGAACTAGATGATCCATAAAGTCCCTTCCAACCCAAACCATTCTATGATTCTGTGATTTGACCCAGTGAGTCCTGATAGCGCTGCTGGCTTGGGCAGTTCATATGCCTGCCTTGCACTTTCTTGGCAGTTGTACTGGCCCAGGTGTTTAAGGGGATTTATTCTGTGTTGGATTAGGGATCTGTGTTACTCTTTTTGCTGGGTTATTTTTAAGCAAGATCAGTTTCCTGAGCTGGTTTACTGGCCTGCCCCAGTTTAATGATACGATGAGGCTGGTTAAGATGGTGATTCCCAAGTTCTTGCTGTTGAACGTGGTTTTGCTGACAAAGATTTCTGTTTAACCACAGCCAAACTGGTGTCTGATGTAAGAAGAGAAATTAAGAGATTGCACCATTTTACTCATTGACACTTCAACATGATGGGGAGGAAGATAAGTAGATGTGGGGTGATCTGTAAACACAAGATTACCAGGCAGCTTGGCGATGTGCACATCCTTTTTGTATTCTTTTGATAAAAGTGAATCATGGGCCTTGCCTAATAAGAGCTCAAAGAGAAAGTGCGAAATTCAAAGGAAGATTGGAATAGGTTTCTAGAAAACCTGTAAACAAAAATGTAATGGCAGTCTGTGGGTGGCAAAGTGAGTAAGAGCAGACCCATGTTCCTCTCGGAGAGAGATGGTTCTCCATCACCCCTTCCTTCTCACCCTCCACCGGTTTGTTTTCCGTGAGGATGTCAGATACCGTGTCCCATCTTGACTTGTGTTTTATAATGTTGAAATTTTTATGTGAGAGTTTCCTTTGTGTCGTTGGAACGATGGCTTCCTTATTACCTTGTTTCTGTCAAATGATTTTGAGTGGCAGTAGCTGAGTTATTCTCACTGATCTTTTAATTGAATTTGTAATAGGCTTCTACTAAAATATATTTGTGTGTATGCCGAGTTTTAACTGTATTTCTTCTGGAGGAATACAGAACCCATTGAGTAAAATGTGCCTGTTTTAAAAGCTGGAGAGAACTGCTGAGACTGTAATCAAAGCCCCTGTGAGATTTCGTTCACTCTTTTCTGAATGCAGTACAGAAGAGGTACTTGAAATAAGGTTGTATTTTTCAGACACAGTCCAAAGTCAATCCATGAAAAAGTCTCCCCTTTAATTCATTACATCAGGTATATTGCTTTTCCTGCTTGGATAGCTGTATTGGAGTCGCAATAGGAAGGTTTTTATTTTTATAAACTAGTTATTGAGGTTATCAGCTGCTTTTTTTACTGGGGCTAACCAAAGATCCTGTAATTCAGTATGTTGGTATTGTTTGAGGTGAAAACAAATAAATTTTATGTTGTCTGCGTACATGGGCTTGTTTATTGTTTTTCTTTTTTCCTAAGGTCTACAAACAAAAGTATTTGGGGTTTAGATTTAACATGTGTTTCAAATTCAGTGGAATCCCTTTTTTAATCTAGATTTTATTTAAAGCCTAGCACACTGTTCCCTTTCACTGCACACCAGGACAGAACATACTCTGTTGGAGGAAACTACTTATTTGCAGTCACCGTATCTCATTTTTATTTTTCCCTGTGACGCTGGAGGATTAGAGCAGATTATAGTGTTGGGATAATGTCTGACTCCTTGTGTTCCATTTAGTCATAAATAAACCCCTGAAAAATCTCAATGTTGCTATGGTGATGTTAGTAAAAGCCTCGGATATGGAGTAAGTGAGCCGCTTAGAAGCATAATGTCACTTATAGTAATGAGCACGCTGTCATTAAAGCAGTGATGGGTTTACCTGATGCTCTGTAACTTTAGTAGCCCACGCCAGATTCTGACAGCAAGTAAGTAAATGTAATTCATATGAATACGCTCTGTTCAGTAACTTGCAAGTACTGACCTTTTAACAAATGGAAATTTGTGTTTTGTCTGTTTACTTTCTAGCTTTAATATGTTGAAGTATCACAGAGAAACAAGCAAAAACTTCAGTCTTTTTATGCTGCCTTTCACATGATGGGCTGGTTGAATTAATGCAACAAAAAATGAGTTCACAACAATTTTGTTTTAAGCTGTGTAAAAAACACACTTTTATTCTGAAAATGTGGAATATAAAAAATAAGATTGCATTAAAATGTGGTATTTTTTTTTTTCTTAGTCTTTATAACCTGGCTTCACTGGAACTTAGAGAAAATTTGCTGACATATTTACCTGAGTAAGTGACATTTCTTGTGTTTGAGTGTATTAACATAAAGTGTTCTTGTTCTTAAAACCTGACATATGAAACTGAACGACAGCTAGAAAAAAATACTCAGTGCCAGTTGACAACGTGTAGGAGATACAGCTTTGTTTTAGCAACACATAGTTGCATCTATTACTTCTAGTTGTACTTGGTAAGTAGCAGTCTGTGTTGACTGGTTTTGCTCTGTAAAAATATTCTGTATAAAATACAGCAGCACGAAACATTTCTTCCTGCACAAATTGAACGAGGTCATCAGCAGTGGGAGTAGTGGTTTGGGTTTTTTGCATGGTGAAATTTCGTAACTGTGAAAGTAGGGTAATAGGATCTCGGAGATTTCCACTCTAGACCTCCACAGCATTTAAATAAGCATTCACGTTCAGGGCTAGTAACCAAAAGCTTCCAAAAGCTTCCAAAATTTGGAGATCAAAGCAGTGGTGACAAACTAGGCCTATTGATGTCTGAAGTCTGACTCCACCCACTGTGATTTTGGGGGTAAAAATATATCTAGATGTCCCTGTGCTGTCTGTGTTGTGGCAGAGGGAATTGGTGGCCTTTTGTAAGATTAATTGGGTACCTCACATTTTGGGGATCCTTTTTGGCTGCCTGGAAGAAACCTCTTCTTTCTCTAGTAACGGAGTTTCCTTCCTTCACTACCTGACTGCTTCTTGCAAGAGTTTTAGTGACTCCTCTTCTGCTTGTTTAGATAATCTAATAGATACTGTAATAGATTCAACCTGTTTTCATCGGAAGCTCTTCCCCAGTCACTTTTGGGTCCTTTTTTTCCTGTCAGTCTACCCAGTACCTCGGTTGCGGCTGTTTATAGCCGTGAGCCACAAGGCACTTTAAATGTCAGTGGTCAGAAGAAATGAGTTGCTAGCTGGGTTTTGCCATGCGGTGTCAGAATGAAGCTATCACAAATGTTGACAATTTTATTGCTCCTGGAAAATTCTGACTGTCAGTAACATAGCTGGCCAGTCTTGCTGGCTTTCGTGCTACTACGGCTTTGGGGAAGGTGAGTAAGAGCTCTACAACAGGCTGCCTTCGAACAGGAACAGACACAGAGGACCGTCCTTCTACTTCAAAAAGCTTCTTTTGCATCCTTTTGGGCTTCCCTCTGTTTGCATCCTCAAATCCAATCTGAAATGGATAGATCATGTTGAGAAGATAAATGGTGGACTTAACTAAGTCTTGAGTCACACTGTTACGTGTGATCACTGCAAATAATCTATGCCCAGTAAAATAACTGTCTGTCTACAATACGTTGTAATTTGAAATACGAGTTTCAGTAAAATGAGCTCATTCAAATACATGGGGTTTCTGTTGGTTTAATCTGATGTGGTTTTGGTTTGACTTATCTCACAGATCTCTTGCCCAGCTGCAGCGACTAGAAGAACTTGATTTAGGAAACAATGAACTTTATCACTTGGTAAGAGAACATGCCACTGAAAGTGCACNTTGGTCTTGTTTTGCACATCATTTAGGTTAAATAGGTCATAGGATGTCCAGAACTGAAGAAAGAAAAATGTGTGGAGGGAGAGTCTTATTCAAAGTACAGATGAATTTTCGCAGTGAGTTGGTGCTTTCCATGTCTGCCTAGTCTTGTTCAGTACACATTACTCCAAAAACTGCAGCTGATCTCTAGAAAGTGAAAGCACTACACAGACTTTTTCTATGGAAAGAAAAAGGAGTGGAAGGGCACAAACTCTTGTCTGCACTTGCAGTTATGATGAACGTATGGGCTTCTGCAGGGAGCTGGATGGGCTGAGCACAGATGAAAGCTCAGCTGTTTCCAGGGTGGGAGTAGGAATCTCTGGGAAAAGGCTGAGGCAAACTGTTGAGGGTGCAGTGTCTGTGGCAGATAGATCTACCAAAAGGTGTCTGTCATCTCCCTTAAACTGACTCCATTAAATGTTGAGTTTGCAGTAGATGAAGAGCATGCATGCAATTTGTTAGTGCATGTTGGGTTAAGTGTGGTGGCTTCTTAAGCTATAATAATTAGTTTGTGCGATGGAGTTCCCAAATGCTTACCGTCACTCTTGCTACATTTAACTGTGGGACATCTGAATAGTGCTTGGAATAAGGATTGGTTTCCTCAGCCTGTAATTACTGGGTGGCTGTTTGGTTTATCCTTGAAGCTCCTATGCTGCTTAACATTATTACTTTTTATGTTATAGCCAGAAACAATTGGTGCACTTTTCAATCTTAAAGACCTCTGGTTGGATGGAAACCAATTAGCTGAAATACCTCAGGTAAAGATGAGCTCTGCTAATACTGTTTTGAGGATGCTTTTAAAAGAAATTTTTTTCATTCATGCCTAAAGGGAAGTGATTTAGGATCAAATAGTTTTCTTAGTTCACTGTGCGTGGGTTTGGTTTTGCACGTGTAAGGGTTTTCTCTTAATAAGGTCCTCTGCAAGAAATTGTACATAGTATCGTATGTTGTCAGACATTTCCTTTTAAACATTTTGACAAAGGAATTGTTTTGTATAGGTACGTTGTTCAGTTTGTAGGATGACACATCCTCCGTTTACAGTCCTAGCCCAATGATCGGGAGGCCACCAGTTGGCTGAGCATACCCACACCTTTTGTATCTATATAAATTGCAGTTTTCACAGTTTTGAGGATGAATTGTTGTGTTTTTGCATTTTCTTCCATTCGAATGCAGTGTTTGGGAGAAGTACAATAATAGAACTGTTGCCATAAATAGGAATTTTGATTTATGCAGGCAAATCCCCTATCTGACATCAGTCAAGGGATGAGGGGTCTTAGCATTTAAATCTTACAGCACTCTAAATTCCGTTGCTTAAGAACTGTGATAACATGTGAGATGGTTTCTTTTCCCTCTTTTTTCCTTAGAGCTGAGTCAAAACCTGTTTTTTCCGGTTCCTCATGCAGTTTGCAGTTATTTGCTGTATTGATCTCATTGTCAACAGTGTAACTTGGAAATCAGTTACAGTTTAGTGAGCTTTGTTGACTTTGTTGTTGTTGGCTTGGCCTAATAATTTTTATGTAGATGTAGTTAAACACTGATAACTATTCATAAAAGGTCAAATGTGACTTCAGCTGCTGTTTTTATTGAAGCTGGCTGTTATTGTGTCTAATGTCCAAAAGATGAACTTGTAGGATAAAGGGGGGGTGTGTGTGTTTAACAGAAGCTCCTCTTGCTAGGCAAACATTTCCAAAATCAGAGGACTGATCTTGTGAGTTAGGATCAAGGCTGTCACTGCATGAAAAGTTCAAATATATATAAAAGCAAAGGACACTTCTGCCCCAGACGTTCTGTTCTCTGAAAAATGATTTGGATGACTAAAATGAGAACTATTAGAGAGTATGTATATGGGTGTCTGTATAAATGGGGAATGGAAGGATGCTCTGGTGGCTAATAGGGACAAAGGTATTTCTCTGTCAGACTTCTAAGCTAATTGGTGGATTAACATTGTAAAAAATTAAGTAATCATTAATAATTGTAGATGATGGCAGTATAACTTGGCAGTTCAAATATGCTTGCTAGAGCAACACTCTCAGTTCCTATTTCTACATGTGTTGCGTTTGGGAGATGTGAAGATATGAAATCCCTAGATGTCATGGCATGTTGCTGTATCAGCCAGAAGAGACTAATCCTGATTTGCCTAGGGTTAATTGGGAGGGGCAGACTTTAATTACGTGGAGGCTGATAATCTGTAGTTTTGAAAAAACAACTTTGCAGTCCTTACTTGAGGAAAACTCCAGGTTTGGCTGGTGCTTGCCTGGGTGTGCTTAGCATACCTTGTCTGACTACTGAAGCCAGTCTGAATAGAATAAGAAACTGTGACTGAATCACTTAGTTGTTTTATCATATGTAAAATGTAATTATTTACTTTTTTCTGTGTTTAGAGGTCATACAAAGAATGGCCAATTTAGAGGTCATGCAGAGAATTGTTTTTCTTTCTGGAATTTCATTGCGATGGTATGTTTTTCAAATTGCTTGGTTACGTGTTTGGGCATGACTTAAATTTTTCGTCTTGTATCGCAGGAAGTAGGAAACCTGAAAAACCTGCTCTGTCTGGATGTTTCTGAAAATAAATTGGAATGCCTTCCTGAAGAAATTAGTGGTCTGACTTCTTTAACAGACTTGCTTGTTTCTCAGAATTTACTTCAGATCTTACCTGATGGCATTGGTAAGTACAAAGTGAATACTGTCACACAGAACCATTTAATCCACCGTAAATTGGAAGTCATTTGTTTTCAAGTCTTTTGAAGTCTTTTTAGGCGAGAGATGAGCTTGTCTCAGCTTTTTTTTTTTTTTTGCTTAGTATGAAATGCATAGCTCTATTAATTTCACATTTTAATTGTCTGCATAATGACTACCTCATAATCCTTTCTTGGTCTTCACTTGATACCTACCCACACAAAAGGAAAGTTAGTATGTCCTCTCTGTTCCTACTGTGTCTGTGTCACCATCATAACTCTTTCACATTGTAAAATTCTAGCTTGTAACATGCTGTAGGTCACTTGATAAGACTGTGTCACTACAAAAAATACATCCTTTTTGGTGGGGATATGTAGTTATCTTCAGCTGGATGGTGTGATTAATCTTATGCTGAACCCAGTGGAAGGCTGTTGTAGCTTCAACCCATTACTCCTCGCCCTTGAGGATCCAAACTACAACCTTTCTGTGTCTGACCCCTTAAAACAGGCTGAAGAACTGCAGAAAGTTTTCTGAAGCGTTACCAGTGCCTTGAAGGTAGATGTTTTTACCTCTGCAGTAGTTGTGACAAGTAGTCGGAGAGGCATTGCTTCTCTACTACTCATCAGCTGTTTTTCTGGAGAGTTTCACATTGCAGGAGTGTGCCTTCTCCTTGCCAGGTTTTCGTTTTTTCTTTTTTTTTTCAAAAATAAAGGTGTAGGGGAAGGAGGACTTGGGAATGTGGTTTACCTGGAACGTGGCAAAGAATGGACAGACCTTCCTCCTCCCTCCGTGTGCTATATCAGCCTAAGAAAAGAGAAAAGTTTTTCTAGCAGTTAAACTTGGGGGAGTGGGGTGACTAGTGCAGGTCCTGCAGCTGGCCTGAGTGTGTTTGGTGGAGAGCTGTAGCAGCCCTCTCTGGTGGCCTGAGCTGGCCTGTATGGTTGTACGTCAGAAATGGAGCTGTATCTTCTGAAAGGCTCCAGCCTGTGCAGCTGGCTGGAGGGGAGCTCGGCTGTAACACCAGCCAGTGAGCGAGAGGAGCTTCTTCTGTTTGGAAAATTGTGTAGGGCTACAGTACGTACTCCTTTTGTGTAATATTGGAACTGACTGTCCACACTGCAGAGAATCTGGTACTGTGGTTGAAGTGAACCTTGCTGGTCTCTGTGGATGCTCCTGGGAGGAGCTCAGCTGATCACCGAGTTGCTGGGTGGACCAGTGAATCTGCAGAGCTCTCGCAGCAGGGCTCTCACCAGCACCAGTGGGTCAGGTCAGCGGTGGCCCTGTCTCACCAAGTCTCTAAAGCCACTAACGGAGGCAACTCCAGCACCCCCGGGCAGCCGGTGTCGGTGCTGCACCACCTCCCAGTGAGGAAGCTGCTTCTGATGCCCAGCTGGGACCTCCCAGGCTTCCTTTTGTGGCCATTGCGGTCTCGCCTGCCACTGCGGAGGATAGTTTGGCTCTGTCATCTCTGTAACTGCCCTTCAAGTAGTTGCGGGCTGTTACCAGATACATCCTTGGCTACTGCTATGCTGGACTCAACAAAGCCAGCTCTCTCAGCCTCAACTCATGTGTGCTGTGGTCACCTTGATAGCTTTGTGTTGGACCCCCATCAGTGTCTCACTTGAGCTGGAGAGTCAGGGGCAGGGGGGAAGACAGGACAGGATATGAAATTCAGCATGTGATTTTACAGATGTGGCCTCGCTGGTGCTAAGTAGATGGGATATAGAATCATAGAATCATAGAAAGTTTTGGGTTGGAAGGGACCCCTAGAGGTCATCTAGTCCAATCCTCCGCAGCGAGCAGGGACACCACTAACTAGATCAGGTTGCTCAGAGCCCTGTCCGACCTGGCCTTGAATGTTTCCAGGGATGGGGCCTCCACTACCTCTCTGGGCAACCCATTCCAGTGTTTCACAACCCTCATTGTAAAGAATTTCTTCCTTATATCTAGCCTAAACCTACCCTGTTTTAGTTTAAAACCA
>Ga0065711_1008245_pt1 | contig 13172 bp, 5 predicted proteins | sample Hoacrofraction12_FD_59098 | JGI IMG/M metagenome (GOLD analysis project Ga0065711, IMG submission 59098) | Hoatzin crop microbial communities from Cojedes, Venezuela - Epithelial fraction 12 v2 (version 2) | ecosystem: Host-associated > Birds > Digestive system > Esophagus > Crop | place... | reverse complement strand
CCGGCCCGCCCGCCGGGAGCGGCGGCTGCGGAGTCACCGCCGGCAGCGGTGCTGCTTTGTTTGGAACTTGGTGGAGAGACGTAACGCAGAAGTGCATTGACTTACATCGGTAAAATACTTTAGGGAAGCTGAATTTTGGCAAGCAGGTTGTCTAAATGGCGAAGGATATGTTTAACGGTGGCGATGCTGCTGGCGCGTGTAGCGTCGTGTTGTGATTTTATCCAACAGCTACTTCTGCTTGGAGCTGGATGTTGTGTCTGTGGTTTTGGCTGCGCTGCTGTTGTCTTTGCAAGGACATCTTTAGGTCAGTGTGCTGAACGTGCAGAAATAAAAAATATACAGTTTTTAGCCAGACGCGATCTGCGGTGTTCCTTGTGACTTGCTTAGCTTCAGGGAAGTCGCTCTGAAGAGCGGCAGGAGTTGGTGTGTGTTACGCTGTCGGAGTGTGTGCGTGCCTTGCTGCTGCCTGCCCTGTGAAAGCTGAGCACTCACTGAAAGCTTACTGAGCTCAGGAACTCCTTACTGCACGGCAGAGATCCCCTCATCGCTTAGGGGGGAGCTTACGGTGGTGGTTACAAAGTCTCCTCTTGTAAGGAATTGCAAGGCCTTTCCTTCCCTGCCTTAGTGGGTTTCTTTCGTATAAATAGGGTTTTTTATAAAATTGGGTAGTAGTTTAGTAGTAAACAAAGTCAGCTTATTTTGGATCCTGCATATTTCAATTGGAAATGTCTATAAAGAGCATCTTTGGTCGCGTCCCTCTCCTCATTTCTAGTGGCAGAGTTCTACATTTTCTCCTCCTTTGCCTTCGTATCTTATCTTGTGTTTCTCTGTTGCCTGGTCAGGTGGTGGCTGTGAACCAGGCCCTTGGTATGAAGTGAATTCCTCTATCATTACAGACATGTCAATACTGTTCTGTAAAAAGTTAGGGGCTAGTCTTTATTTCTTGCATATGTAAGTAGAACATTAGATTCAAAGAAGTTATTTATATATAGTATTTACAGGATCGATTCATTAATTTTACCATTTATCTACACTTGAAAGAAAGTAAATTCTTATTTTAATTAGGAAAAAAGGCAGTCGCTATGCCAGCACAATGCTATATATGGTCAGTTTTATTCGACAGTAGCTGCTTATGCTTGGAATTACTGAAGAATGTATAAATACATCCGGAAGTTGCTGTATCAGCCTTCTTGCCCTTGTCTAGGCTTCTTGTTCAACTAACTATACAGATATACTCAGATTTTAAATTTTTACTCTGGTTTTACCTTGTAACCCTCCTAGCTGATAATTAATCATTATTCTCTTCTATTGCAGCTAAAATGAATTCAGATCCTGATCCCCCCTCAAGTCCCTCTCACCCCCAGCTGCATCTTGGAAGGTCCCAGCTAAACGCTGCTGCTGTGGACCACAGTGAGAACAATCAGAAATCTGGACCATCTGCAGGAGACAGTGCAACTTTTTCTTCTTCAGTTCCTGGCTACTCCCATGGCAGGGAGAAAGCTGAAAAAAATGGTAAGTATGAAAGTAATTTTTATGCAAAATCACCTTATGTTAAACATTGGGAGATTTAAACAGAGTTTAGAATACATATTCACACAGTAAGGAGGTACTGTACATAGAAAAATAAATTTCTCTAATTTCTTTTACCTGTTGTTGTGGAAGAGACTTTTCTTCTGCAGCGTACTTCATGCATGTTTTCAAGTTTTCCCATCCAATTTTTCTTACGAGTGCAGAGCAACAGAAAAAAGGTTTGTTTGAAAAATTGGCAGTAAGAATTAAATGTAATATCAAGGTTTCAATTTAATTTCTTTAGTTGGCTAGATTGCATGCTAACTATAGCTTTAATATGAATTCTAATGTGGACGAATAGATACTACTGTAATGTAGACTGGGGGAATAATAAGATGATACATGAAACCAGAGCGACAGAAATGGTTAAGATTAGCAGGCAGATAAGAAGTTGGATTAAGAATCATGATACCCTTTGAAAAGCAGAATGATTTTCCTTCCCCCCTCCCCCAGTGTGAACTCATTGAGCTTCAAAGATTGTGAAAACTGATGGTGTGAAATGTCTCATGCAAAAGATAGCAAGAAAAATGTTTGGCTCCTGTATTCAGCTGCTGAGTTCCAGTTGTAAATTCAGTTTGTAATCTAACACTTGTGCAAGAAGGTCTTGTGTTTGAGGTCTAGCAAAATTACTGCTCTGTTACTTTCTTCAAAAGTGGACTGGACTTTTGATTCTGAAACTGCTTATGTGTGTGCCCTTACGTTCATAGATACGAGTCGCTCTACTGAAGGTAATAAGGCTCTCCAAGAGTTTAAAATTATTAAATGTGTGAATGTCTACATGGCATGTATTGGATGCAGCTGAGCTCTGCACACAGTTCAGGCCAGTATTGTGGCTGTGTTAGCACATACTATGTGCATCTAACTCAGAATGAACTGTTGGAACCTTCCAGGTTCTTTGTTACTAAAAGGCACATTCCAGATGGAGGAGAATTTTTTGGATACCTGAATTTCTAACATGTCTCGGCAGATCATTACCAACTTTGTAATCTCGCCCACCTGTAAAAGAATTCAGAGAATGACAGAGAACTGACACTCTAACATTAATTACATGATTACTAATTTAGGATCAGTGCTAACAGGTATGTTTTCTTCCTTTCTTCATTCTCCAGTTGCTTAGTATGCTTCAACAGGGAAAGAATCTCACTACTAGGAATATGGTATGGAGTTATGCTAGGCTTTGTTGTAATATGATTTGGAAGCAGAAATCATAGGTTTCTGTTGTTGATGCCTGCATTCATGCAAGATTCTGGAAATCAATACAAGCTATCAATCTAGTTACGTTTTACACAGAGATTCTGTCAGATACTCTTCTCTAGCTAATTTGGAGGTTTTCTTAGTCTATTCAGATACTGGACTTTCAAAATCGTATCAAGTTTTGTCTTAGTTATCTTTACAGGCCTGTGTATTTACTAATGATCTCTATGCACTTTTGTATTATAAACGTGTTGTGACACATTTCTGGTTACTTTGAATCTCTTCCCATGAAAAGCTTCTGAGTGCCTGGTGCCACTGTCATTGCCCTTTCCATCCCCATCTTAATATACACAAATATTTAATGCTGCAGAATGAGCTATTGTTGCCATTGTGTCATACTGGAGTTTCTAACAACCGAGACTTTGGTGGATTTAGATAGCAAGTGTGTTGAATAAGATCATGTTTCTTCATCCAGTATTTTCTTCTACAGTTATTTTAGATATAGATGTCATTTGTCTCAATGCTAACTGTTTCTAGAACTGAAAACTCATTTAAAGGAAGCAGAGACTTTTTCTTCCACCCACAGCAGCATTGGTCATCAGAACTTGAAAACAGGGATTTGAGTGGGACTTCAGAAGGAAGTACAAATTGAGAGAATTACAAATTCACAGTCATGTATGTGCATGTGGAATCAAATATGAAAGCAGTGATGTGTCAAACAGAAAATTAGCACTTCAGCAATCTTCAAAATATTTGAACTGGCAGAGAAGGTGTTCCTTGGAATCACTAGAGCCTTTACCAACAAGTAACATTCAAGTTGCTGATAGACCTAGGAAGAGTGAAGGATCTGGTCTCTTAGTCATGGCCTGTTGTGGTTTAGTATGAAGGGACATGTGCACTAGAACAGATGTTCTGAGAAGAGCTGTTCCAGGTTCTTTCTTGGAAGATTAAGAAGTCATTTACTTTGAATAATCACTAGAATTGATGACTGTAACTCTGAATGATGTAAAAGAGGACAGAAAATACCAGCACATTGCTGTACAGAAAGCTATGTCATAAATATTATTAAATATGTAGAACACTCCTCTTTATTGGTGACTTAAATATCTTGCACAAAAGTCTACAAACTTAACTTTATGATAGTCAATTTGTAAAAAAATAAATTACTTCTATGATTTCTGTTGGATGAGGGGAGATGTACAACGTCCACCTCAAATTTCATCTTGAAAGGCAATTTTAACTCAAGCCTATCTACCACATACCAGTGTGCCCTTCAAGCAAAGAAGGTTAGTGGTGTCCTGGGCTGCATTAGACAAAGCATTGTCAGCAGGTGGAGAGATGGGATCCTTCCCCTCTACTCAGCACTGGTGAGGCTTCACCTGGAGTGCTGTGTCCAGTTCTGGGCTCCCCAGTCCGAGAGAGACATGGGCAGACTGGAGACAGTCCAGCAAAGGGCCACAAAGATGGTGAAGGGACTGGAACACCTCTCCCTATGAGGAAAGGCTGAGGGAACTGAGGCTGCTCAGCCTGGAGAAGAGAAGGCTCCGGGAGGATCTTATAAATGTCCATAAATAGCTGAAGGGAGGGTGCAAAGAAACCAGAGCCAGGCTCTTTCCAGTGGTGCCCAGTGACAAGACCAGAGGCAATAGACACAAACTGAAATATGGGAGGTATTTCAGCAAACATCAGGAAATGCTTTTCGTTTGTTTTATTTTGTTTTACTGTGAGCGTGACTGAGCACTGGCACAGGTTGCCCAGGAAGGTCGTGGAGTCTCCATCCTTGGAGATCCTCAAAAGCCATCTGGATGTGGTCCTGGGCAACCATGTCTAGGTGGACCTGCATGATCATGGGGGTTGGACCAGATGACCCTCAGAGGTCCCTTCCAGCCTCAACCATTCAGTATTTCTTGAAATACTCTTACCAACGTATCTGTATTTCTGATCTGTGCTTTTTCTTCCAGTCTCTACTTATGTATGCTGTGTTTAAGGCTATAGCATCAATGTGAACATCAAGTACTTTATTTCCTGGAAACACCCATCTCCTACTCCTGCAGCATTATCCATATCTTGCAGCATAATCCAGCAAATTAACAAATGCCCTGGCTCTGACTCAGTAAAGCACTTACGCACACACACATCTTCAGCTGCACAGGTACTTCATTTGGATCGAACTCCTATACTGTAGGTTTTTTCTTAGCAATTTTTCAATCTGTCTTCTCCTAATGTATTATTAGGTAGTGTTTTGTTATATCCCGTGTAATTCATTTTGCAATGGGAGGTAACAGTGCTTTGAGAATTTATTGTGCAAATCAGATCTGGATTTAATGAAAAAAACTATTCAATTGTTGAGCTTGAGATGTTTTGTTGATATTAGTTTTGTTGCTTTAAAAAAAAAAAAAAGGAAAGTATTCCTATTTCTACCTCAAGCAGTTGCATTATCTAGAAAACTTCTGCCTGTGTAAGTTACTGGGTTTGCATATGTGTTGGGGAGAAAAAAAAATTGCTATGCTTTCATGGATGTTCCTGGACAGGAAGTTTATTAGTGAGCAAAGCGTATACACTACTTATTAGGGCTTCTAAAATTTTAAAACCATTGAGTCATCAGTATTCATGTAAGCAAATTACATGAGGGTTGGTAGTTGCTTAAACAAAAACGTTCTGTCATTATTTTAGTAGTCTGTGATAAGAGGAACGTGATGGATAGCAAAGAAGACCAGTGGCTGCTTGCTAACAAAGTCTGGTGAAGTTTGTTGAAACAGACTAAGACTCCAGTCGCCTAAGACACTTACATGTGTCCCAGGTGCACAGGCCCCTCAGTTTCTGTCCAGCTGCTACACACTCCTTTTTGGCATCTGTATGTCATCCCTCTGTGCAGCCTCCTTCCTTCAGAGAGAGCCGTAAAGCAATGTGAAAAGAAATAGCTCAGACCTGTGGAGGTCACAACACCAGATTCTCCCAGTTGGCTTAAAAACATAATTTTTGCTAGTGGAACTATTTCCGTTATGTGTACACAGCGCAGAGCTGGGAAAAAAGCACCTGCAACATGTTTGCTTAGTTACCATGTGAGTATCTGGATACTGCTGCTATTAACGTAATGTTTTTGGAAAAGATGCGTGAATCCACCCTGCAGGGAAGTGGTCTGTATTGCTGAGCTAGGAGTAGCTTTCTGCGGCCCTGGGGATGTTTAGCTTCTGATTCAGGTGAAAAGGAAGCAGAGTCAAGAGAAACTTCTCACGATCGGGTAGTGGTCGGATACTTGCCTGGGATGTCTGGATTCAAGTAACTGCTTCAAGTCAGCCATAATGGTAACTCAAACCAGACTGACTCTCGCCTCAGGTAAATATTTATTGTGCTGCAGATTATCAGGAGGTTTTACCATTTCTTGTAATGCTTAAATACCTTCAAGCGAGTAAAGTATCTTTGTTAAAAGTTGACTGTCTGCCAGTCAGCAGGTAAAAGAGGACATCCTAGGAAAACAGCAAAATCTGGGAGGCAGTGTGAAGATGGTCATTTTTTATATGTGGATGAAACAGTTTTTTTTATTATTATTATTTTTACATCATTCATGTACATTTCCTAGCCAGTAAGCTTGGAGAGGAGGATTTGGGTAGGAATTCAAAGGTGAGAGTTTGGGAAGCTTTGAGAGCATTACAAAGCTCAATTGCAGTCTTGAAGAAACATTTTAGTAAGGAACTGTCATGGTTTAACCCAGCAGCTAGGACCAGACAGGCTCGCCCCCACAGTGAGATGAGGAGGAAAATGAACAAAAAGTAAAAATCGTGGGTTGAGATAAAGACAGTTTAGTAAGACAACAAAGGAAGGAATAATAATAATAGAATGTGCAAAACAAGCGATACACAATACCATTTTTCTCACCACCTGATGACGAGTTGTGCAGCCAGTCCCCAAGTAGTGATGGCATAACTCACTGAACTCGCAGAACTCGCCGAACTCACTGACAAGCTCCTGCCCCCTGGCCAACCCCTGTTTATATACTGAGCATGACACCTATGTTACGGAATACCTCCACTGGCCAGCTTGGGCTGGCTGCCTGGCTCTGCTCCCTCCCAGCTCCTGCACACCTGCTTGTTAGCTGAACATGGGAGACTGAAAAGAAAAAAAAAAGTCCTTGATTTCTTAGCAACAGCTGAAAACATCAGTGTATTATCAACATTCTTCTCATACTAAATCCAAGACACAGCAGCTAGTGGGAAGAAAATTAACTCTATCCCAGCCAAAGCCATGACAGGAACTAATTTTTGTTTTGTCCATGTTTTTGCTGTTAAGGGAATGTGCACAAACCTCTTGCTCTAGAATTGAGACGTGTGGGGAAGATATTTGTACTGAGAGCTTTGCAGAGAGCAATCAATTTCTTGTGTTTTGTTTAGAGATGTGTGGGGTTCCGCTTGTACTTAGGAAGTTTATGAGGGTTTTTGTATCTCTTGGAAGAGAATTATTTTATAAATTGCGTGACTTAGCGTTTATAAATAGTACAAAAAATTCTTCTGAACAGTTTACAGTGCATTGTAACAATGTACAACAGTGCATCTCCAACACATTGCTAAACGATAGCTAACAAATAGGGAACCTCTCTAATTTACAAATATTTTCCAAGTGTTAGCCTCTTCCACTTAAGGTTACAAAGAACCTTTGCTTCAAAGCTCTATTTTAGCACTTCTGTGTCTTCATTTTCTGGCAGTTTGCTTGTACAGACTAACTCTTGAGGCGAAGTGAAATGTTTGTGCAAAGCTTGAAGAAATCTCAGAAAAATCTTTGATTGTTGGAAGGGGAGAATTATGCCTTGAAGTATTAATTACTTAACAATTTATCTGTCAGTTTATTAATGCCCCTTCAAACTTTACCTGTAATTACTCAGGCTTCTGGAAAGCTCCTTTGCCAAGCATTGCTGTGAGGGAGAAAGGTTTCTATCCAAACAAAAGTTAATGACTGTATTTTCAGATAAAATTTTGGGACATAGTCATAGTACAGAACAATGGGAATCGGCTTTTTCAGGTCTGCTGCTATTGTTGTCAATAACGTGCTGGTGGTTTTACTGTATGTGGGAGTAGGATTGGACACCCATTGATTTGGGGAAAGATTCTACATTTTTGCCTCTTTCACCATTTGAAATCCATAAATGTTTTCTTTGGCTAATAACAAAGATACCGTTACTGATAACAATTTTTTCATTCACACAGGTTGAGAAAAGTACCCAAGCTCAATCTTGCTGCAATATTTTTCAGGTGGATCAATTTCTTAATCTGTGTTATGATAACAAAATGTTTGTTCTAACATAGTCTCAGGGTGTTAGAAGGATAGAAATGAGCAGCTGAAGGGTAGAAGGGGGAGAGCTATATTCACATTCGTAAATCACATAATGAAATAGGACTGGCTCTGTCAATCATTTGGTGCTAAGGACTCTAGGTTCCCATTGTACACATTTAAAAATTTAATCTAGTTGTTGGAATACAGTCTTCCAATTTAGTTTCCTCCAAAAGGAATCCAGCAGGTGTGTTCCACAGTGCAAACAAAATGCATGAAATGGGAACAGTTGGAAAATTAAAGCACATTCTTTGTCTGAACCTATTCTCTAATGTAATGCGTCTTGCATTTATCAGCAGCAAGAGCTGCTAACTTCTGGAGATACTTTGCAGTGGCTTTGGAGGAAAACATTTGGAAGTGCCTAATACCTGTACATTCGTCTTCAAATAAAACTGCTGCAAATCCCTGTTATGCTACAGTAATCAAGGACAGACTTGAAACTTGTGCTGCTGAAGGGCCCCTTGCAGCAGCAGAAGGCCCACTTCACTGCGAAAGTTAGAAGGTCGGACTGGAAACAGTGAACTGGGAAGTAAAACCAGCCCTTTGCAAAGTCAGTTAATTACTAGCAGTGCGTACTAAGCGAGGTAATAAGGCACCGTGGACTTTTAAAGCAATTGGGGTGGGATGGTAAGCTACTGAACTGCTAGAGTGTTTGTGTGGTGAAGAGCCTAAACTGCAAAATTGCTGAAATTCCACTGAACGTTATGCGGGTTGTTACAATAACTTTAGGTCTTCATCTACAAAAATGTGTGGGCTTGGTGAGGCCTATGATCTCCACTCTTTCTCACATTGCTTTTCTGCAGGTTGTATTTTTCTTTCTTTCTTTTTTTTCTTTTTTTTTTTTTTGGTTGGGAGGTTTAGTAATGATGATTAACAACTGAGAAATGACAAAAAGCTTGTTTGTTTTTAACTCTCTAGTTTTGGAAAGTGTTAGATTTATCTCAGCTCATCCATAAAGGATTTAATCAGAGATGCCTGCATAGAAAAAGGAGCAGGGCTGTCTCATGAGTTGTGTGTAAAATTATTTCAATGACTTTGAATGATCATTGTGCAATAATAGCTATGCTAGGAAGAAATACCTTTTAAGAATAGTTTTCCCTCCAGTTTTAAAATTTATAGTCTCTATAATATCATCATTCTTAGTCTTCCACCTACGTGCTTTCTTTTTACTGCTCTCCTGACAATTTACCTTCATTTTGTGGGGGTGAAGAAGTTGTTCTCTTTTCAATTTAATGCTATTTGATGACTTGCAACTGTGGTGTGACTAAGACTGTTATTGTATCTACAACTGCATTGCTGCTCCCAGAGAAAGCAGAGTTGAGTCCTAGACTTCAGCACCTCTGTAAGCAAATGTTATTCCCTTCTCTCCCATCCCTGTTATCACCTTTAAAAATAGCATGCCTGGCAATGTATGCCAATATAAATATTTTTAACTGTTCTTGGGGCAAGTAGGAACATCTTAAGATCTAACCATGGAAGATGAAGTGCATAGAAGAAAAACATGCAACGTACGCTTAATTGTACCAAGCCCTTCCTTTGCAGTTAAGATAAAAATCCAGGAGGCTTCTGGATGAATGAAATGATTCAACACTCATGGATGAGCAAAGTAGTATCTAAAGTTAATAAAACCATGTATCAAAACAATGAAGTTTGTTGTGCAATATATTTCTCCCTCTCCAGTCAGTTCCTCTGTTTGTGTCATTATATTCTATATGTACATACCATGTTTATGACAGGATGTTTAGTGCCTGCTTTTAAGTGCAGTGTCAGTCTTTCCAGAAACTTTGCTCCTACGTAGGTGCTGCACACAGTACCACTGAACTTTCGGAGCTTGTGGAAAGTGAGTAGGAGGATTTCTCTAGAGATTCAAACTGGCTCCGCTGAACAGTGAGAGCTCAACAGTACAATCCAGTGACACACGAAAGCTGTTAGAACCTACATTTTTTGTTACAAAATGTACAAATCAACTTTTCCTAAAAGCACATTGATAACAGACAATCTGTCTGTGGATGAACAGTTATAAATCTCTTTCCTGAAAGAAGCAAATCGGACCCCTTTCACTCTGGAGAGATGCTTACATGGTATCTTCTAGCAAATGATAAGACTTTTTATTTTGTCATTAATACATGTACGCCTTTGCTCCTAAGTGCACCTGAGATTCTAGAAAGCTTGTTTCATAGTGATAACAAAATCTGTAACAAAAAGCTGTGCACTGTTCCCTGAAAATGTTGAATTTGTTGGATTTTGATAGAATTTACTAGATGTGTGCTTACAGAAGGACCTTTTCCTGCAAAAAATCCTGTGTAATGCTGTATCCAAAATACCATCATACACTTCCAAAAGGTTCTGGAGGTATTATATAGGATGTGACTCCAAAAGAAATACCTTCTGGAGAGATTTTGCAAAAGATGTGTTCTGCTATATCTCTTTCGGTTGATACCCGTGGGCAGGCATGCCCTTAAGCTTTCGTTTTCCTACTTTTTCTTTGACTATTTATTGCTTGAACAAATATGCCTGCATTCTTGTTGTTTGCTTCCTACCTGATGTTTAAAAATTCTTCAGATTTCAACATTGTAAAATTTTGTTCATATTAACAAATAAGCTATTGCTGAGAATCTGCAAGAAAATTATTTCCTAAAGCTAGTGTATTTAATTTATGAATTTCTTAAAGCAGATTAATTGTCTCCTAACATAAATTAACTGCTTCACGTTTGTGACAGGCTGTTATTTCTGATACTTCAGTCACGCTTTGTTTTTGATTTTATTTTTTTTTAGCAGCCCAAAAAGACCGGATGATTACAGTACAGTCCTATCATAGTTTGCAACTGTGTAGTAAGACCTCCACTGACTTCATAAGAAGCTATAACAACAGCTTCTCTTTCTGACTGTACCCCTAGCAAAGGTAAATATTGGAGGAACAGAGAACAAGACTGGTGAATGCTGAGGAACAGGAGACAGAATTCCCTTACAGCAGTGGTTTGAGAGTCCCATTCAGTTGGACAGAGCTGAAAGACATCAGTGCTTCAAAGCAGTCTGCAAATAGAGAGTTTTTGCAGGTGGGTTGTCTTTAGCAACTGGGTGCTTGGTTTTTAAGAAGCCAAACGATGCTTTTTCTCTTTTAGTTATTTTTAGCTTTATTCTGCAGAAGGCATTGAAATCCAGGGGACAGAACAGATTTTGGGGCCCTTAAATGCAAACTGAGGATGAAAAATAAATTTTAAAAAATGACTGGCTTCCAACACACTGATTTTCTTTGTGGATGTTTATGGTAATAATTAAGGTGATACGCATCCTTTCTTTGTGCCACCTAACTTCCTTTGGGACAGGATTTATGGAGTGGTTTTGAGCTGTTACTGGCTGTTTCTTTTTCAAGCTGATCCAGTGCTGGGTTAGATAGCTACAGTTTATGTTAAATTCTAGTTTCCCTATGTGGCACAGAGTGCATTTGTAACTGAACTTCATGATGATAGAACGGTTAGACTATATCTGCAAGTACTACTGACGCACTTTCATTATCTTAGTATTAAGTATGGGATAAGCTTTACGTGTTGCACTTCAGAGACGTGATTTTGTGGAATTCTTTAGACATAGAAGATAAAAATCCAGCTCATCATAATGAAAGTTATGGAAGAGGCCTTTTCAAATACAGTAACTAATCCCCTGTCTTTTCTGTGTTGTGTCTGTCCCCACCTACACATTTATTTGTTCAGCTTACCTTGCGGAGCACAGTGGGGAGGGGTGGAGATGAGCAGCAAACATAGGCTATTCATACTAGTATCCTCTCAAAGTAAAACCAAGTCGTTTTCTTTGTAATTCAGACCATACGTACTTTCAGATTCAATTACAGTACGGCCTTCTTGCTAAAGGAGTAAAGTGATATACTCCTGAAGCTTCAAGTACAGTGCTGTGCAGTGTGACACAGATCAGTTGAGATGTCAGTATGCTTCGTGGTATATGGAGATTTTGTTCACATGTGGGAGAAAATATAATGTCAAAGAAGACATTCTTCCCTCCTCACTCCCACCCCAGTGATTTAGCTGGTGGAAAGACCTGTGGATGAAAGCTTGTTCCATACTACTCTTCATCAAACATGTAAATTACTCTTGTCAGTTAATAACGTGGAGCTGAGGGAAATACTTGACATCCTGTGACTTCTTGTAAGTACAAAACTTGCTTTAAGTAGCGAGCTTACTGGATAAAGCTAATGAAAATACGAAGCGCTGTTTTTCTTCCTCTGGATGCCATCCAGCTTTGTCTTCTCTCCTACCTGAACACTGGCTCGCAGAAGTTGCTATCGACATTCATTACTAATATTAGAGAACCTGAATGGTGGCAGACTTTTTCAGGTTCAATATCTTTGTTATCTTTTTCGCGAGATTCCTTTACACTGTTAATTACAGCGTGACTGTTAGAGCCAGCGAGCTTTTTCTAAATGCAGTGCTAGTGCTGTCCTTGATTTTATGCATATTTCACTGAGATGTTAAAGGTGTTCAATGGCACCTGTTTCATTCTCAGAATGTTGTCCTTTAGCATCTTGCAGCATGGAGACTTCCTTGCTCAAAGGTGAGATCTTTGATAGTGCTTTCTGGGTTTTTTATTCTACCCTTGGTTGGTCCAGTTGCTTTTTAAACTCTCATAAATATTTGGCATTGGCCAAGTACTTTTAACCTCTTGACTGCTTGGGATGGTTGATGCCCTGTGGTTTTGGGATTTGATAAGATACTGAATAGTGTCTCTGTTTACCTTCTCCATTTTGCAAATTGTTCTTGTGACTTCTATCATCATTCTCAGTTTCTTCTCCAGATTAAAAAGCCATGATAATATTGTCTTACTGGCACTGAACTGCTTTTCTTTCTTTGTTTAACACAACAGTATATTACAACTCCAGCTTTTACTCCTGGAGTGGTAATAGTTTGGAGCTTATCACTGTATACACTGGTAAGGTGGCTGCTTCTTGTTTTGCATTTACTGCATTTCATCTGGCCTTTTATCACTTAATCATTCAGTCATGAAATTCTGCAGGGTTTGTGATTTTTACTTCGTGTGGTTTTGGGTTGAGGTTTTTTTTTGGGGGGGGGGGGGGGGGG
>Ga0065711_1045946_pt1 | contig 13173 bp, 7 predicted proteins | sample Hoacrofraction12_FD_59098 | JGI IMG/M metagenome (GOLD analysis project Ga0065711, IMG submission 59098) | Hoatzin crop microbial communities from Cojedes, Venezuela - Epithelial fraction 12 v2 (version 2) | ecosystem: Host-associated > Birds > Digestive system > Esophagus > Crop | place... | reverse complement strand
ACACATCTCACCATATAAAGGCAGGTTTTTTCACATGATCACACATGATAGCGCTATTTCCCTTCCTCCTGCTCCCCCTTCTGGACTTTAGTTTCTTAGTTACGGAAACTCAAGACACTATTCTACCTTTATTTGGCCCAGAAGCTGGTATGGCAAACGTCATTGCTTTATCAGAAGACTGGCCCAAGTAACCCCAGGGAGGGGGGGGGAAGCATTTGTTGGGTCACAAAGTGGAGATTTTCTTACTTTTTCTCTTTTGACACTTTCAACATTTGCTCTTACATAGAGGTTGTGACAGTTCTGTATAATTTTGTTAAGCATTCAGTTTTACGAAAAAGACATTGATGTCTTCTTGTCAGCATTGAATTTGCAACTCTTAGAGACTCGGGAACTCAACTTTAATATATTAAAATATGTTTCTGTTCCACAGTGTGAAGAAAATCAAACTGTTGGGTTGTGTGGACTTTATTCTCTTTATCATCAGAATCTCAATAGCTTGTTTCTGAAACAAAGATACTGGTTGCTGTGTTTCCATACTGAAGTTTTGTCCTGCAAACTGCTGTAGTCCTTCTAGTCATTTTCCGTTCTACTGATCATAAAGTTCTGTGAAGACTTCTTGTAGGATTTGTTGCTACTCTGTTTTTTTCCTACTTTCCCTCCTGTTTGTGTGTTTCGGACAAATGAGGGCTTGATTCTGCTAAGGAGTTGTCTGCTGTCGGGGGCCACGTATAGACAAATGAAAGCAAAACATCTGTGTTTCTTTTGTGTAGTACCTAAATAATAGTTTGTGTTGAGTCCAGTAAAGTTCCAGTTCAATCATCAGCGAGGTGAGGAGGAAAGATGATGGTAGTCTGGTGATGTGGGGTTTATGTAGTCAAGTGGGACCTAGGTACGCTTGAGGGATGGGTCAGTAGAAAGCTACATTGGCAAGGAGACTTGCAGAGTTCTCCACGTGCGGACATAGCCTCATGGATTTGTAACAGGCTGCAGAGTGACTGGCTGAATAGCAGTCTCACTGAAGAGGACCTGAGAGTTACAGCGAATGCCAAGTTGAATATGAACCAACAATATGTTCTTATAAATAAGATGAACTGCATGTTGGGTGAAATGGGAGTATCCCAAGCAGATCCAGCTGTGATTCCCCCCTGCCAAGATTAGTGTTAGTTTAGCAGGTCCTGATACAATAACCAGCTGTAGAATGGTGTCTTGGTATTTAGGATTACCAAGCACGAGAGGTCTTTTTTGCTTTCAGACTGCTTTTCCTTTGTTGTTTTTTTTAGCATTTGTCATCCTATGTTATGTGTTTTGTTTCTTGACAAAATGGTAGATCCAAAGTAAAGTAGTGTCAGTCATCACTTGATCAGGAAAACTAAGCTGGATGCATTTCAGTCAGTTGAGTCGCTGTTATCATAGTGACTCACAGTAACAATAGACAGTCTGGGTTGGTTATAGACTAGATGCAGGTTTTGACAAATGCGAAGCAGGAGTCAAGATGAAGGAATAGACTGGTGATTTAGAGGGAGGAAGAATATTGTTTTATTACTAAAAATTTATTAAAATAGTGCAAGTAAATTTTAAGCAAAACCACTGAAATCATGGCAGCAAAACAAATCCTGTGCATCTTCTAAGTGAGGTTTAGATGCAGTCTGCCAAACATCTGCTTAGTGCAGTTGGTTGCTTCCTTGTTTGTTTTGAAGTACGCTTCAAGAAACTTGCTGTACAAGTTGCTTTTGTGAGGTGCAGAAAGGGAATCGTTCTAGGCTGTTTTACTTGTGAAAGCAGTTTTCTCTACTGTGACCGAAGTGGTAAAGCAGGACCAGTCTCCTGAGTCCCATGAACTAAAGTATTTTGCCTTTTTTATGATGTGCATAAGCACCTGTCTTCTATGTATAGGTCTGTTTTGGAATGAGTCAAGGGTTTGTTTCAGCATAAAATGAGAAATGTTTGAGATTTGATTATTAGCACTAGAAGTCCAAAATTTGAAGAGAGTGTTAAATGTAGGTGTAATTTGTGTGCAGCTAAGCAGAGTCAGCTGTTAAAGAGCGTCCCCCAGGCTCCGTAACCTGAGTCTTTCAGAGGGGCTGTTTGAAGTTTTTTCCCTGATAGCCTGTTCTCCCTTGGTCTTTTAGGTGTCTTCATTTGCCAGTATGCTTTGTCTGCTGGTTCTTGGGCATAGTGTGTTTGTATGTGAAACTTCAAAGGTGTAGGGCTTTTGTCAGTTAAATATCAATGCTGCTTCTCTTCCTGCAGAGAATAAACCTTTTGAATCAAAACCTGAGTCAAAGTGGTCACATTTTGCAAGGTCTTGCTGTACAGTGAAAGATGGTTTTCTTCTTGATAGATATGTTGGAAGTGTTACATGTTCTTTCAGACTCCATATCGTGTGTGTGTTTGTGTTTAGGTTGTGTTAAAAATGTGAAAGTTTAAACTTCGTGGTGAAACTGGGCATAGTGAAAGTACAGAACTGAAGTTAAAGGGGAAGATAACACTACTGCATTTTTAGGTCCTTGATCATGCCAGTGTAGTAGATTCAAGGCTGTGTATGAAACAAAAATCTTTGAAGTGTCTCCAAATAAAAAGAGGTCATTGAACCTTTTGGGCAGAGTAGTTTATTTAACTTAGCCAATGATTAATTTAAGTATCTCTTTCTGTGTTTTCAATGAAGACATAGGAGTTTGCTTTGTGGGGTTTTTTTGGGGTTTTTTGTTTGTTGTTCTTTTTTTTGTATTGGAATAGAATGTCTGCAGTGGGGAAAGCTGCCAAATTCTTTTACCTCTGCTTTGCATGGTCAGAATTTAAAACCTATTTCTAGGAAAGTTTTGTTCACAAATAGAATATGATAGAGAATAGATGGTAATGTCTATTGGGAGTATAGCAGTAAACCTGGGGGAAATGTGCTTGTTGCAGGGAGTGGTAATGTTGCTTACTAGTAGTCTTATATAATACAGGTCAGTATTTTTGTCTTGACTTCTGTGATTTGGTGTGTTATGGACCTCCAGCACCTCTGGAAAAATAAGGAGCCTATTCTCAGACTGTAAGAATGGTCTCATTGTCTTACATTTAAACTTACTATACTCATATCCGTATGTCTTCTGGAACATTTTTGGTAATCTGCATACCACAGTGTAGAAAAAGACATACTATTGCTGTGCCTTATGTAATTAAAAAGTGGGAATAAGATTTTTAAATACTCGAAGGACAAGAACCTTACGAATTTTTTTTAGTGTTACAAGGGGGTTTTGTCTGCTTTTGGCAAAAATACATAATTTCATAACCAGAGGGCTAAAGTTGGGCAACTTAGCACTTCATTGTTGCATCTCCCTAACCGATGCAAACTTCCCTTATCGCTGGGATATATGCTGGTTCTTGCAAAAAGTGACATTCTGTTAACTCAGTTCAAAGTCAAAACAGGTCACAGAGTGGCTTTGAAGATGAGAATGTATTTTTTTAACTGCTTTTATATTCCTGCTTAATACAGCCATTATCTTTCGTTAGTGGAAAAGATATCATCTGGTTATAGAACTGTAAATCAGTAATCTGTATCGTTCTTTCTGGACTAAATTTGTCTAGATGTTGCACTTTCTATGAAGAAGATTTATCTGTCCAAAATCTATGATCTTAAAAAGGACTGTTAAAAAAAAGTGAAATAATATGAGATTCTTGAGTGCCTCAGAGATGTACAATTTTCAGACTTCAGGTGATCTTCTTTTCTAGATCTGATCAAATGTTTTTCCAATACAATGGGAAATTGAAACACAAAACAATTCAAGGAATTGGCCAAATTAATATATTCTTCACTAGATTGGCAAATCTGCATAATTTTTTGGTTTTCATAATTTCTCTGTGTTTGCAGAGTGGAATTACCTAATTACTGTGAAGGAAGCTTATGATCAATCTTCAGAAAAATGGTAACGTGCATAGAGCAGAAGCAGTCACCTCTGCTGTGAGAGTTTAATTCACTGGCAGACATGCAAATTAGTTTCAGCGGATTTCAAATGTGTCTTCAGAAAAATGTTGTGGAAGCATGCTGCTGCTGTTTTTGTAGTAATAGGAGTTTCTAATATTTGTAGATTATAACCATGTTTGCTTCACAGAATGAAGCAGAGGAGATGCAGAAACACCAATTCAAAACTAATCTTTTGCTCAGGTTCATCTCCTGTTTGAAATGGGAATTATTTTGGGAATACCTAATTTAGACAGCTTAAAATATTAGGAATACCATTTACTTAAGATTGCGTGGTTTGCAAAAATGAAGAATCCTTTGTCTCTGTAACCCTCTACCTGGTGATTTTATGCGTTCAAAAATGCCTGCGAGTCCAACAGTCTCTCGCTCTTTTCAGCTCTTAACCAGGATGTCTCGCTCTGTTCCTGTGTAATAGAGAAACGATGTGTATATGTGCATATTTATTTCTTTTTTCTTTTCTAAGACATGAATAAAATTGCTGAAGATGGCAAAATTAGAATATCTGTGTTTGGAATATATCCTTCCAAATTCTTTTGCACTGGGAAGAGGTACGATTCCCAGGTAAGGAAAAAGGCTGGATGATGAGACCAAGAAAGAGCCTTCCTGAAAATAGTGAGAATGTTTCAGGAAGGAGAAGCCATGGAAGGATCCACTGCTGGTCTCCAGAGCAGAGATGCACATTCTTCCAAAGGACGAAAGAAAGGAGAACTTTTTGGAACTCAGTGTTGATACTCCATAAAAGAGGGAAAGGAATAACTTTAAATTGTATTTGGTCTGATTTCTCTTTTAGAACGGGTGTGTTTATTCAGATGTGCTTACAGATCTCTTAATATACAAATTTAAAAAATGCAGAGGCACATTTTTTGAGGTGATTATTTACAGTAGGATTTTGAATTTAGTGAAATGCTACTAAAAGGAAATTAAGCAGTGTCGATACCTTGTAGATGTAAAGGTGCTTGTCTAATCAAAGGTGGTGTTTGCTACTGATGTGCTGAAGAATAAACTTGTTATGCTAACTTGCATTGTGGTGTTCTTATCTTGTACTTCTGCCTCAGAAAACTCAGGTGGTTCTACTCAGTAGTGCTATTTTCACTGAATGTCCTGAACCATGTTTTGGACTCCTGTGTGCTATTGCAATGCAAATAATTAGTAATAATTTTCACTGTTTCTGTTACACTGTATAAGTGCTTGCTTTAAAGCCTACATGTACTTTGTTTAACTGTCTAATATGCATTTGAAGTAGTAGTATACAGGTACTCTCGGGGAAACTTCTAGCACCTGTTTTCCTTTGCTGGTTTAGCCATTTCAGAGGAATGTCTGTTCAACTGCAGCATGTTGTGTTGTAGTGGGCAGCATAGGGTTTGCAAAGTAACTGGCTGCTTGCACTCCCCAGGAGAATAGCCTTCTATTCTGCCGTTTGGAAACATACTTTTCTTTTGACGTGTTCAGGTTATTGCACCAAGATTGCTTTCACTTCAGTGAAAAATAACTGTTAAATAGGCAAGCAGATTTTAGTTATCAGTTACTGCACTTCATTAATGGTGATCTTTACTTTTTGAGTAAACCATATAAAAATTTGTCAAGATTACACATAAATTTTTTTTCTTCTGGTATTGAACTATCTGTAAGAAGTGACTGATTTAATATAAGTCGTGACTCTCTTTTTCTTCAAACTTTATCTCATTAAACCAGTGTAGAAGGATGCTTTAGTGTTTTTTGTTTGTTTTAGTTTTTGTTGTTGTTTGATTAGCCTGATTTGTTTTATTTTGACTTAATGACATTGTGTGTGGATTTCTTTGGTTGCATGGTTTCAGGCAGCAAAGTCCATATCTGTCTGTTTTCAACACTTACTGCAAGATTCATTTTGATATTAAAGAAACAGCCATATCCAAATGAGATGCTAAAGTAACAATGTTAGTAAGTGAAGTGCTAGTGTTATCTTTTTAGCCTCATTTGAGTACACGAGCTAAGTGGTAACTGTTTTCTGTAATGGACTAATACTGTATGTGATTTTTGTTTCTGTCTTGTGGCACCATGCTGCCCTGAGTGTAAGGTCATCCTTATTTATTGTGGTTTTTTTCATTTTTTAAGTGTTGTGTAGCCATGTCCCTCTCTGATCACTCGATAGCATTAGTAAACCTGCCATCCTTATGGCACTGCTAGAAATTAATAAAAGGCTTGCTCTGTTGCAAGTGTGTTTGTTGACAGTTAAGGAACAGCGGTTGACATTTCGGGTCCTATCACAAGCTCCTTGAGTTCTGTTGTGCAGTTTCTTGTACCCAATTCTCTCTCGACTAAATTATTTTAATTTCTCTTCTTTTTTTGTTTTTAAACCTGTGTCTATCTGTCAGGTTTCACTCCCTTTTCTTGACTGACCTTGCTCCTCAGTTATTTTTTTTGCTTCTATAGTTACTCCCACTCTTACTGTGTTTCTTTCCAACCAGTTTTGTGTCAGATGTTGCCTTCATTTATTCCCCAATTTGATTGCATTTTCAAGGCTTTCTTTTGTCATCTTAGCTGAAAGGTAGGCCCAATTACATATCTTCTTGTGTTTCTCGATGGCCTTATCTTTGCTCAGTGAATTCATTATATGTTCTCTCCGTATCCCCAAATACATTTACCCCGCGAATGCGTGAAAGCTAGTTAGCTTTGAAGGGGTATTTGTGGGGATGGGAAGGGGGAAACTGACAGTCAGCTCTCTGAAAAGTCATGTTTCTGCTGCAAACAATAAGGGTGTGTGGAAGAATGGCATACAAAAATTCAATTCATGGTTCAAATTGTGATAAAATTATGATGAACTAGAACAGAATAGCAATTAATTGGTAACACTACTAGCCAGAAACAATAAAATGAGCTGACCTGTTCTTGGTGGAAAAAATTCTGCTGTTGCTTCTAATTCTGTGTCTTAAGGAAAAAATTGAGTCTTCTATTTAAACCCTTGTTGATGGATTCTAAAATAAAAACATTGTTTGGTACTTCGCTTAAAATAGAAATTTGGATGTTACTACTCTGGATTACACATTGCCCTCTAATATTTGTTCACATTTCTACTCTCTCTCCCAGTACAGTAGGAGCTTTAGTTATAGACGCACTGAATTCAGACACTATTTTAGTCAATACAAAAAAAATCTAAAGGCAAGCCTGTTGAGGCATTGGTTTGTCCCAACAAAAGACGACGTAGGATACTATAACTTGAATGTTAAATGGGTATATTTGTCTGACTGGAGTAGCGGTCTTTGGAAATAAATGCTCCAGTTTCATCTGATAACTGAATCTGTACCAAATCCCCCCTTCTTTTCTAAACCTTCTTTGTTTGGAAGCTTCATTTGGTGTCTACATACACACATCTTATATGCATGTGCACACACTCTTTTTTATTTATATGTATTCATGCATATGGTCTGCAAACATGATTTGGGCATAAGGATATTATGTGGATAAAAGCATGATATTTGAGGCATTATTAGAAGAAAATGATCATGAGTAGGTGGGTAAACATTTTTTTGCAAAGTTTGTGACTGCAAGTAGGAGGCTTTGTGTGATAGAGGCGGGGACTGCAAAAGTTGGACAAAAAGCTTAGAACATAAATAGAACAGAAACCCTTCATTTTCCTAACCCTGTGTCATTTCGCTTGTCATGTTGTAGTTTGTGATGTCACATTGTCTTGTCATAATCATGAACTTGGAAGGGTCTGTAGTGTGAAGAGGTGTAATTAACATGTTTATGCCTTTGATCACCTTTTAAACAGCAATGTTTGCTCTTGATTGCATATTAAGTGAATGTTGTTCATGCTAATCTAAGTTAGACCCTGCTTGCGATACTTTTGGGTATGTCCAATCTAAGTTGATCCATATCATAGCTAATTCTTTATTTACCTATGTTTGTAGTTGAAAAATTTTCTTTGGGAGGTATTGTGTTCTGTAAATGATGAATTAACTTGTTCCTTTAGAGCGTTTCTCCAAAAAGGCATTTTTTTGCAATGTTTTCTTGCAAGTATGTATGAGCAAAGGTTTTTGGAAGCCCCAGCATATATCTTTGCCTTCTTGGTCTTGGTTCTTGAAATTTCTTTTTGCATTGCCTGTAAGAGAGTATAGATGTGTGGCTTAGAAAAAAAGATCTTCTTCCTTCTGGTTAACACACTGGTTGGCATAGGAGTGCGTATCTTTAGACTTGAGAGAGATTAGTACTGGAAATTTTCTCTAGTGTTTTTCCTGAGTAATGCATAAACTTTAAAACTAAATTAAAAAGACTTCATTAATGCACTTGCATGTTAAATACCAGCTTGCTTTGCTTGAAGAAGCTGCTTTCTATTTTTTCAGATAAAACCACTACTATCCTTTTAGTTTTACCTTTGAGATTTAACACCTGAAACTTTGTGTACAAGTTAGCTGCCTTCTGACAAGTTGTAGGAGAATCTGAGATAGTGTTAAGGATACTTGACATAACTTCCTGCATGAGAAAGTTTTGATACCTTTCTCTTGTTTCAGATGAGCTTAATATTGTAATAATTGTGTTGTTACTGTGGTATGGATGTGGCAGTATTTGGAGCTAGACAGGGTGTCTTACTAGAACAGTTGGGATTGGGAAGCTCTTGGGCAAATGAGCCTTTCAGCCACATGAAGATTTATTTTAAAGTTAGTCTCTTTTTCCAGTTGCAAGAGTTAGTCTAATAAAAGATGCTACTCCTGCCAGAGGTCTTAAATTTCCTTACCTCGTTTAAGGAAGCATGCTGTTTTAGTCTGGACTTGTTTGTCCGGAATGGAGAATAGTTGTAATGGCTTTAGTTTGTTTTTGAACCTGAGAGTTGTTTGTGTAGCTGACAGCCAGGTGTCATAGCTTGTTTTGCAGCTGGCCTGACACGCAGTCAGTTAGCAGTGGAAAGGAGTGTGTGGCTTCTAGGTTTGCAAAGCCTGTGAAAAAGGGTAATCCCTGCCCTGTGCCAACAAACTGTTACTTAATGGCAGCCTGCTCCATGTAGTTATAAAGAACATTTTTAAGAGTCAGATTATGCACTACTTTTAGACCCTCTTTTGTCTGGGATTTTTATCTTAGCTTTATTTTGCTGTTTAAAAAATGGAAGTATCTTCCAATTATTTCAATAAAAAAAGTGAGATAAAATTTTAAGAGTGGCAGTTGAAAGAACTTTCCAAATCTTTCAAATTGAGGATATTAATATTTTAACTAGATAGGAAAGTACATTCATGAATTAACAAACAGATTATTTCAACTTTTTTAAAGAAACTTTATTTCCATTGTACTTTGACTCTGTGTAAACACTTCAACGTTCAGGCAAGGGAGGGTTTTTCAGCCTTTTTGCTTTCCCTTGGTGACCGTGCCAGTTTATTTTGGTTTAAAATTTTTGTCAAACTATGAGTTCAGGATGGGGGGAGAGTACAAGTTGAAGATTAAGTTTCAGAATTCACTGATTCAGCATGTGTCACTGCTTAGTCTGAAGTTAGTATACATTTTAAGGATAGTGTATATTGTAGTTTTCAGCTGTGAAGATGTTGCTATGTTCTCATCTTTCAAGGATTTAATGGACTGAAAAATAAGGTTTTAGACTCATTTCCCTTTGTCAGAAAAAATCTGAAAATTGAAAAGTTTTTCCCTGCCCTTCACATTTTCTTAACATTCTCAGTGGATCTTGTTGTGAGGAAGGTATATTCAGTTACACTTATCAAGCTTTGATAAATATGTAGTTCATTTATTTTGCAATAATGGAATTGAAAGTATACCTGCAGGTAGAGCGTGGTCTGTGGTGTATTTACTATAAGTTATGCAAAGGGAATGTAATTTTATTTTCTAGCCCTAGAATAAGGTTTTGAGGTAGCCCTTTAAAACTTCCTTGTTAATAGTTAAATTGACTAATATGGTGTTTTCCGTTGTATATGGAATCTGAAATATCATCTTCTGTTGAAGGATCTTACCATTTCTTGCCTTTGCTTGTGCTATTTTTACTGAGGACGTTCTTGCATAGTTCCAGTTTAGGAATGGTAATGCAAACTTGCATAGCGATCTGTTTCAATATAAAATGCCTCTTGATAGCGAACAAAGTATTAAACCACTGTAATGTCAGTGCTAAGTGGCACAGGGTAAGAATAATAATTGTTCAGAGGAGCCTGCAAATATTTCTTCCCAATAATCAGTGCTTTATGAAGTTGCTATTCGTACTTGTGAACTTACGAAAGATACTGATGTGGGATTTATGTCATTATTATGTATTAACCTAGTGTTTTGCTTTTTGCAGTCTTTCAGATACAAGATAGCCATGGCCACAGAAATTGGCTCCCCGCCCCGATTTTTCCATATGCCGAGGTTCCAGCACCAGGCGCCTCGGCAGTTGTTCTACAAAAGACCTGATTTTGCACAGCAGCAAGCAATGCAACAGCTTACTTTCGATGGAAAGCGGATGAGAAAAGCTGTGAACCGAAAGACCATAGACTACAATCCCTCTGTAATTAAGTATTTGGAGGTTAGTTAATTTTCTGGTTTTGTCTGAAAAACCTTTTTCCTTCCTGAAATTAGTGATTGTGCTTTTCAGTGTCCATAGAGCAGTTTGGAGTACAGGAGATCTACCGCAGCATTTTCAAACTGAGTGACAAATGCTTGTGAATTTGGTGTAGTATGAATACAAAGGGGTTTGGTCCTTGGTAATAAAACTGCACATATACACAGCCGATTTTATAGTTTATGTAAACGCCAGTTCTTGCATTCTGTCATGGAATTCCAACTTGGAGTGCAATTGAGCATCTTGTGTGATGTTCTGACTTTTGAGTGAACGTAAAAATTCATTATAAATAATGTAATTGTTCTTATTTTTGTTTTGAAATAGAAATTTCCCAAAATGGGAAATAAACCATTACCTCTTCCCCTCCAAAATGAGGGGGCCATAAAAATGTTTTCTCATCATTTTACTAAATAACACTACAGTTTGTACTGTGGTCTCTGAGAATCCCTTTCTGTGCAGTTAATAGATACAGAACACCATAAATGAGGTTTTGTTGAGGAAAGGTTTCTGTAAAAATGCTTATTTAGCTTTCCTAATGGGGTGGTATTCATTTCTTAAGAAATACAATTTTGTGATCAAGATTTACTATACAAGTACTGAGTATTAGCTCAGAAGAAATAGAGTCAAATCTGTAAATACAGGAATTGTTGGAATCTCAACAGCAACATTGCAAAAACATAAAGAAATGGATTCAGTCTGCTGTGGCCAGTGCACGATTATAGCTTGTAGGTGTTAACAGTTGAAAGGTTTTCTTCTTACTAAGTTTAAATTATCCTCTAACATCTATTTAAACACCAAACATTTAAAACATGTTTGTATACTTTAGGAATGCCCCCCAAAAGATTCTATTAGTAGTGGGCTAAATCTAAAAAAATAATTTTAGTAGTTCAGAACCTTGTTTACTGTGGCAGAAATAAGCACCCTCAAACTTCTGTTTATTAAAACAAAAAAAATCAGATCTGTATGTTTTGGACACTTACACAAAATTAGGATATACCAGAATTCCCTTTCAGTCCTAACTTCAATACCACTAATTTAATTTGCTGTGGTTCTGTAAAAAATGAGAAAAATGGTTTATATGTAATTTGCTTTTGGCTTAAAAAATTATATCAAACTGTAGTAGTGTATGCTGGAAATGTTTGAGCTAGAATTTTAGCTTCTGTTTCTGATATGTTCATAGATCCAAATTGGCACAATCTACAGCATAAAGCTGAAATAATTTCATTCTTAATTTATGTGAAGTGTTTTGAAAAGGTGGTGTTTGAAAGCTCACGAAATTTAACTAATTGAAGGCATTTTTATCCCTTGGTCTTGTTGTATTCATTTAAATGCTTTATTATCTTGCAGTTCAGCCACAGAAGCTTCCTTTCTGGCTTATGCCACTGTGTGGAATTTCATTTAGAGTTCATCAGCACAGCTCCTGGTGGTGTAAATGCTTATCCTGAGAGTGCAGCTTTTGAAATGATTGAACATGCTTCTTGTAGAATACCTGTTAGCCTGGGCAACAAAGTACCAGTCGTCTTTGTTACAATAATGTAACATAGGACTTACACATAGGACTGCTCCTTTCATATTGCTAAGCTGCAATTTTAAATGAGATGCTTTAGTCTCATGAAATTAAAACATCAGACATTCTTGAATATTTTGCTTATGCTGTACAAATTTTACAGTGTTCCTGAAGCCAAAGTGTCTTTTGACTGAGTTTATTCTAAAATCTTTGGAGTGCTTTGCGATTTCCTGAGAGGGCTGTCAACGTGTTCCTTATTTTCTGTTGTTTGACAATGCAGTATAGTGGTGGTATGAACTAGTTGTTCTCTTCTTTCCAGAACAGAGTATGGCAAAGAGACCAGCGAGATATGCGAGCAATCCAGCCTGATGCAGGATATTATAATGACGTAAGTAAAATCTTTCTATTTGTTGATGAAGTTCTGTGGATGAGACTTATCCAGAAAATCAGGATTCTGCCTGTTGGTAGATGTTATCTTTTTGTCCACAAAAGGCCTTAAAGATAGGAAGCGATATCTTCATTCTACATTGTCTTGTTCTGTTGGGATCCATATCTACGAAGAGAATCTGAAATTGGATAAGCTTTTAATTTTTGGACATAAGAACTCTCATAATGCAAGAGCTTGCAAAGCTGCTCTTGAAGATGTTGGTTCTGGATGTTTGAGACAGTAAATTGTGCAGACTATTGAACATTTCTACTGACTTCTGATAATATACCTGCAAATGAAAAACTTCCTTTTCCAGAAATAGGTGTTCAGAATGTATGTTTTTCCTGCAGTGTCTGGTTAGAAGTGTCATTACTAAATCTTTTGTTTCTTCTCCCATAGTTGGTCCCTCCTATAGGAATGCTGAACAACCCTATGAATGCTGTGACAACAAAATTTGTTCGGACATCTACTAATAAAGTAAAATGCCCAGTGTTTGTTGTCAGGGTGAGTATAGTGTTGGATTTACTTAGTTGTATTGTCTTAATTTAAATTAGAGTAATATTTTTAACTGAAGAAAGGAAACAAGACAACATTTAAAGCATTTACAAATAAAACTAGCATGTGGTATACATGGACTACTTCTGTGTCTAGTCTTTCTGTGGAGGGATTTAGAAAGTTAAGTGGTGAGGTCTGAGTACAAAATAATTCTTTCTTAGAGTTTGAGGTGCACTTCCCACACTTCAACTTTGTGGGTTTTTTTTTTTTTT
>Ga0065711_1045945_pt1 | contig 13174 bp, 5 predicted proteins | sample Hoacrofraction12_FD_59098 | JGI IMG/M metagenome (GOLD analysis project Ga0065711, IMG submission 59098) | Hoatzin crop microbial communities from Cojedes, Venezuela - Epithelial fraction 12 v2 (version 2) | ecosystem: Host-associated > Birds > Digestive system > Esophagus > Crop | place... | reverse complement strand
CCCTCTCCCCACCCCCAACTCCCCACCCCCACCCCGGGAATCTTTTTTGGTTTAGAAAATTGTGTGGCTTTAACCTTGCTTGTCTAATAGTGTGTGACCTTGACGTTACATGGATTGGAAGTATTTCAGGGTTGGTTTTATCAGGATTAGCTTTTTATCTGCACAGAAGTGTCCAAGGAAGTAAGTCATCTCATCTTCTTTCACCTTAGACTCCCAGCTTTCTCCTCTAGTTCTTAGAACAATGAGGAGAAAATAGACTGGATTATTGCAATATGGTGATGTCACATTCACTACAGGGCAAGATGAAGTCATCCCTCGGTACTGGGCACAGGCTCAGTGCAGTATGTTGCATTCAGCTGCATCGTGCAGGAGTGCAGAGCTCTCCCGACACCATGTGGTTTTTTTCATGTGCGCCCTGAACAGGCACCAGTGCAGCCTGTGCTTGGAGAAGAGCGGAGGAGGAGGGTTGTGGAAACCAAGTATAGAGGATTTATACCTCTTTATGTCTTCTCTGCTTCTTGCAGCACGAGCTGACTTTGGAAGATTGGCTCAGAAAATGAATACCCAGGACATTGCTCTCTGTTACTTTGCTGTGAAATTACTTTTCTGAATGAAAATATTGAATTCCTTTGAAAGCAAGTGCATAACATCTCTGAAAATGAAAATCCTGTGGAAATCACAAAGGAAAGAAGACTGAGGGATATAGAAGCTTCATATCTCTAAATGTTAGTCAGGCTGAGCTTCTTCTTTTACTTTCTTTTTCTGTGTTTGCGTGACAACAATCATAAATGCTCTTTCTGATGTTGATACAGTGAGTGCTGGAATCTCCTCGATGCTTATATTAGATTTATGTTTTATCTACAATAAACAGCCAATAACATGATCTTTAATTTATTGGAGAGCTTGCGAACACTCTGAGCTAACACAGTCCAGTTGTTTAGCAACTTCGACCTGCTGTCATCATACCCTGTGGAAATTATTGACTTCCATACAGGACTGCCCCATGCTTGTAAAATAGCATCATATAAAAGTTACTTTCAGAGAGCCAACTCCTCAAGCCCTTTCGCTTGGTGACTAACACCTGATTCCTCACATGTTCTCATGGTTTCCATGCAATTTCCATAGGAGTAAGGTGCTACTCCATATGGGAGATCTGGCAGGGTATATAAACCTCAGTGAAGAATGATGAAATGTATCGGACAGATTTTTGGATAACTGGCACCTTCCTTCTTACATGTAGCCACTACATAGTCAGACATTAAGGTTGTTCCCTATGATAAAATTATATAGCCAGCCCTAGGAATCAACAGCAATTTGAGCATTTAAGAGGACACAGGACTGCGCACCTTGGTGACTGTGGCCAACTGTGTGACTTGACACTGAACACAAGTCGTCTTCAGTGTTCGACTCATCAGACTGGAAGCAAGCAGCCTCTTGTTGGAGGCAGCCACAGCCCTTTGTTTTTTAATGCAGCTCCCCCTCTAAAGTCTGGTATGTGTAATATACAGAGAGCTCTGACGTGCTTTAAATCAAAATGTCCAACTTCTGGGTATCTCTGAATGGAGTCTCAGAGATTTTGTTGTGTGGGAAAGGGAAGTAAAGGGACACTGGAGTGGGGGTGAGGGGTCATGCAAATTTTGATCTAATTTTCTGTAATAAAATACTGCAGTCCTCAGAAAAGTATCTGAATTTCATGGAGAAAAGGAGTTTTTAAGTGTGACTGCAAAAGAACCTCTTCATAAATTTTCAGAGGAAGGTAATCAGGTTCCACAGAGTGCAGGGTATGGATTAATTAGTTCTATATTGCATTCTGCTCTTACACATTTGTAGAACTTTGCTGGCCTTGCTCATACTCCTGATTTACATCAGTGCACCTAAAAAGAACAAGCCGTTGGTAAGTCTTGTTACCATTTTACCTCCCCACAATTCACTTACACATTGAGTGAGATACTTACAATGTAGAATCGGCTGTAACTCTGTCCATGCTGAAATCAGCAGAACATTCGCTGTGTAGAATTCAATCAACACAAAGTACCTTGGAAGTTCTTCCTTTTGGACTTGTAATTCAATGTTCTTTTTAACCAGGAACCCAATTTATGCACAATTATGTATGTTTCTGGTCATTGTCAGAAGCAAGAGACTGATGATCTGGCTGATATGGCCACTTAATGTTCTTATAAATACATGTATACAGATACATATGGAATAAAGAGCTGGTGCTTTAATTTTCCTTGTTCCCTTGCTCTTCTCTTCTGCAGACCAAACTCTGTTGCTATCTCTATGCTGATGACCAGCAGATCAACATTGCTACCCAGATGTGTCTTCTTCCCTCTGATCTAGAGTCTAAGCCTGTTTCTGAAATCCCATGGTGGGTATCTAGTCCTCAGACCAAGACATACCTAAAACAGAGTTCTTAAAGCTGCCATCCACTGAGCTTTTGCGATGACCTGTTTAGTTGATCGCAATGGAAAGCCATGTGTAACACCAGGCAGTGTCTTCAGCTTTCTTCACAAACTTAAATCCAGGTTATGACTTAATCTTGCTCATTCTTTTCATATCATATATTACATGACTGTGTCTTCTCCATCCACATTGTCTACAGCTGGTCAGGCTTCTCACGCCTCATGCCATATCACAAATATTCTGGTCTTTGGCAGAGACTAAGGAAACCTTGTCTGACCCCTATAAGTCTTTCCAACCTGCAATTTTGACTGCAGTTTTTCCTGCTTTGGCATTTGAGATACAACCTACTTACCTTCATTTACAAGGCTCTTCACAACTGTTCTATCTATCACCTCTCATTCTCTGGAAGATGTTTCATTAAGATAACATATTCCACCTCTGATCAGCCCAGTCTGCCATCTTCCACATTTGGTGTTTTAAATCTTCAAAAGGGAACCTTTGTTCTTTCCCTGTGCTGCTGCATAAATTTGAAATGAGGTCTCCATCAACATCTGGCTTATCTCCACCACAAATCCTTGTTCAAAACTGTTCGTTATCACAGTATCTACAGTCCCTGCTAGGAGGGCTGAGTGGCTGCTATGTGGGGATGATTTTCCCTCACAGCAACTGATACTGCTCTGTTGTTTCCTTCTCCATCCCCAGAAAATCTTTCCATTCTTTCTTTGTCCTCCCCCTGCTGTAGCTGTCTGAATCTGTTGGCTTCCTAAGGCTTTAATATGTTTTTATGCTGAGTTTGGACAGAACCTACCACAATGAATTTTTGTTGTAGATATTTGTTTTGTTGGGAACTCCTACAAGCTACTAGAATACAAAAAAAAGAATATGCATTTAGAGGAAAACCATATGTTACTTTTGCGTCTTGCAATTAGAAAAGATAATAGTGTCATACAGACTTTGAGGAGGAACTCAAGGAATCTGTACTCAATTTTACCTTCGACAGCCCTCCTGTATGGCCATTACAGAGTAATTTAATCTCACTGGTTTTCAACACCCCCTCAAGACCGACAACCATTCATTAATATTTTGTTATGCTATAAAGTTATAAAGTATTGCACTAAGAAAAGCCATAGCAGTATTTAGATAAAAATGCAGGGACAAGTTTTGATTACCTTGGATATGCAGTGGAGAACACAAGCTTGTTAAAAATAACAGTATCTGTGATAGTTAATGTCCATGCAGAATGATGATGATGCTAAAATATATCTTTCCAGTGCCTCAGCAATATTTGCTTTGCAATCAAGAAATTAAAGTTGAGCTACAAACATTTTTCTTGTTTGATGGAGGAATATTTCCTCCAAGGATCTTCTGAAATCTGAGATGTGTAATGGCTCTAATATTCCTTTTCTCATACAGAATTATTCTGGTAAGCAAGAAATAAAATTAAACCCAGGCATAGCTGTATTTTAAAGCGGAGTGCAGTAGCCCTGAATTATCCATGTTGACTTGACAAAGCCAGTGATGCTGCAGATATAATACACGGCACTGCTGTCACATCACCAAGTGACATCTTTTTATCCAAAGTGAAAATGAAATGTCACAGTGAAGGTGTTCTGCAAGTCTTCTTGTGCTGTTTGCAAGACAAATAAAACTCACTTTTGTGCAGTAGGGTAGGTATTTATCAGAACTTTGCTTTAAATTAGAGGTTGTTGAGTTGGCAATGTCTAGTTAAGATTTCATAACGTTATTCTTACCTAAGACCCTGTTGTCAGTTGCTTTTAACCTTGCCAGGCAGGAGTTGTTTGGCTTGAAATTGTCAATGCTTCATGTATTTCCTTCTTGTTTTTGTTTCAGAGGAAGTTTTTTCCATTTAAACTTTTTTTAAGAGTCCAAGAGTTTCTGAGAATGTTAGCAGAGTGAATACATCCATCATAAATGATTTTATAAATGCCTTCATGGTATTACTTTGCCTCTTTGTTTTGGAGAGGTTCTTCTTATTTGCCAGGAAATCTTTCCTGTAGTAGGGTCCTGTTGCTACCGATATGAAAACTGCCTCCAAAGGCCAGGCTGTAACATTTTTCATTTTCGATGTGCTCAACAAAAACTTCTGGACTTACGGGAAGCCTGCTCTGGAGATTTTGGCTGCACTGAAAGATGGCTGCTGTTAAAGTGGATGTGTGCAAGCCATTGCCAGGGAGACACTAACCAAGCTCCACCCAGCATTGCTGTGCTTTCTTGGCAATCACTATCATATGCTTCTGAAACTGCAATCAAAAACCTGGAAGTTGCCCTTAACTGAGACAAGTTCGCAGGGACCAGAGGTGGTGACTCCTTAGTCAAGATGCAGAAAGGTGGGAGATGTAGAAGAAAACAGGATTTGATAGTTAAGCTAAAGTAGGCTACTGCCACTGAGATGTTGTTTGTAAGAGCTGTTCTTAAATTGTCCTAACTCTTGTAGATTTGATCTTGCAATCTTAAATGCTTCTTTTAACACAGCTTTTGAAATGGTCACAGAAATCAGCATATGCAATGTGCAGATACGTTCAATTCAGCATCTCATCTGTGGAGCTTCTATAAAGTTTTAAGCAAGCTACAGGAAAAAAGGGAGACTAAGAAATTTCCTCATCCCATATAACTTCACCAGCATGAGAGGAAAGCACATATATATGTGTACACATGCACGAACATATATAAATATAAAAAGGAATATATTGGAATGAATTTATTTTGCCTGTCTATTTCTCTGCAACTTTTCAAAAGCTAAAGTCTATCAAGTCATAGTCAGAACACAGTCAGAAAGAAAGACCAGTCCTATATGTATAACACAATCATTCTGCTTGCATTGCTCTTGGGGTCTGTCCTGGGATTGCTGTTGCTTTTATTATAGAACTGCCTAAGTTCCAAATGTGTTGCAGCTCACACTAGAGGAAAGTAATGATGTCAAATGGTATTTACAGGTAAGGAACTGAGTCACTGGGAGGTGAAAGTGACTTAGCTTAGATAACAATCCATTAGCAAAACCATGACATGAACCAAGTCCCAGTCCCGTACCCTAATTATATGAACAGCCTTCTTCTTTGTTAGAACTGACATTCAACTGAAGTCATTTGTGGGCATGAATGTACAAAAAAATATTCAGATATGGTGTGTGTGCTATGAATCATTTTTTAAGCACAGTCAGGAAGTCAACATGGTCAGGTCATTCTGCAGTCAAGGGGAGAGCAGGAAGCAATCAGGCATCAGGCAGTTTCCAGGCTACGGGCTCCATTAGGTCGCCCCTGCCTAACATCTTATGTGTTAGATGGACAACGATAAGCTGTAGTGTACTACTGCCAGCTATTCCTAAGCAAGATGATCTCTAAAAACAGAATCTTGAGTATTGAATCCAAGATCCAACATTTATACTTATTATTTATATTTTCTCAAAGTGTGGTGGTCCAAGCTTATTTTATTCAAAAATAAATCTTCCCTTAACTAAGCTAATCTTCTTTGTGAAGTCCAATTTGCTATAGCTCTGCTTATGCAAGATGCAGATGAATCTTATTAGAAATATTGGATTACAGTAGTCATAGAATCACAGAATCACAGAATCACAGAATGGCAGGGTTTCGAAGGGACCTCTGTGGGTCATCTAGTCCAACCCTCCTGCCAAAGCAGAGTCACCTACAGTAGGCTGTAGAGGACCTTGTCCAGGCGGGTCTTGAATATCTCCAGAGAAGGAGACTCCACAACCTCCCTGGGCAGCCTGTTCCAGTGCTCCATCACCCTCAGAGGGAAAAGTTCTTCCTCATGTTCAGACGGAACTTCCTCTGCTTCAGTTTGTGCCCGTTGCCCCTTGTCCTGTCACTGGGCACAACTGAAAAGAGCTTGGCCCCATCCTCCTGACACCCACCCTTCAGATATTTGTAAGTTAGGTCCCCTCGCAGCCTTCTCTTCTTCAGGCTGACAGATTAAAATAATGGTGGGACAAAAATGGACCTATTTACACACTGGAATGTGCAAGAATATATCATGACCAAACCAAAGTTACTCCAGATCAGTAACCTAGATATACTGATAGCTGTTAGGAAAAAGTCAACGTTTAACATATGGTGATATTTGACACATCTTTTTTCTTGAAGTTTTAGGGAAGTGTTGAGTATTAAACTAAAAATTGTTGTATTGAACAAGATTTACTGAAATGCAAAGCTGTTAATAGCATAGTGAAATACAGATTTAGAAATTTAAGTTCTTTAACTCTTCAGATACAGAAAAAGGACTGTTTGTAACATACACACAGTATAGGTGTGTTAAATTATATGATCATCAGACCATCCCATTTTACATCTTACTTAAAGATGGTGAAATCTGTGTGTCTAACTCTGGGTAGCAATTCTCATTAAATGTCTCTTCATAGGAAAATTACTTTCCATAGGAAATTAAGACACAAGAACAATAGTTTGTATTTGGCTACAGTTTATTTTTTTCTGAACCCAAAATAGATACTAATACGCCTGTCATTTTACTTCTTTTCTCACACCATGTCTTAACATATACAAAAAAGTGTCACACATGCCTTGGCCAATATTTAAAATAGGCATGCTTCAAACTAGAAGGTTTAGGAACCAAAACCATTTGCTGTTCTGAGAAATCCCTCCTTCTCCTTCATGAACAAAAACATGGAAATACTCTCCACTCATACTAATTCAAAGACTCTTTAAGCCACTTTGGTTATCATTTTTTATGCATGCATTTAAAGGACCTTCATCTGAGTTACTGTTTTAGTCAGTTTTGGTGAAGTAAAGTTCAGTTTCTTTTAGGTGATGTTCAAGAACCTTTAAAAAAACAGTACCTGATTACTGTGTACTTCTTTTAATCTGCATGTGTGTGCTTGTTTTTTACCTGTATCACCTCACATAGACTCTTGGCTTTGGCTGACAAAATAGATAAAATAAAGCAGTAGCACACGACATCTGAAAAACTAATTTAAGAAATCAGTTTCAATGGGTGTAGTTAAAAACATCTAGTAGGCTTAAAAGTGAAGAATTGTATTTAGGAGTTCTGAGAAAAGACAAGATATGGAACAAGAGATATCCAGTAGGGTGTTATAGGATTTGTACATTGTTTCTCATTCTTCTTGAGTATCTTCTTCAAAAATCTGGCATCAGGGATTAGTAGTGTATTGGTCTGTGCTACACATATGCAGATCCTTATTTCATCAATAGGTTGACTAACTTTGGTGACTACTCTATTTAAGTCTCGACACTGAACTTCATGCAATCACTCATGAAGTGAGTTGCTGACAGATAGTGGCAAGGATATAAGAAAAGTGCCTGTACAGAGTGTGTGATGAAGGAATTTCAGCTGTGGTGACTCAGGCTGATACGATGATTCCCTGCAAATGGAGAGCTCGCTCTCTGTGAACAAATGTCTAGGAGAAGAGCAGGTGGGATGTCATGTGGCTGGTCACTGAGACAAGATTTCATTCACTCCCTTGGTCAGCATCCTGAGCAGAAGTCATTCAGGAACTGAGATTTACAGCCTGGGCAGAGGTGCTGATTCTGAACACCTCCACACCTTGTTGAGCATGGTCTTAGACCTGGCAGTCAGATGTCAGTCTGCAACTTTGGCTGCTCTGTGACTGCGATTTCAAAATTTGGAGCTTGGGTTTTAACCCGTCCTCGATGACTTTGGGGGGACAGATGTAGTTGCACCAAAAGCACTCCTGCTCAGGACATTCAGATGACCCATTGTGGAGACTGCAGCCCTTGCAGTTCATCCAGCTCAACATCCCCAGAGACAGAGCTGTATTTGTTCTCTAGTTTCAACTATCTAGCACATATCTGAGTTTAGAGAGAGTTTCCAAATACTGGCCTGTAAAGCTGTTTTCTTTTGGTGGAGGTGGATAGGAAACAAAACTCATTAGACTCACTAGAAACGGTAAAATCGTCAAAAGATGCTGAACATTTTAAACATAAGCAAACTCCTTCTGGATATGAGGAAGGGTCTAATGGTGCGCCACTACAATCAGCCACCATTTAAAACACAAGCACTGGCAGAAGTTGATGTATTATGGCATTGGCATCAGACAGGGTCTCCCATATTCATAAAGGGAGCAACTCTGGGGTATCTCGTTTACTCCTGGTAATTGCTGGGAACCAAGAGGCCTCTGGTCGTGTGTGTGGTGTAAGGGGCTGTAGCTTTCAATGGAATTGCTTCCCAAAAGTCGATCCGGGAGGAGAGATTCTCTACTTTGTTCTGTGTCTGAGACGAGATAATGGGAGAAGGCAATGCTCCTCCCTCGCCATCTCCCCACAGACTTTGAACAGGTAACTACCTGGAAAAGTCTTTGAATCTCTTAGAGGGAATTCATGGGTCTCCTTTGTCAAGCTGAAAGAAGTGTGTCTGCTCTCGCCAATGCTGAGCGGTGTGACAGCATGCTACTAAATCTGCTTTTAGCTGCTTCAGAGATACGTGAAGCAAGGAAGAAAGGAGAGTACCAGTGGGTGAGCTTTTAATGCGGTGGGAGACAGACTGCTGCTCTTTTCTCCATCATTCTGGAGACCATCATGAAAAATGTTGCTATTTTCTTCTCTCTCTTGAGGTTTTGCTCTGTTATTGTACCTTCACTCAAAGCTGTCATTCTCCATGTGTGCCACACTGAGTGATCCCTCAGGTCTGTGTATGTCTTTGCAAGTAGGTGCAATACACAACACTTTCATCCCCAGTTTGGTGCAAAAAGAACAAACACAGCACTCCAGCAGTCTAAAGTAAGTCTGCTGTGTTTTTCCACCCTTAGTAACATTAGACCAGAGTTAGAAATACAGCGTAAGGGAGAAAGTAAGAGTTATTAGACATAGACTTGTTGGTTGCAGTTTGAAACTTCTTCTGTTTAAACAAAGCCGTAATCCAGCGCCCTGTTAATATTCAATATCCTATCGCTCCTTTAACATACAGCATCTGAACACATTTGTCTGGGGCCTCCAAAATCAAGCGCGAGTAAAAAGTTGTCTTTTCTATTGAGAATAGTTTAATGTTTACCTGCCCGCTGTACCTAAGTGAGTATTTCAAAGAAATGCATTCAAAAGTCTTTCTTGCCACGTGTCATATGGGTTATATCTGATTCTTACGAGTTTATAGAGTTAGATGGAAGTAGCTCTCACTTCCTACTAGAGCCCAAATTTGGAAATTTTCTTCTTGAAACTGATCAAGAAGACCTTACTCTCATTTCAGGACTTAATTTCTTTTGTATGTCGTTAAGACTGCTTTAGTTAGAGCTGTACCATTGCAGTATGGAACAGAGTTGGCCGACTAGCCAAGGCACAGACATTGGGAAAGCTGGAAAGTCATTACCTCTCCACTTTATATGGACAGCACTGGGCTAGATTCACAGTAACCAGGAATTCAAAACTGTTTCTCAGCTCTGCCACATTTAGCCTGGATATAAACTGAGATCAGAGAAGAGGATTCCTTGCTTCAGTGAACAGGGTAGTGATAAATGAGGAAATGTCGTGGCATCGACTATGGTGCACAGTCAATCCTTGGCTGTAGCCATCACATGCCAACTCAGGAATGCATCTTTCCATTACTCTGCATTTTTTCCAGTGCTCACATGGACCTGTTTTTTTTCGTTCACTGGTGTCTTTGCTTTCCATCCGAACTGCTAATGAAAGAAAGCCTGTAACATAAGGTTTCTGCTAGAGATAAGGTTTTTGCATCACTGTACCATTTCTTGAAGATGTGGAATCTCTTTAGAAATGTTACTTTGCTCTTCTTTTCAGGTCTTTTATGTTCAATGAGCATTCAGTGAATAGAGCTCTGTGGAGTGTGATATTCATGGAGACTCCTAGCTTTCCAGGCTGTTGCTGGTTGTGGCTACCGTCTAAAAAAAAATATGGGCTTGATATCTAGTAGCCGCACAAGGTTGAATGAACTGTAGCTTATACTGAAGATCATCCATTCGATTTCAGTGAGGTTTCTGTCACAGTAAGGGATTGCTCAGCATGGTAGTATCTGTTTTTGTGTTTTGTAAGCATCCATTCTTACTTAGAGGTAGCAATCCTTGCCAGTGTGGAGATGAGCAAACAAATTGCTCAATAAAATCGTTGCATTCAAGATTGTAGAAATTCCAAGAACAGAAATAAAGCCTTTTACAGTCCTCCAGTAAAATTCCATCAAGTACTGGTACTCCTTTTCCTTGACTTCTTATGGAAGCAACATCACAGGCATGTGTATCTGAGAGCAGAATGTGACCTGTGCTTTATAATCTCCTAAAGATTAGTTGTTATGGTCAGTCAAATGGGAACTGAGCAACACTTCCTCCACCAGTCCATATTTAAAGAACTCACTTTGATTTTTATTCTGTTTTTAGCACTAAGGAAAAGTAGGCCTTGAATATTTGTAAAAATGTGGACACCTACAGTGACGTCTCCTCAAGAATTTATGTTGCTCTCTTTCATGAGATGAAGACATGCTTAGTCTATAATCATGGTTATGGAAATATTTTTTTTAAATAGGAAAAAAGAAAATCAATGAATACAAACATCCATATTCTTTTATTAATCCTACACTTAATCTGACTAAGCGCTGATGATTTTGCATGTGAGAGAAGATGTGCCTTTGACAGGGAGTTTGAGAAAAGTGACAATTTAACTGGCAATTCCCCTGATGCTACATAGATCAAAGGCACACCAAAGCTGCTAACCTGGAATATGAAGCGTGCTAAGAAAGTATGAAAAGAAGCAACAGATACTTTGGGAAAACACCAAAATGATGCAAGGGTTGGAGCACCACTTCTCCTATGAGGACAGGCTGAAAGAGTTGGGGTTGTTCAGCCTGGAGAAGAAAACATTGTGGGGAGACCTTATTGTGGCCTTCCAGTACTTAAAGGGGGCTTGTAGGAAAGATGGATATCATCTTTGTAGCAAGGCCTGTTGTGAAAGGATAAGGATTAATGATTTTAAATTATGGGAGGGTAGATTTAGACTAGATATAAGGAAGAAATTTTTTAGAGTGAAGGTGGTGAAACACTGGAACGGGTTGTCCAGAGAGGTAGTGGGGGCCCCATCCCTGGAAACATTCAAGGTTAGGTTGGATGGGGCTCTGAGCAGCCTCATCTGGTTAAAGATGTCCTTGCTCATTGCAGGGGGATTGGACTAGATGACCTCTAAAGGTCTCTTCCAACCCAAAGCATTCTATGATTCTATGAAAACAGCTACTTTACAGTATTGCTGCAAGAACTGAGCCTGTTCACTTCTTTTTGGCCTACCTCCCTGTATCTGACTCAGTGATATTTTCCTAGCTGCCCTTACGCTTTTCTGTACTTGTTAGTAAGAACTGCTTTTGATAATAACGGCCCTGTAATGGGTATTATACATGCCTGCTATTTGTCATATGATCTCTCATTCTCCCATACTGTGTGGCTCAGTCATGCTACTTTGACAATATAAACGGGCCTTAAAAAAGAGTGCTGGTGTCCTTCTTCCTTCAGCCCACTGATGAAAAGCTGGACTAAGTCCCTGAAACTTTACCAGTAAGCGGCCGCGTGTCCTACTAATATAAATGATGCAGTTGTACAGACTTACATGGAACTGATTATCTTGCCGTTAATTGAGCACTCTGAAAGTGTCTCTCTGCTGTAGAAGAAATATTTGCTCTTGGCTTGCAAGGCAAAACTGTAGAAAGAGGAAGTGAGTCTGTTCTCCTTATTTAAATGTTTCTCTTTTCTTGAAATCATTAGCTGGTTAGATTTTCAGTTCATTATTCATCAGGCCTTGGTGAGCTGCCTACATGCATAGCAGCAAGCCAATCGGAGTTTTCAGAATTGTGGCTTTACCTTGGCAATTCAGACCCATGGAAACATTTCCACTAACCTAACTATGGGCGAGCTTGAACCTTGCGGTGCTTTGAAGTGTACTTTGTTCTTTTCTGCTCACGAGCTGGGCTCCATGAGGCTGCTGCCCTTTGCCTGGGACTCCCCCCACCATCACCAAATTTGGAGTTACCAATGGAGAGAATTCAGGCTTTCCCTGCAAAAAAAAGGTAGAGGAGAAAACAAGTCTGGTGGGAAGTACAGAATGTTCTTTCTTGTGTGACTAACTTAAATTTTTACTGCGCTTTTTCAAAGATAAACTGACCCTACTTTACCATGAATCAATGAAGATTTGGTAATACGAACAAATAAACTTTGAATCCTTCTCTTTAGTCTATCAAACTACAGTATCAGGAACTGTATTATTTGCATGTCTTAAAAAGAGCAGTTTGTTCCTAAGCCACAAATACTCTAAAACTTCATCCATTTTGTAGAAATCAATGAGAATCATGCATAGAGATCTCAAAGTATCATTTCAGCCATAAATTATGAACCTGATGAATCCTATCCCATGGTTACAGGAGACAACAGAAGACCACAGAAATACAGTAACCTGTTTGCTTTTATTTCCATTTCATACGCTGCTTCCAGTGATGGTGCACTGGAGTGAGACATCAGCTATAAACCTCTTGGCTGTGGAAAACAAGCAACATTCTTAATGATGTAGCTGAAAAAGTGGTTTCAGACAAATTGTATACAGCATATATTTCAGCATATAATTAATCTTTCAAGCATTCTGTCAATTTTTCCATTGAGACAACTCCTTAGATTTTCCAAAGCTATACTTCTCTCTTATGAGGTTGTCCTGGGTTTGGCCAGAACAGGGTTAATTTTCACTGGAATCCAGGAAGGGGCACAGCCGGGGGGTGGGGGCTGACCCCACCTGGCCAAACAGAGCCCGGTATTCCATACCATGTGACGTCA
>Ga0065711_1008358_pt1 | contig 13174 bp, 6 predicted proteins | sample Hoacrofraction12_FD_59098 | JGI IMG/M metagenome (GOLD analysis project Ga0065711, IMG submission 59098) | Hoatzin crop microbial communities from Cojedes, Venezuela - Epithelial fraction 12 v2 (version 2) | ecosystem: Host-associated > Birds > Digestive system > Esophagus > Crop | place... | reverse complement strand
GGTGACTACTAGCAGGCGTTGTACAGAATTTGATCAGTAGTAAACTGCTCACTACAGAAAGTAAAATCATTGATTAGTCTTCCCAAGCAGTACAATCTTTGATAATTGAAGGCGACAGCCTCTCCCCCTCGCCGGCGAGGGGGCGGAGGAAGGCGACAGCCTTCCGGTGGGGGCGTGGATCCAAGTAGAAAAGTCCCTACTTCTTCCGGTGGGGGCGTGGATCCAAGTAGATAAGTAATACTAAGGAAAGGGGGAAAGGCTTCGCCTCTAAACTATCCGATAATCTGCAATCCCCCTCTTGTCGCTGCAGAACGATACTGCAATCTTATATACTTTCTTGCCGTCAGCGCCATACGCTGCGGCATAATCGCGATCTTCATGCTGTGCCACTGCGGCATCGACACCACCGTTCTTATCCAGTTTCATTTCAAAAATCAGAACCGTATTTTTCATGTATTCCGCCACCATGTCGATACGGCCCTTGGCCACTTGTCGCTCCTCTTCAATCCGGCAGCCGACGAGCGAAAACGTCTGCCTCATGATGAAGCGGTATCGTTCCTCGGTGAGATATTCCTGGCTGTTTTGTGAGTAAGGCGTCTCTGCGAAGAGTTGTTTGAGATTCTCCATCATCGTCGGGATGTCGTCGGCATTCAGGGCACGCCGGATTCTGTATATCGAGTTGTCTACTTCATCATAATTCTTGTCTACAGCGTTCGGCAGGACTACCTCATACAGAGCTTCTCTCACTTCATTATTCGGTATACCCAAGGTATAAAAATCTTCATCGCAATCCTTGATTGTTAGATAGCCGGACTGATAGAGTAACACTGTAAAATCTCTTATTATATCGTCAGTCGTTACCAGAGATATGGAACTGGCCACGATATTTTCAAGATCCATATTCATATTGTATGCCTCCATCAACATATCCGTTAGCAATCTACCGCCACCCGACGCTGCCCAATAGGGGCTGATTTCTTTGTCTCCAAGAGCACTAATCAAGGCAAAGGGATTATACACCATCTCTACGTCATCTTCATCATCACTGAACCGATAGCCGTAATACATATCCTTCAAGCGGTCGAGAGTCTCATCAACTGACCATCCGTTTTCCTCACTCATTGCCTGAAGCTCCGGTTGGAAATTATCAATAATCTCCTGCTGGGTAATTCCGCATACAGCAGCATATTGCTGTCGAAAGTCAAGTATCGAGAAACTGTTAAAAGAACTTACGAGATTCAGCTGAGCGTACTTAACTATGCCCGTAACAAATACGCATTTGAGGTGATCGCAGGCTGTCTTGAGAGCAGGGAAGAAACTGCGATAAATCAAGGAAATGGCCTCAAGGCATTCAGGATTTAAAAGAGAATGAAGAAGCGGGGTGTCATATTCATCGACCAGCACTGCTACCTGAAGACCGGTAGCTTTGTGGGCTTTTTCCAGAAGTGACACGAAACGGCTGGCGAATGTTACATCCTTCTCTTTTTTCCCGTAAATCTGCTCATAGTCATCCAAGCGAGTGTCGATATAATGGAACAAGTTATCTGCCGTTTCATTACCGCTAAAATCAAAAGAAAAGACTTGCCTCTTCGGCCACTCCGTCTCAAGATCCATGATTTTCAGGCCCTCGAAGAGATCTTTGCGGCCTTCGAAGTAACATTTCAGAGTGCTGGTCAGGAGAGATTTGCCGAAGCGTCGGGGACGCGACAAGAAATTATACGACTTATCATTAGCAATCTGCCATACCATATCCGTCTTATCCACATAGAGATATCCCTCTTTGCGGATTGTTTCAAAGCCCTGTATTCCTATTGGTAATTTCCTTGTTGCCATGATCTTTTCCTCCGTTGATATTACTTTTCGATGCAAAGATAATAATTATTTTGGAAAAGTGCAAATAAATAAGGTTTTTTTTCCTCCGCCCCCTCGCCAGCGAGGGGGCGGAGGAAGGCGCCAGCCTTCCGGTGGGGGAGAATTCGAGGATCGCTATACTTGGTTCCACGCCCCCTTTGTAGTTGGCTGTGTACTTGGATCCACGCCCCCTTTGTAGTTGGCTGTGTACTTGGATCCACGCCCCCTCGGTCGATTTCATCGACCTACGCCCCCTCGCCAGCGAGGGGGAGAAGCTACGCCAGCGAGGGGGCGGAGGAAGGCGAAAGCATTTCGGAGAGGGAGAGCATTAGTATAATTCGTCAATTCTTTCTTCGAAAGTGCGATTCCTCGTCTCGCCATAGCTTAATCAAGCTTAGTCTGCTCTTGGCTTACGGAATCGTTCGTAGACTAAAAAAGAGCAAGCGGTGAGCTGAAGGAATTCGTTTAATTCGTCAAATTCGTAGACAAAAAAAAGAGTGCGCCATTTTGGCGCACTCCCGATATTTTAAGATGAAGCCTTAAGTGATAAAGCCCAAGGCTCCGGATCTTTCAGATTAGTAAGATACTACGCTGCCTGTCGGAGTCTCATACCAGTCGGTATTGCTTTTGATATTCTTTGCCCAAGCGGCGAAATTGCTGTAAGCGTTAGAGATGTTTGTACGCTCTGTCGGCCAGAACCACTTGCCGTCGCTATTACCCATTACGCGGATCATCTTAGGAGCCTCGCCTTCCAGAGGAGCTTCAACGATAGTAGAAGTGCTGCTGCCGTTTGCTATCTTGATCTTGATGTCGAGATTAGAAGCATCCTGACCCGCAGTCAATGTGACTGTATCAGCGACGAATGTCTTGTTTACAGACGAAGTGTTAATCATCTCAGAGATCTCTGCATCGAATGCGCTGTGAACCTCACCGAATACGCTGTTGTTGTTTACGAGTACGTAGGTCTCCATTGTACCACCGGCTGCGAGCAGCTCGATGTCGCTGACACCGTTCTCAGGAGCAGATACGCGAACTACAACGTCGTTGAAGTCGATATCATCGGTAGCACCGAGGTCCTCGAATGCATAGTAGTACCACTGCTTAACAGCAGGAGTCGGAGTGTCACCACCGTTGTAACCAGGATTACACTCAGTTGCAGGAACAGTAGGAGCATAAGCGGTAGGCTCGATGATCAGCTTTGCGTTATCGCGGAGATCGTAGTAAGGTCTGCCGCCTGTCTCGCCTTGAGCAAAGTGCGACTTGGTAGCTACATAGAGGTTGCCGCAATAGTTAGCCATATACTGCTGGAAGATCTCACCACCTACAATCTCCTTTGCGTGGAAGTATCCGTAGCCATCACCGGATGTCGGGCCGCTGATGCAACCATCGGTGTAGTCCTTTGTAACGTACATCGTGGCTGTACCCTTAACCTCGAAACAGCAGTTTGCACCGATATAGATACCGCCCTTGTTCATATAGAACTCATCACAAACTACACCACCGTTTACGTAGAATGCATTATGGTTGCCGTCTGCAGTATGCATAGAGAACTTGCCGTTAACAGTGAGCTTACAGTTGTTGTAGTAGTTACCTGTACCTGCAGTGTAGTCGAAACTGCCAGTTACATACTGACCTTCATTGATCCATGTACCATTATTACAGTCAAGCTGGCTCAGATTTTTGATTTCGGCTGTTCCACCGTTATAGAAAGAGCTGCTACCCTGAATCCAGAAGTCGCTAGCCTTCATATCGCCCAAGTTAACAAGTTCCACGGTAGCGTTGGCAGTGTTCAACTGAGCTGCGACATCGATAGTTCCATCGTTAACGAACTTGGTGTCAGCACCGAGGATAACAGTACCAGTACCTGTGCTCTGGAAAGTACCCTTGTTGTAGATCATGGTACTTGAGAAGTCTGACTTATCAGAACCAGTCAGAGTAATAGAACCGGTAGTGTTGTTGTAAATGGTAGTACCAGCATTGGTGTTGATAGCCTCAGCAGTGATGTTACCCTTGTTGTAGATAGTAACAGCAGTCGGAGTCCAAGCACCATCGCCAACGATGTTCAGAGTAGCACCATCAGCAATATAGATGTGCGTGCCAGTACCGCAGTTGCTGAAAGCAGCGGCTGTGATAGTGAAGGTTGCGCCTGCGCCAATGTAGAACGTCGAATAAGTGCTGTAAGCAGTATCATACCAATTAGCCTTACTTCCGTTTGCTACAAAGAAATTGTCAGCCTCTGTAATGTTAGAATAGTCAACGTCTTCATTTTCCTTTACATAAACATTGTACTTTCCAGACCAGAAGTTAACTTTAGAAGAACTTGTGGGCAACTGATAGTCGCCAGCAATGCCGGCATCTGCGACTGTCAGTCCGCTAGGTACAGTCCAGTTCTCCCAATTACCCTCGAAAGCCTCGTCAGAAGCCTGATCGGTGAAAGTATACTTACCATCCTTGGTAGTAACCTTCTTCATTCCGGCTCTTGTGCTTGTACTTGTAGTCGAGAAGCTAACAGTTCCGTTGTCCTCAGCTACAGCAAGTTTCATGCCTCCCATGTCGTCAACGAGAGCAACATACATAGTCTCAGCGCTCTGCGGGCGAGCGAGAGTAAGATCAAGAGTTTCACCAGCCTTGATAGACTGAGAAATCAGATAAGGAGTGCTACCGAAAGTTGGGCAAGTGCCATACACGCGGATAGTACCAGCCTTATCGCTTGAAACCTTCACTGTAGTTTTCACTGCAGTGTTCCAAGTCTGGTTTTCATCAATAGTGCCGTTAGCGAGAACATTAGCACTGAAGCTCTCAGCATACTTCTGAGCTACAGCGTTCTCGTCATAAACGTTGTCACTTCCACAGGCTGTGAAGGCAGCTACTGCCATCATCGCCATCAAACTTTTTGTAATTTTCATTTTTGTGAAGTTAAAATTTATAATTTAAGTTTTTTATTTTTGCTGTTTTTACTATAGGTTCCTCCCGATTTACCTTTAGTGGTATTGCGTTGTGCCGCATTATTCCGACAGTTTGTTCGTTGCGAATATAGTTTCAGCAGTTTATGGTATCAATCAGGACCGAGTCCTGAAGTATAGAGTTTATAGATAGGTGTCACTCCTACCAGGGTCATCACACAATTCTTGGGTGCAAAGGTACGAATTTTCCCAGAAATACAATATAAAATTATTGAGAATAACGTTAATTTTACATTTTATTAACTATCCGAGATATCTTCTGTTCGCTTCGATACCTATTTTGATATTTCAGACTACGCAAATTCAGTGCTTGGATCCACGCCCCCACCGGAAGGCTGGCGCCTTCCTCCGCCCCCTCGCCAGCGAGGGGGAGACTTCTGCTCAACGTTTACCCTTCACCCATCCCCATTTTTAGGTATTTTTCCCATTCCGCCGGTCAAAAGTCCGCAATATACAAATATTATTTGTACCTTTGCAGCAAAAATACATAACGCAATGAAATTATCAGAGCTCAAGACAGGCGGCAAAGGCGTAATAGTGAAGGTATTAGGCCACGGCGGATTCCGCAAGCGCATCGTGGAGATGGGATTCATCAAAGGCAAGGTGGTGGAAGTGTTGCTCAACGCCCCCCTGCAAGACCCCGTGAAGTATAAGATTATGGGTTACGAGGTATCCCTCCGCCATGCCGAGGCCGATATGATCGAGATAATATCCGAGGAGGAGGCCCGGAAGATGGAAGCCGTCGCCAGCGCCCCGGCGTCGGAACTCATCCTCAGCGAGGACGAAGACGAACAGGCGATGTCGGAAAGGATATCCCTCACGGAGCGGCAGATGCACAGTGCGGCGATGAAGAAGCACCGCATCATCAACGTGGCCCTCGTGGGAAACCCCAACTGCGGAAAGACATCGCTCTTCAACTTCGCGTCCGGAGCCCACGAGAGAGTAGGCAACTACTCCGGCGTCACCGTCGACGCCAAGGAAGGACACGCCGAATACAAAGGATATCAGTTCAATATCGTCGACCTGCCCGGCACCTACTCCCTCTCGGCATACAGCCCCGAAGAGATGTACGTCAGAAAGCAGATAATCGAGAAAACGCCCGACGTGGTAATCAATGTAATAGACTCGAGCAACTTAGAGAGAAACTTGTATCTGACGACGCAACTCATTGACATGCATCTCCGTATGGTGTGTGCCCTCAATATGTACGACGAGCTCACCGACCGGGGCGACAAACTCGACCACAAGCATCTCGGAGTGCTCTTCGGAGTGCCCTTCGTCCCCACCGTCTTCAAGAGCGGCAAAGGAGTCGACGACCTCTTCAACACCATCATCAAAGTATACGAGACGGCAGAGGCGGGAGCCGAGGACGGCAAGAAAGCCATCTTCCGGCATGTGCACCTCAACCACGGACAACAGCTCGAAGACTGCATCGACAAGATAAAGACCGAGATACAGAAAAACCAGGACATCAGATACAAATACTCCACCCGATACCTCGCGATAAAACTCCTCGAGAACGACTCCGAGGTGGAGCAGATCGCCGGCACTCTCGCCAACGGCAGAGAGGTGATAGCCCTGCGCGACAGCATCGCCGCGAGACTCAGGGAAGAAACCGGCGAAGACAGCGAGACGATGATGATGGACGCCAAATACGGTATCATCCACGGAGCCCTGAAGGAGGCCGGATACGAAGTGGGGAAAAGCAACGACACCTATCAGACGACACACCTCCTCGACAGTATCATCACCAACAAATACGCGGGATTCCCCATCTTCTTCGTGCTCCTCTTCATCATGTTCGAGGCCACCTTCGCCCTCGGGCAGTATCCCATGGACTGGATCGACGCCGGAGTGAGCTGGCTCGGCGACTACCTCAGCTCCACCCTACCCGACGGACCGGTGAAAGACATGCTCGTCGACGGAGTGATCGGAGGCGTCGGAGCAGTGATCGTATTCCTACCGCAGATCCTTATCCTCTATGCCTTCATCTCGTTTATGGAAGACTCCGGATACATGGCCAGGGCAGCCTTCATCATGGACAAGCTGATGCACAAGATGGGCCTCCACGGCAAGTCATTCATCCCCCTTATCATGGGCTTCGGATGCAACGTGCCGGCGGAGATGGCCACAAGAACTATCGAAAGCCGGCGCAGCCGCCTCGTCACGATGCTTATCCTGCCGATGATGAGCTGTTCGGCACGACTGCCTATCTATATTATGATCACCGGCACCTTCTTCGCACTGAAATACCAGTCGCTCGTGATGATCACACTCTACGCTACAGGTATCATGATGGCAGTGATAATGAGTAAGATTTTCTGCACCTTCCTGGTGAAAGGCGAAGACACCCCCTTCGTGATGGAACTGCCGCCCTACCGTTTCCCCACATGGAAAGCTATCGGCCGGCATACCTGGGAGAAAGGTAAACAATATCTTAAAAAGATGGGAGGTATCATCCTGGTTGCCAGTATTATAGTATGGGCACTCGGATATTTCCCGCACAACGAAAACCTCAGCAATCAGGAGCAACAGGAACAGAGTTATATCGGTCGTATGGGTAAGGCCGTGGCACCCCTCTTCACCCCTCAGGGCTTCGACTGGAAGCTCGATGTCAGTCTCATCGCCGGAGTGGGCGCCAAGGAAATCGTGGCCTCCACGATGGGAGTGCTCTACGCCGACGACAGCAGTGTGGCCGACGAGGAAGACATGGCGAAATACGAAAAACTGCGCGTGAAGATGGAGGCCGAGGGAATCACTCCCCTTATCGCCTTCGCATATCTCATCTTCGTACTCCTCTACTTCCCCTGCATCGCCACCATAGCGGCTATCAAGAATGAGAGCGGATCATGGGGCTGGGCGATCTTCGCTGCGGTATATACCACAGCGCTGGCATGGGTGATGAGCGCCCTCGTGTACCAGATCGGACGATTATTTGTATAATTTCGGGTATTTCTTGCAATTGTTTCAGATATTTTTTGTACCTTTGCAGCCCGAAATTAAAACGTAATAATTATATGGATTGGTTAGTTAGTTTGTTTACCACGACCGACTCGGTAGCGCATATCGTACTGCTCTACTCCGTGGTCATTGCCCTGGGAGTATACCTGGGCAAGATCAAGTTCGGCGGAATCTCCCTGGGAGTCACTTTTGTGCTATTCGCGGGAATCCTCGCCGGCCATGTCGGTTTTACAGGTCCCACGAATGTACTCACATTCATGCAGGACTTCGGCCTCATCCTCTTCGTCTTCATGATCGGACTGCAGGTGGGCCCCGGTTTCTTTGAGAACTTAGGCAAGGGAGGAATCACTCTCAACATGCTGGCGGTGAGCATGATCCTGCTCAACGTGGCAGTGATGTTCGCCTGTTACTTCATCTTCTTCGACACCAGCGACCCGAAGAACCTTCCGATGATGGTAGGTACTATGTACGGAGCCGTAACCAACACCCCCGGTCTCGGAGCCGCCAACGAAGCCCTGTCGTCGGTATTCGGCAGCGGCAACGCCCCGCAGATAGCATCGGGATACGCCTGCGCCTACCCACTCGGTGTACTCGGCATCATCGGTGCCACAATATTAATAAGGTATATCTGCAAGGTGACGCTCGGCGACGAGGAAAAGGAACTGGAAGAGGAAGAAACGGCCGACACCCACGTGAAACCGTTCTTCATGCATCTCGAAGTGACCAACAAATATATCGCCGGCCGCACGCTGATGCAGGTATCGGAATTCCTCAACAGAGGTATGGTATGCTCGCGAATCCTCCACAACGGACATGTGAGCACCCCCAACAGAGACACCGTGCTCGAACTGGGCGACCAGATCTTCGTAGTGTGCGCCGAGGCTGACGCCGAAGCCATCCAGGCCTTCATCGGACCTAAGATCGAGGTGAACTGGGAGGAGCAGGACCAGCCGATGGTGAGCAAGCGCATCCTTGTCACCAACCCCAAGATGAACGGCAAGACCCTGGGCCAGCTCCACGTGTCGAGCGCCTTCGGAGTGAACATCACCAGAGTGACCCGTCAGGGAATGGATATCTTCGCCAGCCGCCGTCTCGCACTGCAGGTGGGCGACCGCGTGATGGCCGTGGGTCCCGAAACGGCGGTAGACCATCTGGCAGCAAAACTCGGCAACTCGATCAAGCGTCTCGAGGCACCCAACATAGCCACTATCTTCGTGGGTATCATCGTAGGTATCATCTTTGGAAGCATTCCCGTAATGATCCCCGGCATGCCGATACCTCTGAAACTCGGTCTCGCCGGCGGTCCGCTGATCATCGCCATCCTCATCGGACGATACGGATACAAGGTGAAACTGGTAACATACACCACCACATCAGCCAACCTGATGCTCAGGGAGATAGGACTGGTGCTCTTCCTTGCCAGCGTGGGTATCAAGGCGGGAGCAGGATTCTGGGATACCGTAATATCAGGCGACGGTCTGAAATATGTATACACCGGTTTCCTCATCACCGTGATACCTATCCTCATCATCGGTACCATCGCCCGCATGAAATACAAGACAAATTACTTCACCCTGATGGGAATGATTGCCGGTACCTATACCGACCCGCCCGCACTGGCTTACGCCAACAGCATTTGTTCGAAAGAGGCACCGGCAGTGGGATATTCCACAGTATACCCGCTGAGCATGTTCTGCCGCATTCTCGTGGCGGAACTGATAATACTCTTCTGCTGCGGTTAGTTGAAGAATATATAAAGTGCTATCATAACGACAGTAAGTAGTGTCCATCCGATTTTCACGACGGGCACTACTTTTTCTTTTATCGGCGACGGGATGGAATACTCCCTGCCCGACTTGTCTAACAGACTGATCACCGTCATCGCGATGGCGATAACGACGAAGATAAGGAACGACAGCATCATGAAGTGGGGCCAGAAGTCATACTGGTCTGACGGCAGCACCCATAGATAAAGGATGCCGATACCGATGCTGAACACCGTCCCCCAGGTGAGGGCGAAGTTGGCCGCCTGCGTCGTCGTCTTCTTCCAGAAAATACCGAAGATGAACACCGCCGTCATCGGAGGAGCTATGAATCCCAGCACCGACTGGAAGATATTAAACAGATTGAGCCCTTTGATACTGTCGATGGCTACCGTTATGGCCACGGATATCACCGCCCCGATAAGCACCACGAGACGGCCCATCTTGATCACCTCCTGCGGGGAAGCCTGAGGATTGAACTTCTTGACATATATATCCATGGTAAACACCGTGCTCAGAGCATTGAGCGCCGAGGATATGGTACTCACGAGAGCAGCTGTGAGAACGGCGAACACCAGTCCCACCATACCTATCGGAAAGAGATTGGTTACCATCGTGATATATGCCTCGTCGGGATTCGCCAGGTCGGGATAAAGAGCGAAACAGATGACACCGGGAAGGATATACAATGGCACATCGAGAATCTTCAGCCATCCCGTGAAGTTGGCTCCCATCTGTCCTTCCTTCAGGTTCTTCGCCGCCAGCACCGGCTGCACCATCGACTGGTCGGTACACCAGAACCACACTCCCATGATAGGATATCCCAGTATTATCGGCAGCCACGGGAAGGCGACATCGGAATTGGGCTTGAACATCACCCAGTAATCCGAGGGCACGGCATTCCATACCGCCGACACTCCGCCAGCCTTATGAAAACCGGCGATGGTAAGAGTGGCACTCACGAAGATCAGCAGAAGCATCTGGTACACATTGGTATATGCCACGGCCTTGAGACCGCCGAGCATGGTAAACGAAGCCGAGATAAACAGAAGAATCAGCGCCGAAGCCCACATCGGGATGTCAAACACCTGACGGATGAGTATTCCGCCGGCAAAGAGAGTCAGCGCCAGCCACGAGATAAGTATCGTGACGATGGTATACCATGCCAGTATGTTCCTCGTGGACTGTCCGAAACGCAGTCCCATAAACTCCGGCAGGGTACTCACGTTGGCCCCGAGATACCGGGGAGCGAAGACGAAAGCCAGCAGAGCGATGAACACGAAGGCATACCATGCATAGTTGCCCGATACGATACCCGTGGTGAATCCCGCACTCGCCGAGGCGATGAGCATCGACGGCCCGACGTTGGTGCCCCACATCGAAAAACCGATATGATGCCACTTCAGGGAATGTTCGGCAAGAAACAGACTCGAATCCTTCTTGCGTTTCGTACTTGCCCAGAGGCCTATGGCGACGAGGATAATAAAATATGCGATAAGTATTATCCAGTCAAGACCTTGCATATAATGTGTCTGCATATCTCTTAAAATTTAAATCCTGTGAAACTGTTGTCTGTCTTTATGATCCGCACTTTCGAGAGATCCATCTCGTCGGTACACTCCACATGTTCGGGATATACCGGAATCTGGGTTCCCGGCCGAACGAACACCGGCATCATATCGAGCGGCGACTCGTATCCGTAGAGCCATCGGCCGCCCTCGTAGCGCTCGCCGGTGAAGAAGTGGATCCACTGCCCCTCCGGGAGATAGATATCGCGGCGGCCCTCGCTGTTCATCACCGGACATACGAGGAACGAGCGTCCGAAATAGTATTCATCATCGATATGCCATACCACCCTGTCGTCGGGATGGCGGATGAGCAGAGCCTGGATTACGGGCAGACCGCTCTTTACCGCATGTTCGCTCTCCTGTAATATATAGGGTATGAGAGCATAACGGAGGTTCCACCATCTCTTCACTATCGGGGCGATGGCAGGATAATGCCAGGGTTCGCGCTTGAACGATCCGTGGTATCTGATGTGCGAGGTGAAGACGCCGAACTGGGTCCATCTCACGTATACCTTCTCGTCGAGGGGCGAGTTCATGAAGTTAGGATGACTGTGGAACCCCGGCACGTCGTGGCTCCAGAAAGCGAATCCGGAGAGTCCGAAGTGCAGTCCGCCCTTGAGCGACCCCGCCATACCGTCCCAGCTGCTTTCGGAGTCGCCTCCCCAGTGGAGGGGATAGCGCTGGCAGCCGGCCCAAGCGGCTCTCGCCCATACGATGCCGTCGCCGGTGACATCCTTGGTGATCTCGTAAGCCGCCTTCTGATACAACAGGGCATAGATATTATTCAGCTGTTCGGGAGTCATGGAATGATACACGGCATCCATGTGGATATTCTCGCCGAAATCGGTCTTTATGCATGCCACTCCCATATCGAGAAGCGTCTTGAGCAGACCCTTGTACCATTCCGTGGCCTTCGGATAAGAGAAGTCGATGGTACCGGCATAGTCGAGAGTGGAGAAGTTACTTCCCTCTGATGCCTGTTCCTTGAGCAGCGGTCCGATATATTTGTTTTTTCTCGCCTCGCCGATCTGTTCCGCCCCGGCGGCGATGTAAGGCAGCTGCCAGAGGCTGACTCTGAAACCGTTGTCCTTCAGCCGATGGATAAAGCCTTCCGGGTCGGGGAAACGCTCGGGGTTGAACTTCCATTCACAGAGCCAGTCGGTGCGGAACCACCCCGTATCGAGGTGTATCACATCGCAGGGATAATGTTCCGCTCTCAACCGGTCGCAGATCTCGTCCACCTCGTCGGCACTGAAATATGTCATCCTGCTCATCCAGATACCGAAGCTCCACAAAGGAGGCATGGTGGGATATCCGGTGAGCATGCGGTAGCTGTTGAGTATCGTCTCGGGATCTTTGCCGCCGATGATAAAAGTATCTATTGTAGCCCTGTCGCACATAAACTGCACGCTGCGGGTGCTGTGGTCGGCGAGGGAGAGTTTGCAGTAGTCGCTCGTATGATAAAAGACGCCATACTTCCGGCTCGACAGATAGAAGGGGATATTCTTGTAGCATCTCCGGTTGTTCACGCCCTGTCCGTCCTGATTCTTCAGTTGGAATGTCTGTCCGCTGAGGTCCATCTTCCTGAATCTCTCTCCCGTTCCGGCGAAACATTCGTCTGCCTGGCATTTGAAGGAGATNGTGGCTCTGTCGGGCTTGCCTTCGCTGAGACAGTATCCGATGGGNAGGGCATCGTAGCGGGGCGGCGAGAAATGGTCGTCGCTNAGGGCCACCGGCTTNCTCATNTCGCCGTCGGGATAGAGCACCAGTTCGATGGTCGGCTGNGGTGCCGGCTGGAGGTCGCTCCAGTGGTCGACGGGATAAGGACGAAGGTCGATGGTGGCCCGTGTCCGGCCCTCGTCGTCACTGATCGTCACAAAGAGGTCTTTCTCTTCGGAGTGAAGGGGCTGGTGCTTCACTTCCTCCGCCATATCGAGCATGAGCGACTCGTCACTGACGCTGTCGCCGACCATACTCACGAAGAGGCGCAGCATATCGGGGGAGTAGGCTCTGAGCACGAGGGTGTGCACTGCCTGCCCCGCCGACATATCGGCCTCCATATCGGCTT
>Ga0065711_1045944_pt1 | contig 13175 bp, 8 predicted proteins | sample Hoacrofraction12_FD_59098 | JGI IMG/M metagenome (GOLD analysis project Ga0065711, IMG submission 59098) | Hoatzin crop microbial communities from Cojedes, Venezuela - Epithelial fraction 12 v2 (version 2) | ecosystem: Host-associated > Birds > Digestive system > Esophagus > Crop | place... | reverse complement strand
CCGCGCTGCCCCGGCTCGCCCAGGCCCGGGCTCCGCTTCCCGGCGAGCGGGCGCGACCCGCGTCCTGGCGCTACGGCGGCTCGAAGGGCCTGGGACGGATGGAACAGCTTGAAAATTGCCCCTTGGTTCTCCCGTGTATTTCCAGAACCCACTGTTCGTGTGCTACATGAGGTCTGGCCTTCAGGTAGACTTGTTTGTATTTTCAAAGCCCTCTTAATAAATGTAGCCCAGCCTGAACTTGGCAGCGGCTCAGGCCCGGGGGCCTCTGGAGCAGAGGGGTGCGTTGCCGCCCCGCTCGTCCGGTTGCGACTGGGATTCTGGCTCCCGCTGGGCTCCCCGGTCTGCCAGGGGGCTCGGGCTGCTGGCTGCACCCCTCGCGAAGCGTCCGGCGGCCGAGGCGAAGCTGCTCTGTCCCTCAAGAGGTGCCCACCGAGCAGAGGCCGAATCCAGGCCCCAGCGAAAGCCTGCTCTGCTGCTCTGGCTCGTCTCCTTCTCTCTGGTGCTGCTTTCATCTGGGCCGCGTTCCCTTGTCCGCGCGTGAGTCCGTAGTGCATCTCTCCTCCTTTGGTTTTCCTCGCACAGCGAAGGGTGAGAGAAGGCAGAACAGCTGTTCGTTTGACAGCCTTGCTCCTTCCCCTGGAGGATCTTTAAACGAGCTCCTTTGCCCACTGACATAAAATCAGTAAGTCAAACCTCCTACTGAAATAACTCTTACCCTTCGTTCACGGTGTGCCTTGTGTTGTGGGTAAGAACAGTCAAAGCGGGGAGCGGGGCGAGTAGAAGGGATGGCTCGGAGAAGCGTTAGTTGATTTATTTTCTGTTGAATCGAGACTGCTTCATTTTATTTAATTTTTTCCTGTCTTGTTTGCAGGTTTAGAGCTTGGAGGTTGTTTCAGTTGCTTTTTGTTATTCTTTTCCAGTGAAAGAAAAAAGAGAAGCGGTGGAGTAAATTGGTTATGAAGGGCCTTAATGCCATGTTCCGTGAGCTGGAGGCACAGGTGAAGGCTAGGCTGGCAGGGGCTGGGGAGGATTGGCATACACCAGGGTATTTAACAAGGAGAGGCAGGAAACATGGTAGTGGTTTGACTTTGTGTGATGTGTTTGTGGAAATTAAGAGACAAGTCTCCATTCAGCACTCTTCCTGTGCTCAGGGTGGCTTTTGAGAGGGGGAGAGGGCAGTGTTGAAATGTAGGTAAGATTTTAAAGGATGTGCTTTGATACTACTCCAATTTTTTTCTCTGCTGTTTGTAACCTTTAACATCTCAGTACTTGCAGTTCCCCAGTCTCACTGGCTGTGCGTGCCTGGTGCTGACCAGTATTGTCACACTTGTATTCGAGAAGGATCCAGTGTGCTGAGATACGAAGTGCTGTACTGACCCTGTGTGTGGGGTGGAGGTGGCAAAACAACCTCCTCTCCCCTTCTGTGCTCAGCTCCTGGGAGGTGCCAGGCAGATTCAAAGTGAACCTGCACTTCTGTTAGTTGGATCTGAGCTGTGATGAGTTCAAGCAAGTTTATTTCAAGGATCCCTGGCTCTATAACGAAAAGACTGCTTAGTCTTTGTCTCTCCCCATTCTCCTTCTCTTCTGATTTGCTTTGCTCCGCAGCTCGTTTTCTTCCCTCAGACTGTACTATGTGATTCCTTATGCAGTTCAACAAAGGGAAGCTCAAAGTCCTGCACCTGGGGAAGAACAACCCAATGCAGCAGTATATGCTTGGGGCTGACAAGCTGGGAAGCAGCCTGGCAGAAAAGGACCTGGGGGCATCCTGGTGGACACAAAGCTGAACATGAGCCAGCAATATGCACTTGTGCCAAAGAAGGCCAATGGTGTCCTGGGCTGCATTTGGAGGAGTGTTGCCAGCAGGTGGAGGGAGGTGATCCTTCCCCTCTGCTCAGCACTGGTGAGGCCACACCTGGAGAGCTGGGTACAGTTCCAGGCTCCGCAGCACAAGAAAGACAGGGACATACTGGAGAGAGTCCAGCAAAGGGCCACTAAGATGATGAAGGGTCTGAAGCATCTCTCCCGTGAGGAAAGGCTAAGAGAGCTAGGACTGTTAAGCCTGGAGAAGAGAAGGGTCAGGGAAAATTTATCAGCTTATGTAAATACCTGAAAGGAAGGTGCAGAGAAGATGGAGCCGGGCTCTTTTCAGTGTGGCCTAGTGACAGGACAAGAGGCAATGGGCCTGAAACACAGGAAGCTCCATCTTGAATGTAAGGAACACTTACTGTGAGGGTGACTGAGCGTTGCCCCAGGTTGCCCAGAGAGGTGGTGGAGTCTCTATCCTTGGAGATATTAAAAAGCCCTGTGGACTTGGTCCTGGGCAGCCTGCTTGAGCAGGAGGCTTGGACGAGGTGACCTCCAGAGGTCTCTTCCAACCTCAACTGTTTTGTGATTCTGTGATTCTTGCACTAGCTTTGAAAACACACTTTGTTTCCTTCTCTTGTTTTGCATGTTGGATGGCACCGCAGGACCTCACCAAGTTGAAGTGCCAGATGCCTATTTCCCTTGGCTTCTGTTTTTCTACCTGTAAAAGGGAGATAAGACCGCCCACCTATCTCAAGTAATTAATTAATTAGTATTTCTTGCACTCTTTGAAAACAAGATGGGAGAAACACTTGTCAAAATGCGAAAGACCATCAGTGTATGAGGTTAGAAATAGTCCAATGGTAATAGGACTTATAAATCTTATGTGTATGAAAAATAAGGTCATGCTGATTTGTTATAGATGTCTCTTGGTTAGAAAACTGTTTTGGGTTCAAAGTGACCGCAGTTCTCTTGATGTCAAAGTGGATGTGGAAGAAAAATCCACAACTTGAAAACCTTTAACTTGAACTTTTATCATCTTAAATTACAATATTTTTGCATTTACAAAAGCTGAATGATGACTTCAAGCTTCAGAGCTGAACTTTATGATGACAGGGCACGCAAACCCTGTACTGACCAGCACAGAGCTGTTGAGGTAGTTCAACATTGTCTTTCTAAACATGCTGGAAGGACTGAAAGAGCCCAGCTCAGTTAGGAGAGACAATAAGCTGCAGGAACTGATATTAAGGGACCATTAATATCTGGTTGACCTCCCCTTGCTAGGGAAGATGGGCCAGGTGCTGGATTTCTCTTTGTTTCATTACTAGTTAGCACTGACTAAGCTTGCTGTTGGTGGCCTTCTCCTTGAAGAGATCTCTTTTCGTATCTGGTGGGGGAGCAGGGAGCCCACCTGGTCATGAGTCACTTCAGGCTGCCTCCTGGCTATCTCCAAAATAATAGACGGACGTCAAAGATTTTGGCTATTTTTGCTGTGGATAAAGACACACCATTGCTCCTGCTGATTAATGGTGTGTGTTTGTGGAGCAACTGTCTTATAGAGACTGCCAGACTAGAAATGACTGGAGTGCAAACTGGCTGATTTCTTATTTCATGGCTGTGGACTATTTTATGCAGCTTTGTACTGTGAAATACAGGAAACCAGGCTTAGTCAAAAGTGAGTTGCTTAGCAGACGCTTGCTGTCATACAAATTAGCCACAGCTTTTGTGTCTTGGAGTGCTGCCAGCACAGACCTAGCTATTGCATTAAATGTCTACTACCAGTCATGATCTAAACAGAAAGTGAGAAGATTAATTGCTCTTCTAGCATTATCTTAACAGTTAGCACTTTTTGTGGCATTAAACACGTTTTTCATCTTTAAACCCAAACCATAAAATAGTGCTCTGAGTTTCAAATCTATGAGTGTACAGAAAGAACAGGAAAAGGTTTAATTTAGTGAGAGAAAGTATCATGCAGATATAAGACCTATCTTGCTTTAAAGTGGAAAGGAAGACTAATGATGTTAGTGCTGCCCATCTTGTATGTTACAACGAATACCTTTAAAACTATAGTTTGAATAAATATATGCCTTAAAGAGTGGCTACAATTGATTTGAGCTACTAGTGGATAAAAAGTAACAGCATTCAGTAAGCATCTTCTCTGACTTTACTCTGCCTCAACCAAGATTTTTAGCACATAATTATACCAATGTCTTTGACTAATGAAACAGTACTTTTTCCTTGCCTAGAAGTATTTCCCTCCAAATTTTCCTGAGTTGCAAACTTCTTACTTAAAATGTGACTCATCTGAACTTGAAGTAAGCAACTGGAATTTAGGAAACTCATACTTCAGTAAAGTTTCTGAGGATATAAGGTTGCTTCCAGTCACTGGTGTCTGTAGTGAGTGAGGGATCTGACACCAGAAAGGCTATCTTGAATTCAGTTGGTAACCCTGACCATTCACGCCAGTGCTGCTGACTTCTGTTTGTATACACAAACAGAGTCTTTCTTCTTAGCCAAGGTTGGTATCATCAAGGCTTTCATTTCCTGAGTTACTAAATGATGGTTAGAAACACTAGATGAATTTTTTTTTTTTTTTTTGAGGTTTAGCCTTCCTGGTTGAGGAGGAAAACAAGAAATTTGACCCAGGCTCCCCAGAAGGCAAATGAAAAATCCTGAAAAAAATTATCTGTTTAATTCATTTCAGGGTTTTGCAGGGGAGGAGATACCAACAACTTGCTGGTAATTTTTAGTAGTTCTGCTACTGTCCCTGTAGTGTGCAGCAGCACTTTTTGGAGGAGGAATACGAGAGCCACCAGCAGGTGCCATTTGCTGCTCACTTGTGTGTCGAAGTGCTTGTGAGTGCCTGCCGTGATCAGTAGATGACTGCTGGCCCATTAGCTCTCCATCTGAGAACGGCTGCCCGGGCACTGATGCAGCTCTTGTTTCTAGGTGAGACACAGTGTTAGGTTTATGCTTAGTCCTTACAGGGCTGCTACAAGGCTTTCCTCTTGCATTTCTTGCAGCTTTTGCTCTTTGGTTTGTGAGTTCAAAAAAGCCCTTCCTTCCAATGGCTACAGCGGTGATTTTCCGTTTCCCTTCTGCAAGAGAATCTGAAATGCAAAGGCCAAATAGTAATGTGTACTTGCCTAGAAATAATGTGCTGAGTTTGTAACTACTGGAGAAAATAATCTGGCACATAGCTATTTCCGTGTACCTCCCCAGCACCAAGAACAATTAGGCACCAGCTGAAGACAGTGACTGCCAAAAGCGCATTTGGATGAGGTGGGTGTTTCTGGGTGGTACAGTCATGCATTAACAAGTGTGACTGCGTCACTAAAACAAAAGTATATTTGTATCCCCAGGCCCTTTGTAGGGATATGCTATCCTCAGGAGGAGAGGACACCAGTAAAGCATCTGGCAGGGAGGAAAGGCAGAGAAAGGAGTACAGGATAATGAGGTGTATTTAACTGCTTGCTGTTAGCACAAACTGTCCACCTGAACTGGATGTTGTGTTCACAGCAGCTTCAGGAGTCGTTCTCTGTGAAAGCTGAAGTGGGAGCAGGTCAGCTGCTCCAAATCCGGTTCTCTACGTGTTAGAAGAAATCTAAACCGGTGGACAGATGGGTGGGCAGCAGCCACAGGGAGGGCAGCTGCAGCAGGGGCAGGAGTCAAAGAAGCTTTGTGCAAACCCTAGAGAAGATGTAAACCCTTTGCCTGCAGTACGTGCACACAGTCTTCTTAAAGAGATAGGAAACCAGAGATCATTTTTTCTGTTTGTTGAGTCGGAACTCTCACTGGGCATAGAGCTACTTGCAAAAAATCTTAGCTCCAGTGCATAAAATCTTGCTCCGTCTTGCTCCTTGAGTCCAGTGCTAAGCTCCAGTGGATGAGTGTGTACTTCGTGGGGAGGGGAAAGCAGCATCCTACAGAAATCTTAACCTTTATGCATTTGGAAAGAGGAACTCACGTTTTTTCTGAACACATCACATGCATGAATAAATGCTAGGGATGAAATGATACTGTGTGGGGTTGTGTGACAAAACGTTCAGCACAGTGGATTCTGTTAGAGAACGAATGATGAGTTGCAGTCAGACACCAAGAAATGATGGTCCACAAGCTGCAAGTGCTTTTAATAGGATAACTACCCACTCGTTTGCTTAGATTTCTTTTAGTTTCATCTTCCACCGCTGAGGAAAAGTGTGAGCAGATACAGCTCAGTGAAAACGATACAAAAGAAACCACCCTGCATCTTGAGAAATGTTTAGCAGCTTAATTAGATTCAGAGTATAATACTGTTAACAGTGCATAAATGACAGCTATTTTCTGTTTATCTACATATCATTCCATTCTTTGAGCTTTATCCATTATTATTTAAATATGAGTATTTTAAGTATCTTTTCTCCTCAAAAGCAACCCCTATTTTTTCTTCCAATTTGATTTCACAAGATATTGTCAAACTTCTTACGTGTAAGAGGATAAACAATATACTCAACCCTCCAGCAGTCATAAAGGGAGAGGCAGGGGGAGAGGAAGTCCTGCCCCTAGATATCCGATGTTATGACTCAGTACTCAGGAAACGTGGGAAACGGAGCTCTTCAATCTTAAATGTTTCAGTGGGGTTTTCTTAGCTGCCTTCTGCTAATCTGCTAATCCTTTTAGAAAGCTGAATTCCATGGCTCTTTCTGGAGACAGTAGAGCACAGCTGATTTTAAAGCAGTTTTTTTCCTTCAGCATAATGCAGCCCTTGCCGAGGTCACGGGGCTGCAGAGGCTGTGCTCTGACTGCAATGGCAGTAAAGTGCGCTAACTTGCACTGAGCATGAGCCAAATTCTGTTCTGTCGTATCCTAGTATCTTCGAAATTTGGCTGTGCTACCGCTGTGCTACAGCTACACGGCATAACAAGTGAGTTTGCCATTAGATTCCTGGCTGGATTAAAATCAACAGAAAAGCAAATGCACCGTTTCTAGTACTTCTGAATAGCATCTCATTTAGACCTTGATGTGAAAGCAGAATACAGTAAGTTGCAAGTGACAGAAATGATTTAGTTCGATATCTCAGGTTTCAAACCTTGTCAACTTGCAAGAAACACCTCTGACAGCTGTTGTGTGAGCTGGTGGCTAGTGAGCAAAATACAAGAATTACAAAACTCCAGAGTTTGTAATACAGGGGAGGGAGAGGGGGAGACAGAAACGACAGTGATGGATTCTTTCTGGGTTTTCTTGTCTAAGCAAAGAGCTGAAAGTGTCTTGGAAGAACAACCACAAAGACCGGCGATACCTTTCCCAGACTTAAGGGTGTGCATAGTGGTCTCGTGCCTCAGCTGCTTTGTGATGTACCTAAGCTGCCGGCCCACGTGCCATATCAGAGCGCCTTTGCAGGAGACTGCTGCTGACAGCAGGGTTTGTAGTTCATGCAAGGAGCCTCAAGTCCCTGTTCCTGCTAGACAGCATTGAGTGGCTGGCAATGAATTCAAAGCTGGGGTCTTAGTGACACAGCCTGAATCTGTCCTGATAAGTGCAAAACCCGTCCCCGGGCTCTGTTATAGTACCCTTAGCTGTTGGCAAACTTGCACTGCTGGCTTTGAGGCGAGGGCTGTTCTTGCACTCATTAGCGCTGTGGCATGGCATCTAGAGCATGTAAATCAAGATTGGCCAAGGTGCCATCTTTGAGGCCTTAGAAGGCAGCCCACAAAGGGATTTTTTCATTGTGTTTGTCTTTGAACCACCTGGTGAAGGCTGGCTGGACATGCTGAGCTGGAGCTGTCAGCCTGAGTTCTTCATTAGGTGGCCGTCAGCCGAACCTCACTAAGCCACCCACCATCAGCAATGCTCTGGGGGCTCTGGCATGAGCTGTGTGGCTGGGTTTGGTGCTGAAAATCACAGGGGCAGTGCCTGGCCAGGTGAGTGAGGTAGGGAGGAGGACATGATGAAAGGAGTGTCTCCTGCTTCTCTGCCTCCTAACAGCTCCATAAGGAGGAGCAGCTGTTCTTTCTGATCTTACCCTCCCTGGTCCCCGCTGTAGTGGTGTCTGAGAGCACAGGCACTGTGCATACCCAGCTCACTGGAGGTGCCCCAACTCTCTGGCTGTTTCCCTTAGCACTATGTCCACATCTGTCATGGGTGTGCAGTGGCAGAGGACTCACAACAGTGGCTTGCTGTGAAACTGGTAACCCATGAAAGTGCCTTGCCTGCTGGTGGGGTGCTGCAAGGATGTAACACAGGGAAGTCCTTCATCTGTGTAAGAAGGCAGGGCTGCAGCTGCACTCAGCTAATCAACACAGGAAGGTGCTAGATATGTTTAAAGCAACTGCCCTTCGCTGGGAATGGCTTGGGTCTACGCTGTAGGCCTGTGCCAAAGTAATAAAATCATGTCTTTATTCCAAGGTGTATTTTCTGTCTTATTTGCAATTAGAGTCTAAAACCTGTGTGCTGTTTTACTTAAAACTTCAGTGATGATTGAGGGTTACTTTTTTTTTTTTAAATTTCTTTCTTTGTGTGTATTTCCAATGTGTATTTCTTTCATATTTAAGGTAATACCTTATGCTTCAAGCTAGGCAGCTGTGCAATTCCCAGCTGGATCAGAGCCGCAATATGCTACCTCTTTTTCCAGAGCAAAACTGACCCCAGACGATCCATCTTTTTAAAACTTGGGCAATTTATGCTCCCAGTACTACTGATACAAAAAAGTCAAAGTGTAAATGCAGAATCTTGGTGCTTTTCCTTAAGTACAACAAATAACCATCTCCGTTATATAAATGTACACAGGTTAAAAAAACAATGAGTATATTCTCCTTATATGAACAAAAGCTCTTAAAGATACTGCCTACACCGCACAAGCTTCTGGAAGGCTTTCTTGAAATCTTCATTAAAGATTGTGTAGATTAGAGGGTTAATAAGGGAATTTATATATCCCAGCCATGCTAGGAAATTAGACATGTCTTCTGAGATGTGACATCTTTCACATGTATTAACAACTACTTCTTTTACAAAAAAAGGGAGCCAGCAGATCACAAATGCCCCCAGGATCAGACCCAGCGTGGTTGCTGCCTTTCGCTCTCTTGTGCTAGAGATTCTCTGTTTTTTCCAGGACTTCTCATGCTTAGATTCAGACCTGGGGCTTCGTAAGGTGATATTGATTTTATCGCAGTCCACCAGAGGATCTGATGTCTTCTCTGCTGTGCTGGGCATTGAGGCCGATTTGGTGCTTCTTTCACCTGCGTCCAGAAGGACTTGTCCATTTACCTCCTCCCGTACGATCCGGCTGACGCTTCTTCTGTGAAATGTCTTTGCTGCCTTGTATATCTTGTAATAAAGTATCAGAATCAAGGCCAGTGGGATATAGAAGGCGCCAAATGTAGAGTAAATGGTGAAAACGATGTGGTCGTGTTTGATGATGCATTCGTCATCCCTGCTGGTCGTCTGGTGCCGCCAGAACAAAGGTGGCATGGAGATAAAAATGGATATGATCCATACCACTGCAATCATGATGCCAGCGTGCTTAGGTGTCCTTTTCCGTGCATATTCCACAGCATCCGTGATTGCTCTGTACCGGTCCAAAGCAATGGCAGAGAGATGCAAGATGGAACATGTGCAGCATGTAATGTCCACGCTCAGCCAAATGTCGCACACCACTTGCCCCATGATCCAGGTCTCCTTTACAATGTAGACAATGCTGAAGGGCATCACTAGGACTGCCACAAGGAAATCAGTCACTGCAAGAGAGCAGATTAGATAGTTGGCGGGGTGGTGGAGCTTTCTTGTCACAATGATTGCAGTCATCACGAGAGAATTGATGGCCGTTGTCATTAGTGCAAGAACAGACAGAGTAATGGAAATGAGGATCTTGGATGTCACCCATTTGAATAGTTCTTCTGATGTACCGTTTTGTTCAGTTGAGTTTATTAAATCCATGTTCCCTTTTAAAGGTGATCTTTACCAGTAGCAGTTACCTGTTGGAAAAGTAAAAACATTCAGAAAGTGCATCCTTAGTCTCCAGGAAGTCTTGATTTTTGTTGTCTTAAAAGACTATGGGTCCCAAACTCACAAGAACCTCAGACTTATCACTGAAATTATTCTGACTCCAGACAGCTTTTCCTGGCTAACACTTTGTGGGATGCCCTGCCTCCAGAATAGGGGCCTCCTCTTTCTCCTTGGTCGTGCTGTTGAGAAGGGCATCTTGGCACGGCCGGGGAGAGGAGCCTGCTGTGGTGCTTGAGGTGGCCCTGCCCCGTGGGGAGCTGCGCGCTGCTGCATGGGGGAACTGGCCTTGTTCCTCGAGCAGGGCAGCAGCATCGGTGCACCCTGGGGTGCAGAGCAAACCCTCCTGCTAAATGCTTACTCTGGATGAATTGCAGTGGAGTCTTGAAACTGGTTAAACATGGACAATCTCATCCTAAAGCAAGTACTAATACTGCTTTTGGGCTAGCACTGTCTACTCCACTAGGCAATGTAATGGCTGTTGACAACTTTAATCCACAGGAAGCAGGCATAATGCTGCTTTTCTCTACATAAACTCCTTTTTCCCCATCACTATGTGAGTCCTTCCTTGTGTATAGATAAGCATGAGCTTTCTAAACCGGGATGCAGTTTTCAAGAGAAAACAGAAACATGAAAAACGGCAGTACAAACAGGACAAGAAACAATTGCGTGTTGAAAGTTTCATTTCAGAGCTTCCTCTTATGCAACTCTACAGTGATATAGATGAATATATTTTAAAACTTCAAACGGCTAACTTATTGTCTAACTGAGATATTATACATAGGTTAGAGTCCTGAGAACATCCTTACTTTTCCTGAAGTTTTGCTATTCTGTGGTTGCTGCCGAAGAAAACTGCAGAAGACTTGGATCCTAGTTGTTGTGCTAATGACTCTCTCTACAGAAACAGTGTATCTCCTCTTACAGCTTTGCAGGAAGCAAAAAGCAGGAAAATACTAATGAAATAAATTCTCAGTTATGTTCTGAGAATGTGAACCCTACTTTCTTATCAAGAAGGGTTTCTGAGCACTCTGCAGACTGTGGCTGAAGTAGGAGTCTCCAACTGTTTAGACTAGAGCTTGTAACTCTCAGTTAAGAGGATCAGATTTCATCCGCTTGCAAGTTTTGACATGCAATTTCTTGTGCATGCAAGATCTCCCAGATGAAGTGGGGTTTCCTGCGATAACTTTTGGAGTGTAGTGAGTGAGTTGCACTTGTGTTGCACTGGATGCCACATGTAGGGAACTACATAAAATAACTGAATATTTCTTCTTGGGAGAAATGAGTCTCATAAACATAACTAAAGCTTTTTAGTATTATGCTGGAGTGGCTTAAAATGAATTTCATATACTGTATACAAACTTGGACACAGCTCGCTAATTTGGTTCGATATTCTAACCTGGGCAATGCCTAATATGCTGCTGATCTACTCAAAAAGGTTTTTAGCATTGCTTCACCAACATTTAATTGTATGGAAGAACAAGGAAAGGAAATGTATTTTACATGGTGATATTTACAAATGCTGAGCAGAATCTTTTCCTGTATGTGAGCTGATTACAGCGTGTGTGTGCTCTCTTTCTCTCTGTGTTCCTCTCTCTGAACTTGTATACTTCACATGCATAAAAATAGATCTTTTGTCATGTCAGTGTCACCTTAAAACCTTCTGAATCCACAATAATTGCTAGTTTGCAGATATTTTTGTCTATAGCTAGTTGCCTTCCAGAGAAGGAATAGGCACATACAGTATTTTCTGGTGAATGTTCAACCTCTGCTAAATAAATAATTTTTGAGCTTCTATAAATACATGGAAAAAAAAAGTTTCTTGGGAAAAACTGAGACTTCTGGTGATATCCAGTGGTTGATCATATTTTAGAACAGTTACTCTTTATAGTTAATTACCTTATAAATTTCTAACTCTTTGGATATTAGTCCTTAATTGCAAGCAAGCAAAAAGCAATTTAGAGATAATGAAAGCTGATTAATAGCTTTTGAAAGATTATTCAGTTTGAGACCGTGGAGTAAGGAAAATATTATGGGTGGGTTCACAAAACTGGTGTATAGCAATAAGTAGGTTTCCTTTGTGCTCCAGTGATCTGGAGGCTCAGGCTCAGAAGAAGAAGCACAGTGAGAGAAATGTGCTTACTTGCTGTGTGCACTGATTATACTTCTCTGTGTGATTTTAAGATTATCAGCTGGTACGCTCAGATTTCATTCAAGCTGCTAGCATGGAAACACAGCAGTATTGAAGACTACCACGCTGCGTTTTTAGTGTACTACTGTTAGACAGATAATTGTGCCGGGGTCTCCTGTTGGTGGGACATAACCTGTTCTTTAATGGTACCCATCTGGACATAAGTCCCGCTGTTCCTACGTGGAATGTTAAGACCCTCTGCTGCTGCCCTTGCAGCCCCGGCAGTGGGTGTCCAGAGTGGACCCTGCGGGCTGCTGCGCAGACCAAAGAGTGTGGCTCCATCGCAGGGAGGCACCAGCATGGTGATGAGATCTGCCCTCCAAGGTGGTGGCTGCCTTCGAGGTTACAGAGCCGTTCAGCGGGCCGTGCTGCTTGGGAATGCCAGGCACAAAGTTTGGTGGCTTTCCTCTCCAAGTGGGATGCGGATCCTCCACTAAATGTGGCGGGAATTCATACAAGGTTATTGGCTGACCATTAGCTAAAAAGATTGTTTTATAAATATGTGGAGTTGAAATGCTGGCAGCATTTAAAGACTGCTGCTTCTCTCTCTTTTGATCACTTCCAGGATGAACTAATTCTGGGTTTTCTCTTGCTAAGTTGAACTCATTTCAACCAGTGGCCATCACTGGCCTCTGTCCTCAGCAAGCAACCGAATGACTTTGGAGTACAAAGGATAATCTCGTAAATAGTGCACTGGATTAGGATGCAGGAGGGCTGGCTTATGCCCCTCTGCTGTAGCCTTTCCTTGTCAATTTTTGAGCAAATTCTTTGAAGTGCTTCAGTTCGTTCTCTGTAAAATAGCTACAGGAGTACTTCGCTGCTGCCCTACTTTGCGTATTTGTATTTTGCCTTCTCCAATTAGCATGAATTATCTCTTGTATGCATTTAGTGCAGAGAAAATCTAATCTTAGGTGATACCCCCAGGTGCTGTGGGCACACTGGCATAACTGTGTGCTGTGCTTCCAGCTCGGACTTCACTGTTATTGCCGTGTGAGTCTACCAAGCTCTTGCCTTATAGAACAGGCATAGTCCTTCTGCCCTGTGGCGTGGGCTTCTCCTTATCTACCTTGACTTCAACAAGGCTTTCGACACAGTCTCCCATGATATCCTCCTGGGGAAGCTGAGGAAGTGTGGGCTGGATGAGTGGTCGGTGAAGTGGATAGAGAACTGGCTGAATGGCAGAACTCAGAGGGTTGTCATCAGCGGC
>Ga0065711_1012528_pt1 | contig 13175 bp, 8 predicted proteins | sample Hoacrofraction12_FD_59098 | JGI IMG/M metagenome (GOLD analysis project Ga0065711, IMG submission 59098) | Hoatzin crop microbial communities from Cojedes, Venezuela - Epithelial fraction 12 v2 (version 2) | ecosystem: Host-associated > Birds > Digestive system > Esophagus > Crop | place... | reverse complement strand
CAGGAGGTCCTGCTGTAATTACTGAGCTGCTATGTACACCTCTCCCAGGACAAGGGCACAGAGAAATCAGAGAGATGCTGGATGAACAAGCCCCTGTATCCATTCTCTGCCTTCACCTTTGCAACTACATGAGAAAGAAGATGACTTGTGGTCTTGCCCTATCATTTGCCCATTCTTACAGACTTCATCCTATACCTTAAAATGGCTTTTCATAATTTCATATCACGCAAACTCACATCAAGACCTGTGTCTTTTGTTACCCTTAGCTTTCAACAAGAAGCTGCGATGCTGAATTCAACACAAAATAAACATGAAGCATTCTATTATCCCTTTTACACACAGTTACAAAATAGCTGAAAGTACCTGTACCTAAGTACTGAAATATAGGACTTGTGAAAAGTGTCATTGCGAATTTATTCCTTATAAAGAGTAAGCTCATTCAAACATTTTGAAGCTTTAATTCTCCAAGGAAAGGAAAAGTCAATGATGATATACCATTTGCCAGACACTTTCCTAGGTGGCCTCTTTCTGAAGAAAAAAGACATTTCAGCCTGCATACTACATATAATTTTAGCTAAATGATCATAAACCAAGGCATCTATTCTCATTCACATTTCCCCTCTAAATTCAGGTGTTTACTCCATGAACAGCTCAGAGAATACTACGTAACACAGTAGAAAAGGTTAGGAAAGCGGGCCTTGCGTGCTCAGTTTTTCTAGCAGGCTGCAGGAACGGAGGCTGCGTTGTTACTTACAAGCAAACTGAAGCTTTGCTTCCCTGCTGACGATCGTTCCAAAGGGGTTTGTTGCTACACACTGGTATGTTCCAGTATCTTGGGTTTTATTGGGATTATTGATCAACAGGTTGCCTTCCACCAGGCTGTAGCGGTAATCCATACCGATGTCAATAGCGGTTCCATTTAACTTCCACCTATAGCACAAAATGCCAAAGTTAAATTCTGCTAACATTAACGGCTATTCTTGGGTATTTAAAAATACAATGTGTGGTAAATAACAAAAGATTTAAAACATCTTTGACTACTCATAAATAAAAAAAAAACCCAACATGAAAATGCAAATTTCCTGCCCAGTATTGAAATATTTCAGCGTTTAACTGAAAGAGGAGTATCTTTGACATATATTTCAGTCTCTGATATGATTAATGCCTCTGTAGTTGCTAATGCTGCTGCTCTTTGGAATTAATTATTTTGCAAGGGGAAGTCCCAGAAACAGCATCTTTAAACCGTTCATGTCCACTGAGGTTTCTTTTCCTCTCCCACCTTGCTGGCTGTTTGTTTTTAAATTTAAGAGAAATCACTCACAGCAGACGTTGTGACAAACTGAAGTCCTTAGAAATTCCAGCACCAGGTTGCCCCAGTTACAGCAACCCTCGTCCCCACCAGCCCTCGACGGAGCCACGGCTGCACAGCAGCTCCCTTCACCGGAACGTACGGAGAAGCAATTTGAATCTGTTTGCATCAGTGAATCAACAGCAATTACTGCACGAAACAGTCGGTCCTGTCAGAAGACAGCACAGCGGCTGAGGTCTGTTGAATCGGTTTCAGAGTCGCATTTACTTTGGTGAACAAAATAAAGGCACCAAAGCAAAAAGAACAGTAGCTGAAATGATTTACAGCAGCAGCATCACCACGGTAGTACAGTAGCTTTTTTCTAAGGATCCCAAAGCAGTTACTAAAGCTGAAAACAGTTGAGAACTTTGTCCACTTTTCTGAAAAAGGATGGTTAATCTGGGAGCCAAGACTATTGATAATCCCTTCACGACCTTTCCGAACTCTGGTCCAAATGCTGCAATTGCTTTGCAATACAATTCCTGATGCTTGCTTTTTTTAATCAGCATTCTGGTGTCACTGAGTTACACCGCATGATACACGCAGGAGAAAGGCTCTCGGAGGGATGCTGCTGTGGGGCGGAGATCATGCTAAAGAATAAACATTCAACAAACCCAATGGTTGGGCTGGGATTTCCTTTTACTTCACAGCTCAGCTTCACTTTCTTTTCCTCTGAATCCAAGGGGAAGATCACGTTGTTGGGCTCCTGAAGGAAAACTGGCCCGTGCAGCGTGTTGTCGTCTGCGTTAAACAGAGGAAAAACGTGACAGATACTTGACGGAATCTCCATGTACCCAGTGTTAAAATATAAACCAGTATCTTAGCAGCAGGATGCTTCACTCACCCTAGAAAAAGATGTGATAAAGACAGGTATTTTTAGAACAGCCAGATTTTTTTCCAAAAGCCATCGAACCTCACATGGAGTCAACATTCACAAAAACATTTGTGCACTAAATGGACTGAAACTTTACCCAAAGTTCAAACGAAGGGGAACAGGCATGATCGTACTGTGATAGCACAGCTCACTTGAAATCAGAATGCTTAGCTTCCCTTTTAAGCACTGAAATATTTTCTCTGTAAATTAAAAAACCTCATTATTAAATACAGCTACAGAAAGTAAGGACTTTCTGTCTTTTAGCTGAATGGAAGGAGACTTGCTTGAGCATTTTCTGATTGCGTTCTGCCCTATCATCTTCATGGCAGACCTGTTCTTGCAGAGCACCGATGGGGCAAAGGGCAACTGTGTGGGCCATCAGGGTGCTGCTGCCGGTACCCGCGACCTGCCGAGCGCAGGGACTCACAGGGACACGAGCACAGACATCACTTCGGCAAGGCAGGCACGCTGCCGTACAGTCTGCTGCCAGACACCCATCTTGATGGACACGCAGGAAATTTGTGGGTATACGTCAGAGTAGAATGAATAAATAAAATATAAAGGTGATGGGAGGTACAAAAAATAAGAAAGAAAAAGGAATAAACAGAAGACGATGAATCTTCCCGGTGGGAGTAGGGTGAGAATAGATGTGAATAGCCCTCATACCCCCCCGACACTGGGAAATCAGCTGGATTGATTAGGGATGGAACAATAGCTCTTTACTTCAGGGAGAAAATCCTGTCGTCTCCACAGAAGGATTTCAGAGAGACTTTGCCAGGAAGATTACAACGGAGCAAGCTCTCCCCTGCGACTCCTCCCTCGGGCAGCACCACAAAAGAGAATGCACTAGGCATACAGTCATATCAGTTGTATTTATCTTTATTTTTAATTATATGTTAACAATATCTGACTGAGACTCATCTATTATTCAAAACACATTTCACATAATCTCTAGCTTTAAATTATACCTGTGTGCAACTTACTGTTGCTGGCAGAAAAAGATAATAAAAATCATAAAGCATGCAGGGCTAGATTATGGTATCCTGACTGGTTTCTGAGACCCAGGGCTGCTTCACTTCTTAAAGTCTCATTCATTGTAAGAGAATATTACAATCTGGCCCATAAAGATTATAGCTCCGAGTACTACATTAATGGGTTTGAAAACAAGAGAATTAAAATACATTCTAATTTATCCAGTTTTCTAACTGTAAAATACAGAAGCTGTATTTTCGGGTCCTGTGTAAGAGTCCCTTCAACTCCCATAGCCAAGGAGCGTGATTGTGCCAGGACAGGCACAAACCAGACTATCCCAGCTAATCCAGTTAGCGAACCGTGCTGACTCAGGTACGCGTGGCATCGGCTCTGTCATCTGCCTCACACCCCTGCCCAGGACTCAAGTCACGCTATGCTGTCATCTACTGTTACTTCAACTTTGGTGTGTCAATTTATATCGTATCACACCACGCTAAAGGTCGAGTTCTTCGTCCTCCTCCCATCACAAGAAAATACACCTTGCATTAAAAAGTAGACAGCTCACCTACTTGAGTTGGGAAACCGACACACAAACAAATCTAAGGGTCCAAATGTGTCCCTGTATGTCCAGGACATCCCTTGGCTTTGGGATCAGGGGCCAGACCGTTACAGTGCAGCGTCCTGGGGTGAGACACTGGTCTTCAAGGTATAATGAAACTGGTCCACATGATGCAATGGGGCGCTGGGCAGGGAGTTACATTTGCAAGAAGCTTTACAATCTGCGTGTATAATTAATAAGCAAAACATACCAGACAAAAGGTAAACAACTACGAAGGCAGAAATAGTCACAAATAGGTGAAAAGACTAAATAACCTAATTTGTCTAAGCAAAAATAGAAGCTCACAAAAAATCAAACTGCTCTCTAAATATTACAACGTCTGCTGCTGGCACTGTTTAACATCCAGCTTTTATACGGCAAAAAACACTTGCCGTTCCTGTTAGCCAGCAAGAAGAAAAGCTCTGGTGTGACTACTGCTTGGCTTTCAAGAGAACAGCGTTGGGTCAGGCAGGGAGAAGCTCTGAAAGCAGCTGCCAGGGTATCAGGGGAATGGAAGAGGAGGAAAAACCTTGCAACACTGGGTAGATAAAATTTTTTTGAGTGCCTTTCTTCTTTCTCTTCTTGCTGCCTGTGTATAACCAAGATAAGCAAGTCCAAACTGTTTAATCTTCAGCTTGTAGAGTCCTTTTGCTACAGTCTAATGCGTGATTGAAATCACTGCAGCCCAGATCCCAACGCAGGGTGTGACAAGAGTTGAGTCACAGTACCTTACAGAAGAGGAGGATTTGGTTCAAAGAACACTAAATATTCACTAATAAATAAAATGAACTGCCATCTAGATTCTTACAGGTGGAAAACTAGAAGTACCTGTACCATATATAGTCCATTTCTGACTAACTTGCAATGCTACTGGGGAGAAACAGACCTCAGGTGTTCAGTGTCAGCACAAGCAAATGCATTTGCTCTACTACAGTGCCTGATTTTGCGGGAGCAAAGTTTTACTATCCAAATAACTTTTAAATATGAATTTTACTCTTAAAAAAAAAAAAAAAGTGGTAATTTCATTTCTGTTGCAGTAATGCTCAGGGACCTGCAACCACAGAACAACATATTTAGCTTTTCACTGATGAAGACCGCTACGGGTTTGATCAACGGAAGCCCACCGATACCAGGAGGCAATTTTTTCCTAGAGCTTAGCAGGCTTTTCCCTTGCCCTTCTCACCAGACTGTGTTCATCAGGCTCTCTTTCGGTCACTTCATCTAACAGAACAATGAAGCAGTGCATATGAGTATACATAAACACGAAAGCTGCTCAGTTATTTTAGCTCACTTCGCTCTCTATGATTTCCAGCAGCTACCACGTAACCTATGCTACTCCTTACATGTTTGCTACTGTCCTGGGAAAATACAATAAGTAACCTTCCCGGACAAGCTAACTGCTGAGACACTCTCCCAGTGACAGATATTATTTTTCTAAGTTACGTTTCTTTTGCCCAAGTCTGAAATGAATTAACCCAGAAAGCACACTGAGCTGCCCTCAGCTTAAGACAAGTTGCAAACAAGATTGGTTACCAAAAAGCATTTCTTTTTTCCCTGTCAGATGAAACAAATGTACTACGGCTCTGGGTCTGCCTCTTTTGAGACAAGTGTGTTTCTGTCAGTATGATGCAGGATATAGGAAATTTCAATAGATTTCATGATAAAAGAAACATATTTAAACACAGTGCGAGATGCATGTCCATATGCTGTTGGACAGAATGTGATAGATAATTTAGAGGAACATTCTGCTACCCTAGCTTCCGCTGAGATGTATATTTTTTTCCTAGTTAATCACAAAATCTATTAAAAATGCCAGATTAATTTAAATACATTCCAAATGAAGACCATGTGTTCTGTGTCCCTCCAGTACCCAAACTTCAGAGCCAGCACATCCAGTAGGATGCTAAATGCTTGTCGTCTCTCTGCAATTTTGAGGAACTGAAACATGAAGAATGTCAACTGAGGTTAATTCACACGAACAGGTGAAACTATTCCTATTCTCTCTGAACATTAAGCCCAGTGATGGATATCGTTACCTGAATAGAACTGCTTTAATTTTCATTGAAAGTTATGGCCAATTTGAGAGAAGGTTTAATTGAATATTCCACACTGTAGGGAAAGATAATAACTAAACTGAAGAGAGAATTCTTGGAATATATCCAGTATAAATGATAAAAACCCTTTCCTTGTTTGCTGCTGAGGGAATTGGTTTCTGCTATGTGTGCTGGTGTGTTTTCATACAGCGCTACAAGTCAGTATTTCTTCGAGACAAAACTGCACCTTGGGAAGAGCAACTCTTCAGGAAACTGGAAAGTGAAATGTATAGGACAGCTCAAGGGCATGGCTGATTAACACAACAGCCTGCTCTTCAAGGTTAGTCAGCTGCATTACGTCCTCCTGAACAAGAGGAGACTGAATTGGATGGCTTGCTCTTCATTTTTTTGTGTATCACTTCTACTATCACATCAACTGCACACACAAATGGTGTTAACGGCTTTGAAATTATACGACATTTTTACATCAGCCCTGCTAAAGGTGCTTCCCATTCAAAAGAATCCAAAGAATGTATTTAAAAAAAAGAAGATTTAAAAAGCCTGGTATGAAGTGTTATTTTTAAGGGAAGCTCTGCATCTCAGGAGACAATCACCAGCCTTTCTCCACCGTCGAGATGTTAATCATTCCCGTCTGCCACTGCACCACAGCTGACCCACATGTTTATGGAATAATTAAGAAAGATTAAGAAAGAGAACAAAACAACAACAAAAAGCATGTATTTCCAAAAGGAGCAAAGCCAAAACAAATGATGAGGCTCTTTCCCTCGCTCTCATCACCACCACTGCCATACTCTGAGCTGTGGGAGCAAAGCACCCTCCCAGAGCTCTTGTCTGGGACATCCCCCGCGGGCTGCGCTTCTGGGCTGAGAAGCTGGATGGGGGAGAGCCTGGGGGAGAGCCACCACCTCTCCCNACGCCTCGCAGCACCAGGCTGCAGGGCTGGGCTTGTCTTGCAGCACCCTACAGGTCTCCAACAGGGACTGCGAGCCAGACGGCTCTTCCTGTTGTCACCTCTCCTTTCTGACACACTTCGGTTTCCCAGATTGCTGCTGTACCACGTACAAGTGGAGTTAAAGTGGAAAGCCACGCTTGACAGGTGACATCTGATAGGCAAGCATCTGATACCTGAGTTCAAAAGCAGTGTCAGATATTCCTCAGAGACAGTAACGCAGCCATAAAAATCCAGAGGCTCAGAAGACAGGAAGAAATAAATCTTCACTCTCGTAAATGCAGGCGTGGAAGAGCTGCAGAATTTGAAATGGAGACTGCAATGGTCTGACGACTCCATTTATGAGTGACCCAAGCATCAGGAGTGATTTGAACTAAAGACAGGGTTAAATGCATCCACCCCAAGGCGAGCGTGCTCTGCCCTCTGCAGACGCCCGGGGTCCGTCAGCCGGGGGAGGGCAGAAGCCAGCCCCCCACCTGCCACTGCCTGGGCTGCGCAGAAGCAGAGGGGCAAACGCCCGCCAGGGATCCGGGTCCAGCTCAGGGAGCTCATCTGTGATGCCTCCTGTTCACTCTGACTGTCTGTACTGCAGCGGTACCGCAATTTCACCTACTGAAATGCCACATGATTAATTATAGCAAATGTCATCAAGTCAAAACTTTTCAACTAAGACGCTGCTACCTGCTCCGTACACCCAAAAGCCAGAAAGTTCTCCCTCTGCCTCACCTACTGGGTCTGGACAGCCGGGAGGAGGCAATTCCTGACGCAGCGTAATGAGTGACTTGTCCTACAACAAAAACCTTATTTAACAGAATGTAATTTGCGTTCTCTTAGTAAGTCAACAGCATGATTCGGATCACAGATGTTCTCTTCAGCATACAATAAAAGCATGTTTCTCCATTACTGCAGAAATCACAAGTTTCTTCACCAAGCAGCCTTCTCCCTGAGTCATCGCATCTGACATCAGGAAAATAAACTGATAAACTTGCATTGCTCTACTAAGGATGGAATCAGTCCACGATAAAGCCATGAATAATTATAAGACAACCACAGTAATAACAGCAATAATATTAATAATACTAGTAATACAATAGAAGAGCATTGGGGCATCTGTGGGTCCTCTGCTGAAATACCAGTTGCAAAAGCTAACACAGAACTGGCTGCTTGTTCATTAATGATCAGGTTATTTGTTGACCTCCAGTGCTGGAATAGTAGAAATGACCAAAGGAATATTTTTGAAAGATACTTTTAAATACATAAATAATAGTCAGGCTTGTTCTGATGTCTTATAAGTTAAGCTCTAGCCCTAAGGAAATCATTCAGCAGAGTTACATATCCAACCCTAGAAACACAGGATTATGACAGGAAATTAAAATACTGTCCCTACCTAGCACAATACATCTATTGCTACCATTGGGCAGTAATAAAAAAAAAATCCACATTTTTCTTCTTGAAGTAACAAAGACCTATATTCTGTTTTTAGATGATGAATAATACCACAGTTTCACCAAGGTTCTCAAAAGCTGCTGCACAGCACATCTATTCTGAATGTGTTCAAATATATTGTCGCTAGGAATAAAGACACTAAACCTGCATTATCTAAAAACCCACTGGAGACTGGTTGTTTTTCTGTTATCTAAATAATGCTCTATGAACTAAATGATTGTTGTTGTTGTGCACATGCAGCTCTCGCGGATTTGAGCTGCGACCAGAAATTCACCCGCCAGGATGCCATCAGCACAGTGCTGAACCGAGCCCAGGTCACAACGCAGCACTTAGCTCTTCAGCTGCAGGACACATTTCTCCTTGGTTACTTTCTTCATTCTCCCCTAAGGCCATGGCTGTAACAACTCATGGTACTGTGTCATTACTTAATTGGTCAAATCTGCTGGATACAAGCACAAAACCAGTCACACTCTCACATTAGCTCATGTTCCTTTTGTCTCACCAGTGGACACGGAGACCAAACGCTCACAGCGACCGAACACCAGCGCTTCTACAGCTCCCCTGTGAACAGCAGTGAAATGACAGGGATGTCTGACATCACCCGCAAAGGGCTGTGCTCATTCACATAAAACTCCTTGCTATGCACCTCGCCAACTGTAGTCGAACATCTTGAAAACGGCACTTACTTGCCAATGCAAATGTTGTCTTTTTGCCACTCTGCTTTTGAATACTGTGTATTTAGGAATCAAGTTTAGAGCATCTCCAACAACTGGATTATACAGAGCCTTAGATGAAATACTGGTGTTTAATGTATTTCATGGTTTTGGGTTTTTTTGGTTTTTTTTAATTCTTTCAGCTCAGGACATGGCATACTTTCAACCAAGGATATTGGTCAATGACAGAGAAATTTGTCCTTAAGGGAGACACAACTGCAGCTCACGGTCTGCTCCATCCATGGCACTGATCTCAACCACTGAGCAGCAGCTTGGAGACATTCTGCCTCCACCCGCTGTCCTCGTCCACCACCAGGCATACGGGCAGCCTGTCACAGCCGCAGCAGGGGCAGCAGCCACGTCCCGCGCCAGATGAATCGCAGCCTTGGGTTCTTGTAGTCCTGTGCTGTTGGCAATGGTGGCTTCCAGAGCGGTTTGTAACCTCCCAGGCAAGCACTGGCAAAGTCCAACCATGAGGACTGTTGCCAGGGTCTACGGATCCTGACTGCACCTGTATCTTGAAGCTAGCAACTGATACTGGGCTGATTTTTTTCCATCCCTGTTGAAAACGAGTCTGGGATGCAATGGGCAAAGACTATGGCTCAGGCTGAAAAAGGCTTTTGCTTGGTAACAGACTTGAACCTGTGAAATTCTTTCAGAAAGCTGTTGCCAGCATCCTAGATTATTAGAAATCTTTGTATTGACACTTGTCGGTTTGACATTACCTTCACCTCTGACCAAGGCGCAGCACGGCACGTCACCGTGCACACAAAGTTGCCTTCAACTGTTCTTCAACCTCCTCCCGAACTCTGCAGACCCCTGCAGTGCTGGGTGTTCTCGTATACAGCTATCTGTGGTCATGGTATTGTAAATGTTTCAAAGGTCTGTACTCATTACCTATTGATTTATTAGTAAAAATAACGGTATTGATATAATTGCTGTCTTCCAAGAACACATACCATTATTATAAGATTTTTCAGTTGTCTTGAGTATGACAGAGACTTTAAAGTGGGTATTAAAAAAAAACAAACCCAAACCAAAACAGTAGTAGTAGATCTCTCTGTGTATTTTAAAGCCACATATTTCCTTTCTGCAATACCTCCCTGAACTTCATTTGATTTTAATCCTTCATGTAATAAGGAAGGTGTGTAAAAGCCAGGCTAACAAATGCTATCCTCCCCACCCCACACGCAGACAGTATAAAGTTATGAAATACTCATATTGTAAAAGCCTCTTTCCTTAAAAATCCTGGATCCTTAGAAAAGAAAAGTCCCTAGGGCAATACCCTATAATCTCTGCATCATCTGTTGTTTGAAAAACAAAGACAAGCCTGGCAATGTGTGCAGGCTCTCAATTGATCGAGGAGCCCAACTCTGTAGAAATCTTCAAGGTGAACGGAACTCTCCCTGGCACATTGCTTCAAGGTGATGCCCATTTTTTTCTTTTCAGGTTTAAGTACCTTAGCCACTGACAGCAGTAAAGCTGATTCCTCCTAACTTTTTATCTGGTTATTTACAGAGAGGTTTAGGCAATGGATTCCCTTCTCAAATATTTGTGAATAAGCAGATGAAATTACCAGCGCCTCGTGAGCGATGCAGTCCTGCTCCCGGCGAGCAAGGGATAATCAGTCTGGCACGCTCCGAGCGAAACACTGGGAACCTAATTTGCACTATGTCACTGGTCAGAAAATGCACATATGCTGGTTCAGCTTGTCAACGGGGCACTGTAAATCTGCTTGTTCTGGGTCATGGGCACACATTTTGCAATTACGGCAAGAAAACACATCGCTGTATATGAGCGAATACATCAGGGATGACTTTGACGTTTAGCTGCACAGTATTAAGAGAAGCAGTGCTGAAAGCTGTCATAACAAGCCCTTGCTAATGCCCAGAGCAGGCAGTGCTGCTGAGTAATTATGGGAATATCAGGAATGCTTTCCCAGGAGCAGACCAGCATTCGACTAGCACGCATGACTCACTGTCAACACGCAGGCACAAAACTTATAAAACATGAACAAAGCAGAGGGTAAAGCAGGAATTTGTTAACTCCACACACAATATGTACATTTCTCCTTCTCTGTTTGGGTTTGGCAATACTTGAAGAACACTTCCATATCCCTGGGACAATACTGTACTAGGACACAGGTGACAAAATTTCATCATCTCCGTCTGTTGGGAGCTGTGTCTTCTCCCATGTTAGTCATCTGCAGGCACTAGTCAGATGCAGGCAAGGTGTGCAGCTTTGATTTAGTTGACAACTGCTTAACAGAGATGAGCATACAAAAGCAGAGAGTGTGCTAACACAGCCGTGGGTCTGCCCGCGGGTCTACCCGTCACTGAACAGGGACGGACGAGGTACCTGTCTCTCTTGGACGACTTCTAAAATGCTCTCCCATGGCTCACTCTGTCTCTGGTTCCTCTACATTTGCCTGTGATTCTGCAGAAGAGCTACTTTATTTTCATCTAGAATAGTCCAGATTGTATTAGAAGCGTTCAGTTTAAATGCCTTCAAAAAATAATTCTGACCTAGCAAGTCTGTTTTTAAAAAAACCTGAAGAATAAAGGTAGTGTCCATCTAAAGAAAGGCAGCCAAGTCGTTTATTCATTTCCTTTCAATCTTCTAAAAGCATACAAATTTTGGAAAAAAACAGCTGCTTTTCACAAAGATTTTTTTAATACATGAGGGCTAGTTGGGCGGGGCGGAGCGGAAATGGCAGAACTGAACTGTAAACACATCCCTGCAAAAAAAGCTTGGAATTTGCAAATTCTCCAACTGAATTTTAATATAGAGTAAGAAAAGAGCACGTGGGAGACGCGTACGGTTTCTCCCACGACACACACACATTCACAGCTATGAAGGACAGTAGTCGGTCATTTCCAAACTCCGGGAAGGCTGCAGGGACCACCTCACCTTTACATCAGCGGTACTCCTCCGCTCCGGGTACGTGTAGCTCCCTACGGCGCACACGCACCACAGACTCAACACGGTGTTTACACGCGGCCCCACCAGCAAACACTTCACATTCAGTAACTGATGGAAAGAAAAGTCTGGGGGAGGGAGTCAGCTATAGGGGAATGAGGTGAGCACGGTTTTTGTACCCTCTCTATCACAGACTACTGGCACAGGCACCTTTTAAGCATCTGCCTCATTTCAGATATTACACTGTGCATTTTTGTTACTACTTCTAGCAAGTTTAGTCCTCGCCTTAAGAAAAACAGACAAAATTTCAATGTAACAAATTACAGCGTAACTGAAAGAATGGTGAGAGGGGGAAGCCTCATGTTTATAACGAGTATTAATTATTTATCTTTATAATAATAAATAATTTATTATAATTATTAATAATAAATTAATAATTTGTATTTTTGGTGCAAGATTGTCAGCATCAGCTTGTAATGGTGTCTGGTTGCCCTGAATGCAAGCCTGATGGCATCCTCAGTATCTCGGGTTTAAACAGAACCAACTTGTTGCGGAAAAGAGAAAAACCTCTCTTTTAAAAGTTCTACAAAGAGGTAAATTAAAGCCATTCCTGCAGTTCTCGCTGTACTGCCCGCCCTCTTGAGATGTGTCAGGCATCACGCTGCACGGTATCATGACGCTGAGCAGGCTCCTGGCCGTGGACGGGAAAACCTTGCTAGCTCTTCCCGCTGCTGCTAAAGCAAGAAAGTGTTTAATCCTGTAAACAGGATCCTACGCTATAATCTGAAACTGCCTACGTTACACAAATGGATTTGAGGTATTTGAAGTCTGCTGTTGGGACACTGAGCTGGCACCTCAGCTGGTGCAGATCTCTGTAACTTCACTGAAATCATCGGAATTGCACCAATTCAGGGCACACTTGAGGAGCTGTCCCATAATTTTTTTTATTTTATCTTTTTTTAATGTTTCTGTAACCCTCAGCAGAGCAGGAACAGAAAGTGTTCCCACTCTCCAGCGGGCGATTCCCTGCACGGAGAAGCCGTGGCGTGGAGGGGAGCTGCCACAGCTCCAGCTGCCAGGAGGCACGAGCAACTGGCACCGTGTTCTGCCCTGCACAGCCACCCCCTGCACCTGCAGCGCCCACAGAGACTCAGATCACAGAATGGTAGGGGTTGGAAGGGACCTCTGTGGGTCATCTAGTCCAACCCTCCTGCCAAAGCAGGGTCACCTATAGTAGGTTGTAGAGGACCTTGTCCAGGTGGGGCTGGAATATCTCCAGAGAAGGAGACTCCACAGCCTCCC
>Ga0065711_1010178_pt1 | contig 13175 bp, 9 predicted proteins | sample Hoacrofraction12_FD_59098 | JGI IMG/M metagenome (GOLD analysis project Ga0065711, IMG submission 59098) | Hoatzin crop microbial communities from Cojedes, Venezuela - Epithelial fraction 12 v2 (version 2) | ecosystem: Host-associated > Birds > Digestive system > Esophagus > Crop | place... | reverse complement strand
AGTCTTTAGCTACTGCCAGCCTCCAATGCTTTAGGGAAAAGCAGAAAATAATCTTTCTAAACTAAAAGCTAAGAGTGGAAAAAATAATTATATATCCTTGTTTCATGTAAGCAGCAAAGGATGTAAACCCCGGAACGCAAATGCAGATCAAACTGTCTGCCCCCCCCATCACCTTTCAAGCTCCCTCCAGGTGTTTCAGAGCGCCCACTGCCCGAGGACCCCCCAGCTGGGGACTGTGGCAGGCGTCACACATCCTCAGCCTTCCCCCACGCAGCAGGGGACCCGGGGGAGCGCAGCCACATCCAGCACCGCTGCTCATGACGCAGCCTCGGGTGGGCTTTGCTCGCCGGTCACAGCAACCCAGCGCAGGGTCTGCCTTGGGAGGGAGGTCAGGGGATACCCCAGGGCTCCTCGTTTCATCTCCTGTCCTCCAAAACTTCTGTGTGTGCTCGCGTGCCAGTGCTGCCTGTGCACTGAACCCATTTCCAGGTAAGAGAGAGGTTTGGGAATGGTTTTTAGAGCTCAGCTAGCGGTGTCTCCAGCCACCGGTGCTGGGAAGAGGCAACAGGGGCAAAAGTGGTACCTCCTCAGGCCCCTCCATGCTGGTTGTGGGGATGGTAGACCTCTTGTGTGTCCATCGTGTACACGAAAGGAAAGCCATGGAAGGGGCACATCTTCCTTAGTCCTCTCCAGAAAATGCACGGACTTCTCTCAGCATCCCACTTTGGAGGCTGAACTCTGCATTGGGGAAGGGTAGGGAGAGGAAGTCTGCTTGTGTTTTAAATAAAGGAGATCTAGAGTGGGGATTTTAGATGAAAGAGCTTTTCTCCCTTCCCTTCCCCGTCAGCAAAGGACTTGGCTGAAAGTCACCATCCAGCCAGCCTGGGGACAAGGACAGCTCTGGTAGCTCCCTCCCGACAGAGGTGCTCTGGGAGCCCGTCTCCCTGCCAGGGTGCAGGCTGCCCCCCTCACTCCCCTTGCACTCGAGCCTCAGACCTCCAAGATGTGGTGATGTTTTCCCCTCCAGCAGCTTGGAAGCTGCCCCGCATGGTGGTCGGTGGCACGGATCACTGACGGCTGGAGCAGGCAGAGCCAAGGCTGATGCCAGCAGAGCTGGCTTTGGCCCCTGCCTGCAACAGTGCAAGGGGTGAGCGGGGTTGGCTGAGACTGAGAAACATCTCTTTTCAGAAACTTCCCATTTCTGAACAGGACTGGTGAGTGGTCGAGCACACGTGAGGGTATCAGCTGGAGATCAAAGCAATGCAATGCTGTGAAACCCACTACGAAAATATCGCACTACCACCACCACCACCCCAAAAAAAAGTTATTTAGGAAGAAACCCGAAGTGGACCTGAGGGAAGGAGTGACGGCACAAGTGAGAAAAAGGAAATAAAAGAGCAGGACCTTGCTTAGGCAGCTGAGGAGAGAATGGGGCGGGAGGAGGCCTGTGCAAATACTGAATGAGGAAGGAACATTTTGCACAGGAACGGGGTAGAATTGTCCATACCTGAGCGACACGGTTGCTCAAGACCCTCTGGTTTGCCATAGTCACATTTAAAAAATGTGTCTGCTATCTGGAATGCAAATCCAATACTGATTTTAAAAGTACCTGGCAGCTTTGGAGAGATGGCGAGGAGCAAACAAAAGAGCCTGGCTGCAGGTACCAGGGCAAACGCACCTTTCGCCTTTCATATCAGGGAAAAAATGCAGGCCTGCAGGTCCAGATAACTGAATTCCCTAAATACAAACAGCTGGTTTCTACACACCCTGCAGCTCCAGCTGATGACCAAAACACATTGTGAATACCACAAACTGTCATAAAATATAGGAAGCGTGTGCCCAACGACCACGTCCTACAACGAGGACACAGACGTCCTTCATCCCCCTGCAATTACCTTCATGCAGCTCTGTCTCATTCAGCAGCTCTGCAGTCTCCAGACTTTGGAGATTTACCTCTCACATTTACTTTTTTCTTTTTTTGTGAATATTACAGCTTCTGAGATAAAAAGAGGCTGGGAAAAAAGAGAACCCTTTACCTGGGAGGAACGAACAAGAGGAGTAAGAAGGCACAAATAAACCCCAGAGTTTCTCTGCATACCTGCTTTTCATCCTTTATTTTCCTTGAGATGCAATGAAAGTGGTAAACCAAAAAAAACCCTGGTGCAGGACAAACTTCCACAAAGCATGAAAAAAGTGTGTGGTGCTCATGGACCCAGCAAATTAGAAGCATCCAGCAAAGCACTAGAATTTATTGTTGATTACCAGAATAGACCCAAAAATACTACAGTTAAAAAATTAAAGAGAAAGAGACCTGGAAGTGGCAATAATCTCTCCAGCTCAATGGTGTAGGAATCTAACTCATCTTCCTTCTAATGCTAGTAACTAGAAGGACTTTTGAGGCCTGAGGGGGAGATAAGGTTGTTTACAATTTTTTCTCTATCAGATAAATTAGGGTCTATCAGAAGCACGCACAGATTTCCCAGGAGGGCCTTGTGTCCTGCTGCACAGGTTCTCTGTGTTGTCCACCACAGCAAGAATATCCTTAGACTGATACAGAAAATAGCTTTAAAAGGGTAAAAAATGGGAAACAGACTGAATTAGCCCAGGGAAAAAGATCAATACCTGTATAACAGCACCCAAAGCTTAAATCAAAGCCATGCCTGCAAAAGAGAGGGAGGCTGGAGCATCGATCCCGTGTCTGCAACGGGACCTCACGACGGACGAAATAATAACGGTGTCTCCTGACAGCTAATGGCCTTTCTGAGCTGGAAAAAGGGAGAGGTGGAAACTTTATTGCCTGTTTTAAGTCTTCCCTCCCCCTTCTAAAGGTTTGTACTGGTTCTGTCCTAAATGACGCAGTGTGGGACTTTGAGAAGACAGGCCCTCAGTGAGCTTCTCCCCAAAGGAGACAGCTAAGGCCATCTGAAGGGCTGCCCATAAAGGGTGCTTCTGGAAAAGCTCTTTCCCCAGCTAACCTCTCCTCCAATTTAGTACTTTACATCTGAAATTTTGAAGCCAATTTTCTTTTTACTGACTCTTTAATGAAAGGAGCAAATGATATATAATGGCAGTTGTTACTCTGGGAAAAGGCAAAGGAAGCTCTTCGGGCTTTTGCCCTGGACCTCATGTCACTATTTTGTGCTACAACAGAGACATGCTCACATTTTTTACTCCAGTGGCCCATTCATTCCACCCAAATTAATGCAAAGCCTTATTACACAAGGCTTTTCCCTGTCCACATCATGGAGACTGGCGGGTCACCTTGGTAAGCAGGAGGCACATGGAATGATCTCATCCAGCTCTGGATGGTCTACAGACTGAGCCAAGGGTGGCCCTTGAGAGCGGGCACCCATGAGCCCCAATCCCGTTGGGTTTTGCTTTCTCATTATTGCAAGGCCCTGCTGTAGCTCTGCCACATTCCCTGACACGGGGCACTTCTCCTGCTGGGTGCCAAGCATGGTCCTGCTCCACCCTACAGCCCAGGCACCTAACGCAGGTGGTAGCAGAGCGAGTGCCTTTGCAGGTCTGGACCCCAGGCTGTCCAAAGTGACTCATTCAATCCATTATCAGCTTGTAAAACGAAGCCATTTGTGGAGAGGAGCAGCTGGGAGCTGCTTGTTCATGCGTGGGGAGGTGGTTAACGCTCCCACGTTCACCCAGGGGAAGCGCCTGAGCCTCTGGAGGTGCCAGCTGAGCATATAGCACTTCAGCTACCATGCAAAGTTGGATTATTTTTTTTAAGTAGCTCGGTCCAAGCACTGCCTGAGTCCTGAGAGAGGTGACCAAGGCTTGAGCATCCACCGCCTCTCGCTGTCATCACATGCAGCAGCATGAGACCCCTAGCAAAAAATAGACAGTGAAAGAACTCAAAACCACAACAGTTTTATCTTCTGACTCTCATGACAATCCGGTTATTTTATAAGCTGAGAACTGACAGTAGGGTGAATATTATTTGGGTCGACTTCAATATATATAGGTGAAAAATCTCCAGTTACTTAGGAGAAGGGTCTGAGAAGCAAAAGGCATGGAGATGGGAAACGACTTACTGCTTTGCAATAAAGCTTTTGAAGAAGAGAGAAAGGGGTGGGGGGAGAAGGAAAGAAAAGAGCAGCAGGAGGCCGTCTCACAAAGCAGATTCTGCCCAAATTGCCAGCAAGAGGCCCACAAGTCAGATGGGGGCTCGCGATGGGGGGAGAAAAGCTGCAGCAGCCCTGAGGATGTTGTGAGAAAGCCCTTTGCAAAGTGGGAATGACCTTCCCTACCACCGGGGTCCTTTCTTCGTTTCCTCAGCTCTGTAAATCACTATCTAGATGGTATTTTGCACAGGCGGCCCTTGCCCGGTGGGCTGGGCTCTGCTGTCCCCGGCAGCCGGTGTCCTACGGGGTCTGCGTCCCCTTCTGCTCCAGAATCACTTTGGGGCAGCTACACTCTGTGTGGTTTTCACTTCAGAGCAAGTGATACTGAACAAATCCTCAGGGCAGAGACAGCGCCCGCCTTGTCTGAACGCTGGGTCCATTTTACGAAGAAGACTTTGACTAAGCCGAACGCTTCTTGGAAAATCCCGCGAGTCGCTCCTGGCTCAGTGCAAACCAGCGGGTTGCTTCAAAGCTCGCTCCATAACCTGCTGCATCATCCCTTGCGCCCGCAGACAGCACGCGGCTACTGCTCTGACAGATCTACAACTTTACAAACGTGTGAAAAAAATAACTTGTCACTTTGATGGGCAGTACCTCAATTTACCAGCCCCTCAAAAAGGGCAGTAGAAGCTGACCTATAAATTCCCTGTTTCTTGCTGGCGGCTGAAAATCACTGCTGCTCAATGCCGAGCTCACCGCGGCTCAAAGCCAAGCACTTCAGTGCTATCGGAAGCTGCGTGGCCCACTAAAAGAGAGCTCCTGGCCAGGACCAGCCTCCACGGGGCAATGCCGTGAGGGGAGACCTTGAAATTGTGTCCATTCTTCTCTTTCAAGGAGCGATTTATAGCGGAGCTTGCTTCTACAAGATTGATGGATGATAGGGCCGGATCAGCTGCTGCATAGCCCGGGGGCGGAAGCCTGGATCCATCAAGGTCAGCGGCAAAACTCTCGTTGACTTCAATGGGGGCAAGAATTCAGCCCTGCTCTATGCTTCGCTGGATGCGCTTTCACATGCAAACCTTGCATTGCAGCGAGACAGATGATAACTTCGGCTTCTCCTTCAACACACCTACCACAGAAACCCACTAAACGAGGCACTCCAAATAATCTGGGCTTGGAGACCTTCAGGACCTTTGTCCGTCAGGACAAGGGGCAACAGCCACAAACTGAAGCAGAGGCAGTTCCACCTGAACATGAGGAAGAACTTCTTCCCTCTGAGGGTGACGGAGCCCTGGCACAGGCTGCCCAGGGAGGCTGTGGAGTCTCCTTCTCTGGAGATATTCCAGACCTGCCTGGATGCGGTCCTGTGCAGCCTGCTCTGGGTGACCCTGCTTCAGCAGGGGGTTGGGCTGGGTGACTCACAGAGGTCCCTTCCAACCCCAACCATTCTATGATTCTGTGGAGTCCACAGGCACACGGGCACACACAAACACACATGTCCTTTTCCAAAGGATTTTAAATCTTGCAGAGTTGCAGGAAAATGCAGTACATGAAAAGAAAGGAGCATAAATTATCCCAGCCTTGGGGCAGCAGTGACCTGCCTTGCTGCCAACGAGCTCTGTACGTTTTATGTGTTAGTTTACTCTGGTGATTAATAAAACATTTGGTACTTAATGGGACTTGTCAACCTCTGCATCCAGGAGAGTGCACGTCTCCTGGAAAACCGAGGCAACATTCGCAATTGTAAGGTCGGTGCCTGAGCGGGCGCTCGGGACGTTGTGCAGGCGTGACAGGCACATCGCCGAAGGAGGATCACCCCCACGTCTCATGTCATTGATACAAGACGCCGAGAGCACCAGGTGCTGGTGTGAAGCCAGGCAAAGTTTAAAGGAGGTGCTGCAGAGCCAGAAGCAGCCTGGTTACAGGACAGAGATGGCTCTGTCACCCAGCCCTGGGAGCCGTCCCCGTGACGAGAGCTGAGCAGCAAAACCCCACGTTAACAGGGACTTTGCTGGAGAAGTACCTGCTTGCAAGACTATCTGCCTGCACTTTTTTATTGACCATATGGTTTCCAGCTCTGCTTCCCCCGTGCGAGCATCCATCAACCCCACACTTATCTGCATCCTGGCCTGTGCTGACTTGGCAGTTTTCAGATGTCAGTTGAAGAAACATCACACACACGTGCTCCAGCATCATCAGATGTCAGAAGCTCAAGGTCCACAAACACACCCCCTCCTTCCCCTGTGCTTTTTATGCATTTTACCAAGTAAGCAGTTTTGCACTTACATTTTCCTTCACAAATGCTTCTTTCTGAGCTCATCTAAGCACTTAGGAGAGAAGTCATTCAGACAGCACAGGAGAGAGAAATTTTCTGCTTCCAGAGGAGATAGCACGTTCCACACCAGCAGCCATGCTCGTTAGATGACCCTGTCATAATTGCCACCGAAAAGCCTCCTGGAGATAGCCTGCAGAGCAGGGAGCACATTTTTCCTTCACTGTCCAGCTAAGCCGGTGCCGAGGGAGGGGGTAACTCGTTCCTGCTCTCCCTGAGCCACCGCTGTGTGGGCAGAAACCTCACGTTCAGGCTTTGCAGGACACTCAGGGCAGCGGCAAGAGCAGCTCCGGGGCCTGCCATGGGGCTGTTTCCCTGGGAAGCGGGGCTGGTTCACCCACTGCCAGAGAGGAGCAGGGCAGGTGGATGCCAAAGCCAGTGAAGAAGAAACCTCAGTTTTTGAAGACAGACAGGGATACCTGGAGCTCCCCTCGAGCCAGAGCCTGCAGCAGTCAGACCCCCCTCTCCTGCTCAGCACCCCCAGAACTGTGCCCACTGGCCCCAGAGCCCTTTACAGACAGCTTCAGAGGCTGGAGGAGCTTTGAAAATACATTTACAGGCACAGAAGTTTCTTAGCACTTCTTGTAGGGCTAAATCAAATGAGAGGGCTGGACAACATTCACAGGTTACAGCTTTTCAGACAGGGCTTTGTCAAATGTTTGGCGTATAAAATGCAAAGGTCTGGGCTGATAGCATTGCTAGCTCCGGGATAAAGCACACTCCATCCAGGTTTGAGTTCAAATTACCTTCTCTAATGTACCACCAGAGATTTTTGCTCTGTTGTTACTGTGCAAAAGGATTTGTAATGGAATGGAGATTTAATCTATTATTGATTATTGCATTATTAAAAAAATAAAAATAAAATTAAGTCAGTCTCTCTGAAGAACGAGGTAACGCATTTTAAGAAACTCTTAAGTTTCATAGTAACTCTTAAAAATGTCTTTATTGCTGTTCCTTTTCCCCAATACAAATCTTATTGCCAGAGGCAAAGTTTTGTTCTGTTTTATTTCTCATTGTTTCGTTCTGTTGCTGTGCACTACATTGGGGATGGTCTGATCGCGGTCAGTCTCACCTGCTTCTCCCTTTGTCATCTGTCAGCACTCGCTTCCCCTTCCAGCTGTCTAGGGCCACATCTTTCTGCTCCTCAGGTATACTCTAACTTCAGGTAGGGTAGGGTTCCCTTTATCCTACTTTCCACCAAAAAATATCCCCATACATATACTGAAAAATAACTCTGTACTTTGATTATAAACTATCCAATGAAGTGCCCTAGTTTAGAGCCATTCACAGTTCTTTGGGGCAAGGGCTTTATGCCCTGTACCGTGGTTGTACATGAGATGGCTTTAGTGCTTTAGAAATGTGAAATGGCGAAGACAAGAGGTTGGAAAACCAAACCAAGCCAAGCCTGAAGCATTTTCGTAAGCAGGCGGAGGGATGGAAAGAAGGTGTCGGAGCAAGATAGCATCTGCCCACAGATCCCTGCAGAAGGGATTCTGCATGCTGGAAGGACCGAGCGTCCCGGCTCAACAAGGGCCAGGGGCTTCCTAAAGCGAGGTGCTGGAGCCCTGACCCACATGGGGCGTGGAAAGCATCAGGTCCACCACGCGTGGCCGTGCAGGGCTGGGGATGCTCAGCTCAGCACCACCGCCCCCAGCCCCGTGCTGCCCCGCCAGCCGGGCTGCATGTCGCGTACATTTTGTGGAACATGTTTTTATGAGAAACCCAATATTAAACCAATGTTTTTTAGGTGAAATGTGTGTATTAGGGTTCACATCATAAAAAATACACAGGATATGCAACACAATCAAGCTAATATTGTTGGAACCTTACCTTTTGGTATACTTCATATTTTGTTATTTTAACTGCAAATCTAAGTCTACTTAAAATCTCAACACTACTTCAACAGAGGTTTTATTTTGCATCTTGTCCAATTAGGCTTCTCAACAGTGGCTTGGGATAAGGGTGGATTGGAGATCAAAGCCTTGCAGCTACATTTTCCCTCATCACCTAGAGGACCACAAACAAAACTATGCAGATGTAGATTAGTTTACAGAAACCTCATTTAAGGTGAAAAGTCCTGCTAGCTACAATCACTAGATTCTTAACAGATGTTGTGCTGAAGCCAGCAGCCCCATGCTATGGCTTCTACTGTGGAAGAACAGTATTTAGGCACGAGACTTTTCTTTCATAGCACACTAAGCCACTAGAACCCCAAGGAAAAAAAAAAAGAAATAATTTAATTTATAACACACTTAAAAGCAACCTTGAACCAGGTTCTGTTAAGAACAGGCTTGTCACAAAAGGGTCAAGCTAAGGAGCTGTCAAATGACATCCCTACCTCCCCATGGGCTGAGAAACACAGCCTCGGCTGGGGAAGCCAGAGTGGAAAGGCTGTGAGTCACGGCAGCAGCATCCCCCCCTCTTTGGCCAAGCAGCCGAAGGGCTGCCCAGAAGAGCAAGCTACAGAGCGGGGACGACGGGCAGGGATACAGGCAGAGCTCTCCACAAGCTGCGACTTGTCTATCCCAGTGTGCCGGCTGCGACCAAGCACTGGTTGCAGCTTCTGCAAATGCTGGAAGGGAGCGACAGAGATGCCCGTGGTTTCAGAGCAATAACTGGGCTGAAGATGCTGCAAAGGAAAATAGCAATAAAAATCAAGCTGTTTTCCAACCAGATTTTAATCTCAACGGACAGGTTTGAGAAGGAACATGTTTCAGCCATTCTGTCAGCCGGTGAAAAAAGAAAACAAACCAGAATTATGATTTTGTGTTGGGGCCATGCTTTCCGAGTCACTCCAGACAACATAGAGACTTTAGAAATTAAGAAAGTCCCAAATGCTGCAGATCAAAAATACTCCCGAGGAGCACACTCCTCAGCTCTGAAACACAAGGTACTGGAGCTGGGCATCCCTGCAAACCCTTCCCTTAGGGGTGCACCAGCAGTGCCGTGTTGCTCCCTTGCTGGCTCCCTCTTGCTCTGCATGGTGCAGCCCCTTGGGTGCCCAGACTGTGCCCACCACTGAATCCCCCAGCCACCCTCGCTGCTGAGCCACACCGCGTCCCTCGGCAGGGGTGCTGGACTAGGTGATCCACAGAGGTCCCTTCCAACCCCTGCCGTTCTGTGATTCTGCGCCCTGCGGCCACAGCGCGGGGACACGGGGCCCCTCCTGCTCTCAGCCAGTAAGCACCGCTTACTTTTAAGATTTCATAAATCACAGTGTCAGGCAGCTTTTACAGTCTAATTGAGCTCTGAGTCCTTCAATAATAAGCCACTGAGAAGCAGGGCAAGAAAGCATTTCAATAATGCCAGCTCAGAAGGGTTTTACCCTTGCCAAAAACTGCTACCCCCAAGGCACTCCGCTGAGCACACCCGGCAGAACAGCAGCCATGGGCCGGCAATGATTAACTGTCAGGTAAGCGTGTCAGGTAACTACATGCAAAGAAAACAATCCTCACCCGTAGTGAGAAAATAAGTCACCCAAAGGCCAGTGAGATAAGCAAATCCTGCTCTGGATATCTTCTCAACTCTCGTGTCTCCAGTTTGTGGAAAGGAAACATTACAGCCTGTTAACTCCTCAAAGCCTGGAACAAGAGGGGATCTTATCCCTCAGTAGAAAAGGGACTTTACAAGAGGAGGATTACAAGACTAGAGCTACCTGATCCAAGTCTGAAGTTCTACATCGAGGGTGGCTGGACTAGGTGACCTCCGGGAGATCTCCTCCGCACTCCATTCTGCTGTGATTCCATGGGGGGAAAAAAAATCATGTCTTCACCTGACAGTGCTCACCTGCAGCCACATACCCATTCCCAGCCAGACTGGAAGCAATCAGCTCAACAGACAGACTACCCACCGTGTCCCTGGGTGAATCAGCCACGGAATGCTTGCTATCATAGAGGGCAAAATAACCACCTCCTCCTTCAAGCAGGCCCAGCTTCACCCCCCATCCATCAGAAGTCATCACATTTATGCAGGAGATTACCTTGTTCCCAGATATGCTCGTTAAGGTTTTTACTTAGGTAGATAAGGAAGATTGAGCTCCTTCAGCTTTCACAGACTTCAAATCAGTTCTGGTAGTTCTGTACACTTCTAAGCATAAGTAATTTCCATTTTGAAATCAGAGACACTGAAGCTCAACTATTGGTAATTGATTGACAGTTATGACAAAAGCAGCAGCAATAACCTCTCAGCACCTTCCAAAGAGATGACGCTCACCTTGGCAAAGGCAGATCCTGGCACAGACACCACAGTCCTGGGATGAGCCTGAATTGCTTGCACAGATCGGGATGGGCGTCACTGTAAATTTAAGGACCCCTTCGAAGGGCCCTCAAGAACTTCTATTCAGAGTGACAAGAGGCGGGCCAAGAAGACAAGCTGAACGAACAGAGCAATTGCTTGCAAGCATGCAAGTGTTGAAGTAAGCAAGCAATCAGAGGTGCTAGGTTTAGAATGAACCACACCTTTAAATACTCAATCAGTTAATTGTTAACATTTACTTCAAGCAGCCTGTTAATTAGTCCATGAATGGCTTCTTTCATCTCTTTTTTAACAGTTTTCTCAGTCCTAGCATCTTAATTATTTGCCTTCATATTGAATCCTCTCAGCATCCACAGACAAAAAGCTTTCTTAGGCTTTCTTAAGCAGCAAAAAGTTTTTCTCTTTTTCTTCTGCAGCAGGTAGGTTTTTTTAATTTAGTTATTCCTTGTCCAAGAGTGAACATTTACTGGAACAGTGCTAGGAGTTTTGGACAAGAATTTAGGAAATTCATAATTACTGGGACGCTGATGTATAAGCATGGATGTATGAAATAGGAAAGGATTTCTTCTGTCTTGTGTATACATATTTGGAGGTAAATTTCTTCAATATTTGACCATCTGTCTTTGAAAATCAGCAGCATTCCTGCAGATGGAGGAGACTACTGAAAAGAGGCACTAAAACTGAACGGTCCAGAAAGCAGGGGCACAGGAATATCACGGACGAGTTGGAAAGTGTCAGTCCTACCCTGGTCATTCCTTCCTTGACATCAGCTCAGCACCAGAAGGCAACACAAACGTTCAGGCTCTGCAATTAAATCCCTCTCCCTCCTCTTGATGAAACGGCTTACCAGGTGCAACAGGAATGCGAGACCGCCGAGGGCTGAGCCAGCCTCCTGCCAGCACCCCAGGGTGCTTCACCTGGGCTTGTGCTAGACTCCCAAAAACCAGATCCTTCCATTGACTTCAGTGAAGCCAACGTGCGAGTGAGAGAAGCCTCCGGCCAAACCTCTCCAAACCCACCAGGCGCTGGCTGGGAAGGAAAGCGCGAGTCGGCAGGTCTGCTCCCATGCCAGGGAGACCAACTTTATAAGTCTGTGCCCGTCGAGGAGCGATAACATCGATGCCTCTTCTGAGACAGATTTAAGGTTGGCGTTGGGCCCAGGGATTTTGCAATTCACTTCTATTCCGTACAAAGCACTGCCTTGAAATATGTTCCCTCGTTAGATAGTTCCCTCAGTAGATATATATATTTTCCTTTTATTCCAATAGTAGGTACAACTGCTTTGCAAGGACTGCGTCCCCCTCTCTGCTTCCTACCGTCCCTCCTCTTTCCAGCCTGCTCAGAGCCCTGGGTAAAGCTCTTTTCCACGCTAAGTATGCATCCGACCACTGTTAATGAGCTTTGGCCAGAGCGCCAGGAGTTTTGACAGGGCTGCTGAGCCGGTGCCAAGCAGAGATGAATGTTTGGCTCGGGCCGGCACAGTGCTCTGTCTGTCTCTTTGTTGCACTGGAAGTGTTAGCAAACTAACGTGACGGGACGGAGACGCGTACAGCTGAAAAATGGCTGAAAATATAATTCCGTGTCAGCAGTGACTCCTGAAGGATTATTTGTCTCCGGTGACTTTCAGGGAATTTTTCCTTACGGGCCTAAAATAAAGACAGGTCTGTGTGCTCGGGGAAAGCGATCAATTAGTTTTAAACCTAGATGTAAGGAGCTGCACTCTGCTCTCGCTTCCTGAGATTTGCTGTTAAATCAACCAGGCACTCTACCCTGAGGTTTTTTTGGTTTTCTTTTTCCTCCCCCCTTCAAAAAAACATGCATTTGGCTGCTTGCACCGCCTGAGCTCTGCTCTGCTCCCTGGTACACGGATGGGCCCCAGCACAGCCAGTAACCGGTACCCCGGGAGTCTGCAGGCACAGGAGCTGCCAGACGAGAGCAAATGATGTTCAGACACAGCAGGTACCAGCACCTCAAGAGCAGAGCGATGGACCATTCGCCATGGACCATTACAGAGTTAGAGTATAAGGAGCGAAGAACCGTCTTTACCACATACCTTACTGCTTTCTGGCACTCTGCCGTGTAGAGAGACCTGTGGAGCTGGAGGCTCTCTAGACCATCATGTTTAACAGCTCGTTTGGGATGTAGATCCTTACGATTTCTTCTGGGGTCTTTTTGCTTGTTTGTTAGTTTTGGATCAAATCTTCTTTCTTGCCCTGCAGCATCATTTTTCCCTTTACATCAGATGAAGAATTTTGTCTTTAAAAAAGCAGAGTTCTATTCAGCCTCATGTTGTTCTCTCCCATCAGGAAGGCAGGGTCACCCAGGAACCCTTTTAAACTTACCTCCCAACGTTCGTCCTCTCCAGACAGGGAGGACCAGGCTTCCCACACACAGAATCACACAGAATGGTAGGGGTTGGAAGAGACCTCTGTGTGTCACTCAGTCCAACCCTCCCGCCAAAGCAGGGTCATCTACAGCCGGCTGCAGAGGACCTTGTCCAGGTGAGTCTTGAA
>Ga0065711_1045943_pt1 | contig 13176 bp, 9 predicted proteins | sample Hoacrofraction12_FD_59098 | JGI IMG/M metagenome (GOLD analysis project Ga0065711, IMG submission 59098) | Hoatzin crop microbial communities from Cojedes, Venezuela - Epithelial fraction 12 v2 (version 2) | ecosystem: Host-associated > Birds > Digestive system > Esophagus > Crop | place... | reverse complement strand
TCCTGCCGAAGCAGGGTCACCTACAGCAGGCTGCACAGGACCTTGTCCAGGCGGGTCTTGAATATCTCCAGAGAAGGAGACTCCACAACCTCCCTGGGCAGCCTGTTCCAGTGCTCAAATATCCAAACACTGTTTAGGATTATGGAAATGATGAAGTAAGCATAGGATTTTAAGAACTGTGCTAAATCGCATGGCTGTCTGGACACCTAATTCTCTCTGTAATCAGAGGAAGTTGGCCTAATTAACTTTGAAATTGGGCCACCAAGTCTTCCTGTCATCAGACATTTAAAGTCTGTACATGTGGTCACTAAAGAATTAACCTGTCCTGATGGCTCTGGTTACATTTAGGCTGTGTAGCAGCTGAAAAGATTAAAAAAAAAGCCTGCAGGCTGAGGTGGAAAAGCCTTGCAGAGGTGGTGGAGTGACTGAAAGACATTCAACTGGAGTGAGAGTGATTGTGGGAAAGGAAGGTGAGAATGTGAGTCATTTTGTGAAATATGAAGGAACCAGCTGTAGAACCCCTGCCCAGTCCTAGAGCCTTGGTAAAGCTGCATCAGTCCTGCAGTCAAAAGGACTCAAAATACAAAGGCTGATGATTCTTGGATTTGGTTTCTGACTAAAATGCTTTGTGAGCTTGATGGGGAGGAGACTTTCAGGGCATCCCAAGGGGAAAAAAAGATTATTAGGGAGATGACTAGAGTAATGGAGTCATAACCAAACTTTAATTGGGATAATAGTGGATAGTGGTGTAAATTCCTCATGGCAATAAGGTGTCTTTGGAAAAAAAGCTAGTGGTAGCAATAAGTGCCTCTAAATTAAAAAAAAAAAAAGGTGTACAAACATCGCTTATAGATGTGTGTGTATATGCACATACAAGTTTTAATCCCCTTTCTCTTGCAGTTTTTCCCTCAGTTATCCCCCCTTCTACTTCTTTGCTATCTCTTTTCCTGTCTCCCCTTTATTTTTCTGCTGAGTTTTTCTCCTTCAAGAGGCAAAACCTGCCCCCTGCAATTGCACTGGAGTCGGTAGACAGCTTTTCCTATTTGTAGGCCGAGTAGAGATTTCAGCATGTATGCTTTTATGTGTCTTTTCTTCCTTTCAAAAGGTCTAGGGAAACCAGAATGGCCTTTACTTGAAAACCAGTGGAGTGGCTTTCACCAACAAGTGAAAGGGAGCTGTCTGAAAGAGGTCTGAAAGCTTTCAGAGTGATTTTGTGAAAACGGTATATGGTGGGCAATTTTCATTGCCTTTATAGGGAGGCCTTTGAAAAAATGCTCAGTTCACTCATGGAAATGATTTGGGTTCCTTTCAACCTCAGTTGCTGTGTTTATTAAAGCCCAGCTAGACTTAAGAAGTGAAAAGGAAAAACAACACTGGTTCTGAGCAGTACAAACAGTATAAATGTAAGGAGATCCTTCTGAACTTAAAAGAAAGTGCAAAGTCTTGCTGCCCAACAAGAGAGTTCAAACAGCCACGTCTCCAGTCCGGTAATTCTCTACATCTCTGGAAGGCAATAACAGATGTGTTTTAATGGCCCTCATGGCATGGGCCTCGTTGCTGTTTGGAAAAAGTAGCAGGATTTATGTTAGCACAGGTCTTTTCCAAGTAAGTGACCCCTTGTAAATTCTTCTGGATGATCTGGGCTGGTTCAGGGAACATAAAGCTTCATCTTTTTCAAGGGCTTTAAGGTTGGAAAGACCTTCAGACAGCTTTAAAGAAGCTCAGCATGGAAGATCTGTCTATTTTGTATTTTCAGCCAGGCACTAGCTAGCTTTGCTAATGAGCCCTTTCTGATTCAGAGACTAGGTAACCACGTTGCTGGAGTGCTGAGCACAAATACAAGATCTATAGAAGTGTAGCTCAATGCCTTAGTAAAGGACTGAACAAAGACCTACTTCATGAGAAGACAGTAATTTAGTAGGTAAAGATCTGCAACAAAAAACCTGCAGCTGTATCAGCTATATTGCCATTTTTTTTTTGCCATCTGGGCTTCCACAGCCATTACATCTGTTTCAGAGAAAGTAAACAGGATATTAATAATACATTTTGTAAGTCTGTCATGTTCCATCTCCTCCCTTAGCTTAGGGACAGGAGCGCCTCTACAGACAGGTACAAATTGACCTGCTGGACTCGTTCATCGCTATAATATTAGTGGCTTGACCTTGATACGTCTCCTAATGTCATTTCTATCTACTCCTTACTTCCTATCACTTAGATGTCTCTATTTAGCCTCTGGTGTATCTCTTCTTGTTTTAGTCATAAATCCTTTCCTTGAGTTAGAAGTCGAAGGTGTCTTGGTGTCCCATCTTATAAAGCATAGCTATGATATTGCTACTAAAGAATGCACTGCAGTAAATTTTCTGCCTGAAATTTTGTGAGGCAAAATACATCTATTTTTCCTATATCCATTCAGATGTACATTGTTAAAAAGGGGCAACATACAAATATTCTATTTATAGTCAATACATCCACGGCATCGAAGTTATGTATGTGCCTAAAGTACTGTATGTCATTGAGGATGGTAAGCTTTTATCTAGCACACCTGAATTCTGTAATGCAGTGCACAGAATCATGGTGTGATGAAAAAAAGGTAAGCAGAACTTTAGGTGCAAGTTCATCTCAATGTGTATTTGGCCACCTTGTTCCTGTTAATGCTAGTAGTGTTGTTGCATGCATACATCAGACAGTAAAGTTGCATCCTTACAGCTTTGGAGCTAGAACTAGCCTTGGCTTGGGGAAAGCCTCTAAGGTACAAGAAAAGGCTGAAAATATTTTAAAAGGGATGTGAGTCTGTTGTCTATTCAGCCTATCCACTGTTTCACTATTCTAGGTCTATTTTGCCTTCTACCCTATTATCACCTCTTTGCTTACCTCTTTCTTTCCTAAGACCATATGGAATATTGAAATTAAAGCTACTTTATTCCTACCTCAAGAAACATGTTGAAGTGAAATATGCGTTCTTCTTTGTAACTAGTTTTAAATGTACTAACCTGGGCAGCATATTTCTTAGAATAAACTAAGTGAAGTGTTATCAAGAGATCTACAGTTTGCACAATGTGTACTTCATATTGTCAAAATACTTAGCAGGGTTCCTGCCAGATTTTGCCATTTCTGTGTGGTAATTTTTATCATTTGGTGTGGTAATTTGTATAATGTGTTATTCTTCAATAAGTCCTTTCAATTCATTGTGTTTGTGGTTGTGGTTTTTTTATGACCAACACAATTGAAGTGAAGCTCTGCATTGTGACTAAGAAAGGTCCTTCTTCCCATTATGTCTATGATGAATACATTCATGAAAATAGCAATAAAAACATCTGAATGCCAGGTCATAACAGAAAAGTAAACAGGTATCCTGGGAATAAGTTGAAATTGCTGAGTTATCTTACTGTGATGTCTGCCTTAAGGGCTTATCCAAAGCAGAATGAAGTCAAGGAGTAAACCCACTTGGACTTAAAGGGTTTTCAAATCAAGCTGCTAATACCTCTGTTAGACAATGTCATGGCTTAGAGCTGATTATAGTAGCAAGAAAAAGTCTGCACTTAAGGGTTCTGCAACATTCTTCCTCTGTGGACTGTAGTTCATGTTACAATATTAATTCTCACAGTACTGCTGGGAAAATTATTATTGTGCCCATCTGCTCAGTGAGGAATATGCTGAAGCATGTTGAGAGCTAACTTGGGATATCCAAGGTCACAGCATGGAATGGGGGAAAATTAAGCGTGGAATGGAAAGGGCTAGTTGAATAGTTCATTCTGACAAAATCTTTTGTAGTTTTTCAACGGAAAACCTTTTTATTTTCCCCCCTTTAGCTCAAGTTTGCCCCTGCCTTGAGGGTGCTTTTGTTTCAAAATACAACTATTATTAGCCAGTACCTTCCCCTGTCCCTTCTTTTCATAGACAGCAGCTATTTGTCAGCATTTTACATGTGTATAGACAAACATTTTGCCTCTGATCCCTCAGTGAAGTTCTCATTCCTAAGAAAATGGTGAGGTCATGTTCAGGTTTGTTACTGGTGGGTTCAGGAACTTATGGGCAGCTTTTTTTCTGGTAGGTTTTTGGGGGAGGGTATGTCTGGAGGGCACAAAAGATACTTTGTGCAAGCCCAAACATTTTCTCTGGATGGTTTGCACATATAGTACCTGTATCTAAGAGTCAGATTCTTCATTTTACCATTAGCTAATTTTGCCCAGAACAAATTACATAAAGTGCCAGATTGACTGCTTTTCAACAGCCAGAATAAACTGAAAGAGAGTATAAATACTGTCTCCCCAGTAAGTGTCACATTATATGTCCTGCACTTCTGCAATATTAAATTCCTCTTCTAGGATCATAGTTACTCCCCTCTGCCTGATTCCTGGTTTCCCATGAGGCTTGAAAGTGAAGTTGACTTGGAAGGGAGAAATAGCTGAAATGGCTATATAAGCAGGAATATCTTTAGGTGTGTTTTTTCCCCTATGGAGCTAGCAAGACTGTGAAAGGCAGATGGCCAATTCCATGATCAATTACGAAGTAAAAAAAAATTTAATATCTTATTTACATAACTCTTAATGGTCATTTTTAAAAGGATAACTCTTCTGCAATGCTAAATTAAAGTAAGAAAGCTGAAACTGTTGAAGAATACAATAATTTTAGGATGACTCATCTGCATTTTCCATGTAGGGTTGATACCAAATAAAGATCAATAGGAAATGAGATTCTTCTCTGACTGAACCATTATTATGAAAGGTAAAAGAACAGTTACATATGCAGGGAAATGAAAATGCATTCCTAAAGAATTCCTTCAGATCATTTTAACACTTGTTTCTGTGTGGAAAGGACCAGGGCTAGTTCAAAATCTATACAGCCAATATACATCAGTCTTTTTTTCCTAAAGGATGATGGAATAGGAACAGAATCCCAGACATGCACAGCTCTTAAGTGGAGTCTTTTTGGGACTAGTCTACCCAAATTTTCAGACTGGAGCTGTGAAAGGTGAGTGAAGCAAAGATATCTTACCTACGCTGTACAACTAGCTGTGGAAAGCAGGGTGTAAAGTATTGTACCACCCTAGATAAGCCACTCTCCTGTGGTGCCAGTGACCATCCGAGTCTCACCCTTCATATCCTGACTTGGAAGAGTCAGTGCACAGGAAGATGTAGTGCTATCTGTTTTCCTTCAGCAATGTAGCATGAACATGTTAATAATTATCTGACACCCCCATATACTTCTCCACTGAAAAAATTGCCTTTAGTGTCAACATAAAAGGGAGCAAACTTGACTGCAACATACAGAAGGACACTGAGAAAAAGAGAATTAAAAAAATTAGTTCAGAAGGGAACTGTTGTTGAGGACCCAGTGCCTTGGCACCTTCACAGGCGTGAGAAAGTGTGTATGCAGCCAGCCCTCAGAGATGTTTGCAAGGAGGAAAATCTGTGTGCACAGAAGCAGCAGGGCAGCTTATGCGTTGTGGCTGCAGAAAGACAATGCACATCATATGCATGAGCTGTTCATACAGAAGAGAAGCTGTGGGGTCTTCCATTACACTTCAGGAAGAAATTGTGTGTGAGTTCACAGTGACAATTTGAGAGACTTTATGTGCTCCAAGGGAAAAAGTGAGAATCTAAGAATATGTCTTTCCCCACCTATTCTTATTGACCATGGATGGAAAGGTAAAGCGGCAATTGTACAGTGGGAGAAACAGAAGAATTTAAAATTGGTGTGTAGGAAAAAGTGGAGTGTCCAAAAAGTGTGAGTATTTGGTCATTTTAATCTGTCTTGGAAGGCAGCTCTGCTGTCACTCAGTTGTGTCTCAGTAATGGTTCCTGTAAAGCCCTACAGTAAAACACTGCTCCCTTCTCCATGCACCTAACACATCCATACACCTCTCCTCCGTACACACATACATACAACATCTAAACCTGCTCTGACCCAGGGCATCTGGTGGCCATTTGAGACTGCATCAGCAGGGTGAAAGAAACAGCAGTAGGCAGAAACAAGCCGTAAAAATATTCAGGGGATGCAAATCTGTCACTATTAGTTTATTGTGCATTGAACTTATATGCCAAAGAGATGAAGAACTGCCAGAAGTGCATCCTCATACTTCCTTTTAGCAAACAAGAACAACATAGAACAGTCCAGCTTTAAGAGAATGCGTCCTCAAAGATTTTTATAAGTAACCCACTTACCTTAATCCAGCTTCAGTTGGGAGAAAACAGCTATTAAATGACTGACAGCTTTATATGGCCTTTCTAATCAGTTCTTTCCTATCATTTAGACAAAGATTTGACAGATAGGCCTATATAATCGTGCATTAAAGTCCTATTTTACAGTGATGAGGAAGCATAATTTGTACTCATATTGCAATGTTCAGGTAACCATTTTTATAACTATTTATATCTACCTGTAGTATTTATAAAGAACAGCCTAGTGTCAGGATCCCAAATCCATACTCAGTCACTTCAGTAACTGACCTAATTTCTGAACTGCTTCCTATAACATTAGATATTTCCCCCGCTACTAGTGAGTTCTATTCATGGGAATCCTGGGCAAGCTGATTATTTGGAGGGAGGGAGAAGCAGCAGAAGAGGGTAGACCAAACACTTAGAATTCCGAATGATGCTTTCTAATGGGTTAGTTTTATCATGGTGATGCAAGACCCTTTTTTAATTTACAATTTCATTTTAGTTTTGATTAGAAGTCCAACATCATTTTCTGATTTTATTACGTAAAGTCTTGATAACATTGAGAATTAGATTTTAATCAAGTAAAGCTTAATCCTGGGCACTAGATCTCTGACTAGCACCTCAACAATCCAGGAAATCACTGAAGCAAGTAATTTTATCCCTGCTTGGCAGTGTACATAAAGTCATGCTTAATTTTAAGCATGTGAAAAGTCCCATTGACTGTTAAATTAAGCTTGTTTATAGGTGCTGTGCTTGTACAGGGAATCCAGAAGAATCCAGTACATAAATTCAGTAGTAAATAAAATGAAATCAAGTATAGAAAACAGTAAAACTTACCAGTTTATTCTCTCTCATTCTTCTCACAAGTTGCTCAAGAGGCAGGTATTCTGCAGTCATGACATGAACATCATTCATGATTTGTCTAGAAAGAGCAGCATTTTGTACTAAGACCTGTCTTGTGTACAAGATGCTGTACAAACACCAAACAAGAATAATCCTGCCCCAGGTAGTTTGAAGTCCATTTCTATCTGAAGCTGAAATATCTGTCACTGCCCTTTTCTAAAAGCAACTGAATGTATGAATGAGATACTGGGGTGCTGGGAGCCCACTCAGGGTGTGCACTACCTCCCCAGTGAAGGTGGGACAAAGTTCATACATTTCACTCAAAACAGCGCAAGTTCTTTCTAATGGCGGGAGCGGCCTTTCATTCGCATACTGCTGAAAGCTTCATGCAAGAGCTGTACATGGAAGCCGGGTAGCTGTTTGCAAAATTGGGATCTGTGCTGTTAATACATTAGGAGCTTCTTTTTAATCCTAGTAAAGTCACGGAGGGTCTTTGTTGTCTCCTTAGGTACTTTGTTTGAGCTTTTTGCAGACCAGAGGTTGCACTGGGGCCAAAATTATAGTCCTTAACCTAGATGTCTTTCAAAGTGCTGCTGCATAAAAAACAATGGCTTTTTATTATAACAAGTAATGAAGTATTCTCCAGAAAGCAAAATTAAGAATTTTTAAAAAGTATTGTGTGTGTTAATTAGCACATGAGAGAAAGTATCTTTGAGGTCTGTCTTTCTTGCACTTCTGTATTTTTATTAACGATACATAGTTTTGCAACAAAAACTGAATTTATATGCCAGACTGTGTTCTTACTGTTGCTAAAAACCCAAACATGAAGCTGAAGTCATATACAGTGTCTTACAAAACTGATTTAAAAAATTAACATGTAATTGCTAAGTACTACCCAAATTAACACAAATCAGAGTTCATTACATGGCATTAAGAGCCAATTTATTGCAATCATTATGCCTGCTGCTAGAGAGAACCATATGCCAACTCCAGAAATAAAAGCATTCTGAATCAGGGTCATTGCTGTCATATTTGCATATGAAATACATTAATTGATCTCCCGTGCATGTCAAGATTAAACCTACACTTTTTTCACTGCTGAATGTTCTCTCAGAAATTTGTTGTGTGAAGGGACAGACTGGGTGGAGAGAGATGTAATGCCTTACAGGAATACTTATTCCAAACTGTGGTATATTCTCAAGTAACCGAACTCATTCTGCTTAACTAACCGAGGTCCTAACCACCGTTTGGTTTCCACAGTAGGAAGATATGTAGTCATACATGTAAGAGATGTGAAATACTGTGTTTTTACCCATGTCTTCTTGTTCTGGTGGTCTTCCGAGCAATGTTCTAAGGATGTAGGAGCTAAGAGGTGAAAAGCATAGTGTTTAGAAAAATTTGCCCTTCCATAAAGGTTTGCTGTGCCATGGAGAAAGGATAATAAATTTCATTGTTCAGTCCTACAGAGTAAAAATTATAGCATCATGCCCTTCGACTGTAACTCCCAGGACACTGCTCTAATGCAAATTAAAATGGTTTGGTAATCAAGATAAGTATTTTGATATTTCAGTTTTTTGTCCAGAACTTCCATATTGTCTATGGTTAAATAAAATGTGGAAAGAAAATACTTACTTCATACAAGGAAACGTTTTGTGTGAGAGAAAAATAACAATGCCCTCCCTTTCCCCAAGCACTTTTGACCAATCCTGAACAAAGGCTATGGGGAACATCTCATGAGAAAAAAGAAGCAGCTCTTTCTGAGCCAAGGGGAGGTTACAGGAGAGAATATGGATGTGAAGTAACATAGTGAAAAAGTCTTTACAATGAGATAGGTCATGGAACTGATGTTAGAGAGTTGACTTTCTGACTTGGAGCCTGTGAATGAATATATGGAAGAGGAGAGGAAATATTTTGAGAAGAGCAGAGAAGTGAGTAAATTAGACAAGCCAGACATTGGAGTTGGAGGGGGAACCCTGACATGGGCAGGGAGGGTGAAAAAATAGCTGAGAGAACCAGGGACTTGGAAAGGGATGTGTCGAGAAACAGTTATGGCAAGATGAAAGAATTAAGGAGGAAATAAGAGATATAAAGAGAGCAGCCGTCCCATATTGTTTCTCCTGTAGCTGATGCCAATCAATTGAACAAGGAAAAAATCTTTCCCTCTCCCTCTTCCACCTTGAAAAGGAAGAGGTAACCCTCAAGCTGTCCGCTACCATAAGTCCTTAAGGACTTCTTGGCTCTTAAATATTTTCCCTGTCGAGTCCCATGGGTTGCTCTAATCTGTACCTTCCTTGGTTCCTACAGGCCAGAAAGAATGGTTAGAAAACATAGAGCAACTATGTATTGTTTTGCTCCACTCTGTTTCTGTGAGAGCAGATTTTCTGGACCACATTCTCCAGGGTTAATGCCACCAGCACAAACCAGTCCGGCCCTGTGAAAACAAGCCACATGCCTTTCTATGTATCTTTTACTAAGTTAAGACAGCATTTCTGTTGTACTGTGTGAAATCTGAGCAGAAGTCACCCTTAACAAAACCAGAAGTAAATTAAAGATTAGTAGCTTAAATAAACAAAATTGTTATACGTTATATCAGCATGACCAAAACAGTCCAGAAAACCTTAAAACTTTTCTCAATTAACATGCAAATGATGGCAGTCCAATGTTAGCAGGGCAAGCAGCTGTTGTGCTTACCTAGACCGAGGGTAACTTCTCTGTAATGACGTGGGTTATTAAAATCTTTGGAGATAACACTATCAGGAGCAGCACACAATGCTACATCATTTATTGTTCACCTGCTCTATTCTAGTCTGTGCAGAGAACATAAGCATCTTGCTTTCTGTGCAGGAAGTCAGATAGGCTGAAGCAAGAATTTGAGAGCTGGGTGCTATTAACCTTCAGAAAATGCGAAGATATCAGATACGCTTTAGCAATTTCATGAGGAAAGTAAGTCTGTGCTTGCAGCCATGGTATTTTGCACTTCTTACCAGTAAATGTAGCTGCTGATTTCCACACCCAGTCACTGAACCCAGCGCTGCACAGGCACATGCCATCCCAGTCAGCGAGTGATGTGTTAGAGATGGCAGAGACAGATACATTATTATTCCTGTTGGGAGGCGGGGTGTCCAAGTCCAAGAGATTAAGGATTATAGCCAGTAAAGAATTTTGATGCCAACATGACATCCAGAGTGCTGTGCGAGCATCCAGGCTCCCTGTACGAGCATCCAGGCTCCCTGTACAATGCATGGGAGAACTGGGCAGCTCTGACTGGAATACACATCAGCTTCCATGCTGAGCAGGGAGTCATCCACAGAAAGCCTAAAGGAAGAGCTGCAGGGAAGGAAATGTATGAAGACCTAGATCTAGCATGCTAAAGTAACCAGTGCTACCTCCATAAGAGCTGCAGCATAAGAGGCTCCTTGTGGGGTGCTAGACAAAGAGAAACATTGCTTTTGGATCTGCTTTGTATTGAGTTAGAAAGTGTTGATCTAGGAAAGTGCAGAGTGTGGGCAAGATCTGCCCTTCTAGTGGCTCTGAAGATTGAGAGAGAGATGCTGAGTGCCTTTTGCAACCAGCCTTGCAAGACTTCCTAGAGAGTAGTGCTGCAAATTGACTCCTTGATTCAATCTAAATTTGAGTTACCCTTTTCTTTTTCCATCCTTTCTAATGTCTGTAGGGTTACAGGTAAGGCGGTGATGGTATTTCCTGTAATGTCAAGTTGTGTCACAGAATGGTGTCATGCAGGGTTCCCATGAGATGTTTTCTCTTCCAAACAAAGCAGACATTAAGGGAGCTTACAATTTGCCTTTAGTCCTGCATAGCCTATATTACAACCGAATCTTGAGAAATGCGCTTTGTCTGCATAAGTACCAAAGTGAAATCAAGACATGTTACAGACAAACCAATGTTCATTTCCATGATGATTTGATAGTCTGAGGCTACTACTGTTCAATTATAGGAAAATTCAAGGAAGAAGAGGCTCTCTTAATTCTGGAGGAAAAAAAAAAAAAGAAAAAGTCAAAACCCCGGGACAGGTGAGGCAGTCTGACAGCAAATGTCAGGGTACTTCAGCGACATGTTGCTATCCTAGGACTACAGAGGAAGGCATTTGGGAAGGGTTGTTCCAGTATATCTAAAAAGAGTTACATTAGCTCTGTTAGTAAAGTTAGCAAATGGCATTGTGGTAACATTTCTTATCCTGCTTAATTTCAAAACATGACTAACTAAAAGCTTGGAGAGAAGCTGATTTTAGTGTTTATGGACAAATTGCTTAACCAACAGGGGTTTTGCTTCTCCTTACTTTTACCAGCTAGGTGAATATGATATAGTAATAAGTTTACACCCTTTTTTACGTTCTTCTCCTGGCATGGTTTCAGAGTTGTTTTCTGTCCCTTGTTAGGTGTATGAAATATGGGACTGAGTACCCATCACGTTGGTATAAGCTCTGAACTTCTCTTCAGTGATGGATTTATGCCAGGAAAAGGCTTCAAAGCTCAGGTTCCTCTTTTTGTAGGTTATTTTCGTCTACTCAGTTTCAGGCTATAGCAAGTGGAATCTGACTGGAAGAGTTATTAAAGGAATGTGTGAATTCTTCACTGTATACAGACAGGAGTTTCCCTTTCTTGTTTCCTCAACAGCTGCCCTGCCTGATACAGTGTTGCTGTGCTCCCTGGTGCTCAGGGAGCATGAAAAAAAAAGGCTCGTGGGTTTGGGTTTGCACGTTCTGCATCTATGAAAACAGCGTGATGTTCCTTCAGAAGGCCAGAAGACCAGCATAACATAATAGTCACTGCGTAGGTTCAGAGCAGAGGTCTAGCCTAGTACCTTACCTCCAACAGTGGACATAAGTAGATGCCTACAGAAGAATACGGAATAGGCACTGTTTCTCTTTTCCTTCCTTAGGAGGGGCTTGGAAAATAATCGATCCTCAAGCCTTTATAGTGCTGTTAACGCTCTGGAAAGCAGTTAGGTCTCTCTTTTTCCCCTTCAGCCTCTAACATCCACCTTTCAACCCAGATCTCACATTTTAAACAGTTTCGGAATTCTTATAACTCTGCAGAGCAGGATGTGGGAAACTGCCTGCCCACTTGTTTGAAACAAATCTGCTGGTGCTGGGGATCTTCCCAAGGGCCTGTTTCTCACCTCACAGAATGCTAGTCAAAAGTAGGGGTCAGGTAAAGCTAGGGGTTCCTGGTCAGAAGCCCTTGCAAGATGTATAGTGCTTCTGTAAAGGGGTGCTTTAAATTGGACACCTAGTGGCCTCCCAGCACTGAAGAAAGCAAAGTTACCCCTGTGTCTTATGAAGACACTATTTTACTCTCTCTCGGTATGATTTTTTTGCTTTTTTTCTGTATCATCTTCAACACATTTGTTTTGCAGAGAGTTCGTATTATGGATACTTTTCTGCTGAACTGTCATCTCTTCTGTGCTTTTGTGTATCTGTCTTCTCTATCTGACTCTTCAGTTTTACTGATAGGATTGTGGAAGAATCCCTCACAGTCCTTCAAAACACTGAACACATCTTCTGAATGATTTACAGCTCCTCTCACTTTAATGTCTTCTCAAAACTTCATTAATGCTCTCTCTGTCCCATTAACAGTGAAAATAATTAATATATAAAGCCCAGGGTAGAGCCTTCTGATGTCTATCCAGCCTGAGAGAGAAGGATTGATACCCAGTCTCAGAAAGATTTTTCAATTACTTCTGCACCTGCCTGACAGTACTTACATGTAAAGCATATTTCCTTAGCTTGCTTATGGGAGGAGTGGTGGATACACTAGCAGGCTGTGCTGCCATTCAGCGTGACCTGGATAGGCTGGAAAGTTGGGCAGAGAGGAACCTGATGAGGTTCAACAAAGGCAAGTGCAGGGTCCTGCACCTGGGTAGAAACAACCCCATGCACCAGTACAGGCTTGGGGCGGACCTGCTGGAGAGCAGCTCTGCGGAGAGGGACCTGGATGTGCTGGTGGACAACAGGTTAACCATGAGCCAGCAGTGTGCCCTGGTTGCCAAGAAGGCCAGTGGGATCCTGGGGTGCATTAAGAGGAGTGTGGCCAGCAGGTCGAGGGAGGTTCTCCTTCCCCTCTACACTGCCCTAGTGAGGCCCCATCTGGAGTACTGTGTCCAGTTCTGGGCTCCCCAGTTCAAGAAAGATGAGGAGCTCCTGGAGAGAGTC
>Ga0065711_1045942_pt1 | contig 13176 bp, 7 predicted proteins | sample Hoacrofraction12_FD_59098 | JGI IMG/M metagenome (GOLD analysis project Ga0065711, IMG submission 59098) | Hoatzin crop microbial communities from Cojedes, Venezuela - Epithelial fraction 12 v2 (version 2) | ecosystem: Host-associated > Birds > Digestive system > Esophagus > Crop | place... | reverse complement strand
TTTCTCTTTTTTTTTTCCCCTTTTTTTTTTTTTTTTTTGTAGAAGGATGTACTTAGAAGATAAAAACACTGAAATCTGCTAAACTTATTTAAAGCATTTCTGCACTGCAAACAAAGATGCTACTGCAGCTTTTCTAAATGTATTTGTGCTGGCTTTGGACAGGGTACTTCAGGTATTGATAGCAACACAGATAAAACTATGTAGGGCTTAATGGGAACAAAGTACTGAAGTATCCGTCCAGATCTTCAACCTAAATTTATAGCCTACATTGAGGTTTTTGGTATGAATGATATCACTACGCAGACTGCCGAGTGCATAGTTTGGCCATTCCCACAGAAGTTGCAGTCACACCTTGGCTGCACTAAAGCAGACATGGCCAATTACGCATGGTGTATTTGGGGGGTGTCTGATGCCTGTTGCTGAGTGATATAGTTTAGTGATTGCTTCAGATTTTGTCAATTCTATGTGAGTGTTTAATAAATAAGAAAAGTAATTAGACTTCACTTTCAAATCTAGGGGTTATAATAAGTAGACGTAATTGTGTTCAAGCTACAAAAATGATTAGTAATAAGCTTTTTCAGATGAGAATATCAAAGCATTCAAAATAACCTTAACTCACTTTTAGTAAGTATTAGGATTTCAATGGGAATAGAACTGGCCACAGGATAATGCTTTTGAAAATCCCATTTTTAATTCTGGTCTTTTTTATTCACAAATCCCCAGTCAGAATACTACTTACTCTTATATTCTATTATTTCTAATTGAACATTTGAGAAACACCCTTTTTACTTTAATAATAATCATCACTATTTAAATTTGTTATTGTTTTGTCTTTCATCTGAAGAATTCAGTCACTTACAAAAATCATATAATTTCCAGACTAATGAACTCTGCTGACTAACTGAAGCATAGTCACCTACTTCTGAAGTGAAGCCCAGCTGCAGTACATGGCAATTTAGAACAAGGAGAGACAAAAGAGTATTAGTGTAGCTGACGCTAGAATGTATTTCCAAGAATCATACAGTATGGTTGTTGGTAACCTTTCCCAAAAGTACTGTCACTTAAAAAACAGCTGAACAGAGATTGAGAGTAAACTCTGATCTGACAGACACACAAGCTCCAGGAGAACATGACCACTGAAGACCATGAAGATGGGCTGGTTCATCACTGTGTTAGTTAGGAAAGCCACCCACTGAATGGTCTGAAGTTCTCTCTTCCCACTGCCTTTTGGTGGTGGCTTCATACTACCAAATTCCCTCTGAGCTCTTCCCTCGCTGTGACACAGATGCAACCATGAGCTCTACTGAAACTCTGGAAATATTGGAACATTTCCCTACTCCACAGAACTTGGAGCTTGAAGTTGCTCTTTAGATTGCCAAAATAGTTATAACTGTGACAAGAGAATGCAAAAACCAAGACAAGAAGTGTAATGTGTTACTATAATGGGAGAAGTGCTAATAATGGTGTTTGACATGTATCACAATATTCCAGGGAGAAGGTTCAAAATCTAGAGACAAGAAAATGTTGTAAGAAAGCCAGTTGCTGCATAAATACACAGAAAGCAATGGGCTTGACATTCTCACAATTCCTGTGACCATCTGGGCAAAACAGCTTCTCAGCTAAAGACATAATTTTATATCCCCAGATGGAGTTGGTGAAAGTAAGGCCGTGTTCCTCTCAACCTAAGCTGTCCAATTATGGAGGCACACATGTAGTGTAGCCACTAAAAGCCTTGATGGTGAACCTTTCTGATGTCTTACGCTGGGTTTATTTTTAAAATGTAATGCAGCCCTTTGTTAGTGGTGCCAACCCAAATCTCTGTCAGGGTCCCACTCAGCACTAGTGGCAGTTGTTTGCTGTTGCTGCCTTAAAAGATGCTGTTGCAGTCATATCCCCTGCATTTTTTTCTAGCATACTGCCATCCTGAGTACAAGCCAGTTCTCTAAAAGCACAAGAGAGCCTGCTGTCTATTAATACTTGTATTCAGAATCCACACTGACAGCACCTAGAGTCACCTCCCTGTTCTGGATACACACACTACACCACAGCACTTCCCTTGTTTGGGTATTGGTGGGAGTTGTTAACATGAATTTGAAATCAAAGCCAAATACTGAGAAATTATGTGGCAGAAGAATTGCACCCTTTCTCTCCTACTGTTAGAAACCCTACATAAGCAGTCTTTGGTCAAGGTCAAGGGCATGGGTACGTATATGCCTGCAGCAATGGCTCACATCTTCTGGACTGGCTGGGTTGTTCTCACAAGACTAGAAAAGTATGTGTGAAGATCATGTTATGGTGCCGTCATATGGCTCTGGTTCCATGGCTGGCTTGGGGCCTGGCTGTCCCTGAGCAGAAATCAAAGAATCACCACTGGTGGACTGATTTTTGTCAGCTTGCTCATGTCTATAATGTACTGTGCCAATACCACAGGTTTTCTAGAAGAGGGAAGTCCTTGGTCTGCACCCCTCTTCTCATGAAGAACAAGCCTATTTTGGAAGATCAGGAGAGGGAAGATTAAGAATTAAAAGAATTATTACAGCATCTTTGTGAAACCTAAGATTTTTCTAACTGTTGAGGAAGGCTCAAAAGGAGAGAGCTGCTGTGTTTCGTTAGAAGAAGGGATCGCAATCTGGTCCGATTTTATTTGACTTGATAAGTGACTGAGTTGACTGACCTGTGATTTCTTGGTCTTTGGGAAGGAGAGGTTACAAAGGAAAAGCACCTAGTAACTGTTACACGGCTGCCAAGGCCAAGCGATTGGGTTACACACTCCACTTACAAGAGTCATCATGCTGAGTATTCTGCACTAGCCTACAGTCAGAAAGTGTCTCTCCTGACACACCATACAGTGGAATTTTTGAAGTGCTTTGATCTCCTTGCTGAGGTCAGAGTGGGCACCATGAACAAGAGCATTTCACTGTGACATTTCCTCTGCAACAGTTAATATTACAACAAGGGTAGGGGGGAGATCCTCCACCTTTCATCCAAAATACTGTTTCAGAGGACCCTTGTGCTGTTTGTTCTCATCTGCTACTGAGTTGCATTGCATTACTTCTATTCTGTTTTGGTTCTAGGAGTACCATAGTTCTTGTTCTCCTGGTGTTCTGCATATGCTTCCTAGTGGCTTGTATAATGTACCTACATGTCACACGAGTACAAGTAAGTGATTTAAGATTTTATGGCAGTTCTTCTGTTTAGTGACTATGCTTTGTTTGTCCTTCGGAATATGAAGCCGGCAGTGCATGCTTCACAGATTCATCGAGTCTGAAATCTATGTGCTTTTCAACTTCATTGCCCAGTAATGTGTGAGGCACTTCAAAAACAAAGATGGTTCACCTGAAAGTAGACTCTTCACAGGAGTAATTTTTACAACAGTGTGGCGTTCAGTGCCATTAATGCTATGCTTTTGGTCTGTTTTGCTGTGTCTTCCCTAAGCACCTACCACTAGCTGCTGAATCTTTCCAGTGTTCGGGTAAACAGCTGCTTTAACATGACTTTTTCTCCTTTCTGACTACGGAGCACACTAGTTCTCCCTTCCATTCTGACTGGTATCTGGGTGTAAAGTCCTTCTAGCTGCTCCTCTGTTTTTAAAACTTCTGCCAAAGCAGCAGCTGTTTTGATGGGAAAGCACAATGTTTTGCACACACAACCCCTGGCCTTTTCAAAACCTTTAGTAATGATTAATTCTCCCGCATTACATTTTCACAGTAGTAATGATGCAGAAGGACATTTGGTTGTTGTAGGAGTGAACTAGGTCTGCCAGATCATAATAAATCATCTACAGATTAATTTTCTGATGCAAGAAGTCTGTAGTGACTTAATCGAAATTTAGGTTTTTTTGGACAAATATCAGGAGAAAACACCTACACAGTTAATCAGCTTTGCTGATTAGCATACAGTAATTTTTAGTTAAGAAAAAATGCCCTTTGGCAGGAGGGAAGAAATTTTCATGGAAACATAAATAGTCTATTAGCAGAGTATCTGATACAGAGCAGATCTTCATTTATAAACTTACACAATTATTTGGGAGTAATTTTGGTGATCTCTTTCGTTTCATAAAGGCACCACAGTTTATCATCTGTTGTTCTGCCTATGGATGGTAGAAACACACATGAAGTTTGTAGAAAATTGCTCCTCTTTGTGCCATTTCCCTGGAGCTAGTACAAATTTAAGGTTTGTTCCAGCGGTTTTGGCAGTCAACAGAATTTGAATTTATTCCAGGTTCCTCTAGAGATTCAGTACCTTACGGGATCAAATCCAACATGAGAAAAATTAAGAAATATAAAAACTTAGGAGATCGCAGTTTGAAATTTTGTGGTGAAAATTTGTCTTATACAATAAGTAAAAGATAATGAATATGCTATGTATAACGACTATAGGGTTGTAAACCGGTCATTCCCTTATTTTATTCAGTCTTCTGGCCCTTACTTGCTATTTTACACTGGATAAGTGACTCAAGTTCTCCATGCTTTAGCATCAAATGCCTGACTCCTAAAACCACTATAATAATGTTTTACTGTACCAGTTACCTAGCATTTTGGGGATCTGTAAGTAAGTACTGTCAGACTAAGTCTGACTGTCACTGACTAAGTGTCAACAAAAATTCTGCAAATAAAAACAAGACAAAGAAAATGAAGCCCAAACTGCTATGCTATCATAAAAGAACAGATGCAGTCTTAGAATGACCAAAAGCGAGGTGTATAAATCTTTGAAGTGTCAGATGAGATGACATGTCTCATACCTTATCTTCTAAAGGTTTATTTTCCTTTTTAAGTCAGTAGCCTAGCATGTCGGCATTTAGAACGGGCATGTACCACAGACACACAAAAAAATGTCTGTGCAGTGTGTCAGGACACATTGTCTTTCAGTGTGCATTTTGCTTTGTCACTATTAACTCTGCAGCATTATCTTCAAACTATGGTGATTCTGTCTTTAACGAGCAGTAGAGAACTTACTTGGTTGCAGACTGGATTAGTGGAATATATATATTTCCTGCAAACAAAATTATTATTTTGCATTTTATTGATGTGGATAAAACTACACATGTTCCACCCCATGTGTGCATAGGATTTTGGTCTAGTTGAGTGGACAACTTCATGGGTAAAAAACCATCTGGATGATTACATTCAGAGCATAGCAATTAATGGTCATACACTATCTGGAGGCCAGTAAGAAGTGGTGTACCACAGGCGTTTATCCTGGGAGCTGTCCTGTTAAACATTTGGATCAATGACCTGGAGAAGAACATGGAGTATACTCATGACAATTTTTCAAGTGATTCCAGTTTCAGGGGAACAGCCCACACACTGGCACAGTGACCACTGAGGGGGACCTAGATAGGTTGACAGAATGGGCCAACAGGAATCATATGAAATATAGCATGGATAAATGCCAAGTCCGGGACCTGAGAAGGAAGAACTCCCTGCAGTGACACAGGCTGGGGACTGACCAGCTCTGCAAAAATGGCCCTGGGGGGTCAAGGCAGACAGTACTTTTTGGCCCCTTGAGGTCCCTTCCGACCTGAACTGTATGAGAATGATGAATCAATGCAGAAATAGTCTCGTTTTTCATAGTGTAATTTTGGACACTGCTATATCCCCTCCATTGAGACACAGCTTTTCAGTGTGAGGTTCCTAAAATTTGAGGTCTTTGTTCACAATATGCTCACTGTTTTATTAAAGGTGATACCTTGGGTATCCCAGCATATTTTACTGGTGCTGACTAGTAATTAAACTGGTTTCTAGTGTAGCAAATGAACTCAGGTCCATGATATGCTTATATAAATCTGCTATTGATATTACATTAGTTGTTCCCCACTTACATTTACAAGGACTTAATCCATACTGAAGCCAGAATGTATTTGCAGATCACACGTGGTTTTATTTTTTCTGTGATTGCTGTATTCTCATGTTTCACAGCCCAGATGAAGTTGATTCACCTGTAACTATCTCAGACTTTTAATTCATGGTCACACGTAGAGGGGAAATGGTTCTGCCTATGTGAAAGGAAGGGGAGGAGTTTCATGACATGATTTCTGTTGTGCCAAGGCCACACAAGTATGGGTACTTTACTGCCTGCTGGAAGCTGTGCTTTTGATGCTGGTGGTACTCATGAATTGAACAGCTTTACTTCAGGACTAGTAACTTCCATGCAAAAATTAGTTGTTTGCTTGCTGCATTTGATCTTAAGTCAAATCCAGCCTTGATAAGTCTGAGCCCCCTCCTTTAAAGGGGCACAGGATTTTTTCCCTGTTTAAATCTGATGGTTTCCTGGAGTTGATCCTTGCCCCTTGAAGTCACTGGAAGAAGTCCTATGGCCTGAAATATGTATTGTGGATCCAGTAGATAATAGATGCCCCAAACATTCTTAATGCAAGGGGAAAAGAAGGAAAGCATCTTTCCCCGAAACCAGAGTAGATCAGTGTGACTGGAAAAAGTGTAAGTACTAGCGCCTGACAAACTTACCCTGCCTCTCTCACCTTTTGTCACTGGCTTCATATATGCTCACAGCAGCAAGCACTTCACAGTGATGGAGTCAGGGTAAAAAGGAAGATGAGCAAGGGATTCACAAGACTCTGTTCCGCCAGATATTTTTGTTCACTACTGCTCTTTCTGCTCTGACAATTCAGTATTTTTAATGGGTCCTGATAATTAAAACTACCTGGCATTTAACGTGACTATTATAGCAGAAGACACTAATGCCACTCCAAAGTTGTATGCTACCACAGTATGTTCTCTTGGATCGCTATTGGTAGCTGTAATTTGCAAGGCAAAAGATGCTTTGCTTATTTGCCCCATGGGAACAAAATCAAATGCCATCCTAATTTATTGTTTGCATTATGGGCGGACATCCTACTAACCTTTCAAAGAGTTTTAATTATTGTGAGAAATAAAGTACAGTAATAAGAATCACATTTATTACCCCCAAAAATGCACTGACCGTTAAAACACATGTACACAATAACAACTGCATGCTTGGTTCATAATTTGCAGTGCAGGCAAAATTTCTGTATCCTTTTTTCACTTCTTTTTGTAGACTACTAAAAAATAATTACCCCACTTCAAAAAATATTTTTAGATCTTTATCTGTAAACATTTTTTTTCTTCCTTAGTGTTTTCCAGGGTGCCTGACAATACAAATTCGTACCATTTTGTGTATTTTTATTGTGATCTTAATATACTCCGTGGCTCAAGGATGTGTGGTGAGTATTTAAATCAAATATCACTTAATTTAGCATTCTGTTGAAAGCACAACCTGGTACAGATCCGCTAAATGCAGACCATATTCTCGTCTGGTGATTTCCTGCTCTTTTTATTGTTCATACTTGCAGAGCTTGTTTCTTCAAATTCCCTTTGCCCTAATTTGAACTTCCACTGCCCTGAGTCAGAGTGTTGAATTAGGAATGGCAAAGCTATTAGCAAATTGTACAGATAATACCTAGTCATCACCTATAGAAATTTTTATATCAAACCTGAGTATCACATAGTCTCCTGATGTCATGTACTTTATGGGAAAACTACTTTTCAATGTTCAACGTGCTTACTAGTTTAATGGCTAATATTTTGTGACAGAAAAGGCATGGTGTCAAACAACATTACTTATTTCTATGTGGCAAATTACAGAACATATTTCTGTGTAGTAATGGGGGAATATTTTTAATCCAGGCAGATCAGAAAAGATAAGGAGATCTTAAAATATGGACAGTATTGCATAACAAGAAGAGATACTTACACTTGCACTACTTACATGATCCATTCACATCTAATGTCTAGGAAGCTTCTCTTGTATGAAGTGAACTTGCTTAATTCTTCTGAAAACTGAGCTGCTTTTACTGTAGATTAGCAGCTATTTCTAGGTGGTGGACTTGAATGTCAAATGGGATTTAAACTTCCTCCTAAGTACTTGGCATTTAGCTGCCTTGTCAAATTCCTAGCACTGAATTTCAGCATTTTGGCTGCTAATGCTAATGAATTAAACATGTTCGGGTACCCAGAGGAAAAGATCCACACAAAAATAGCACACTAAACACCACTGGAAATGCGGAGGAGGCAGATGTCTCAAATCATGCCTCTCTGTGGGGTTTGGGCAACATGTTCTGACCAACAGGAATACAGACAGTGATTTCCTGAGCGATTCACAGTGCTCACTGAGATGCCAAGCCCCTTATATTTTTTTGTGTTCACTCATCCCTGGACCTGCCCTGAGAGCATCTACCAATCTGATCCCTGTGAACTGAATGGGCACAGGGTCCCTTGTCTGCAAATTCCAGTGCTCAGAGAGGTGCCAGGAATGACTGATGTTCAGACATTTCTGGGAATTCTGAACATCAGCTGTGTGAGCAACACACAGCTGTAATAGCACACAGACATAGAGGTGTTTCTTAACTTGCAGATAAGCCCAAAATGCGTAGAGATGTGCAGTGCCTCCAGGATAGCTCGCATCTCAGCGAGTTCTGCATGTCTGACTTGGGGAGTGAGAGGAATATTATGGCAGCTGAAACCTTTGTGGATCAGCCCCCATAGATCCAACACTTTTTTGGGCCAAGTGAAACAAGCACCGTTGTTGCCACTTAAAGACGGTGCAAATGAGAGACGATGTAATGCCTAAGGCAACACTGAACATTGATGGAAGAAGGCAGACTAGAATTCAGAACTTCTTGCCTCCAGTAAGACAGTGGTCATTCAGTGACAACTTAGAATAGGTCACACATATAACGGTATCCCTTATTGAAGCAAAAATAGCCTGAAACCATTGAAATGCTTAGGACGAACGTTTACTCGGTAGAAATTATTACTTCCTGCAAAGTAATGCCTCTAGAAGTCTGTTAGCAGAGGACCGAGGTGTTGAGGTTTCACTCTTTGTTGTAGAGCAGATGGTGTTTTCCTGGATGGATTGCACATCATTTGTGAAGCCTTCATGCATGCCTGTGTTTTTGGATGAGTTTTGTATGAGCAGTAGTTTTAAGGATATTGAACAAAATCACATTAAATGGATTTTTCACTTCACCATTTCTCATCTCATTTCATAATGTTAGCCATTATGAGTTTAACTCACATTTCATCTGTTATCTCTCATCTTTTTTAAATTACTACAACCCCCTGTAAAATATATTGCTTAATCACCTTTCAGGTTGTCAGTTATTTTACAGCGTGCTATAAAATTTCATTATCAGTGGTTAGGATGAAGTAAAAAGGTCTAATAGCACACTTCAAAAGAAAATCTTAAGTACAGGGCAGGGCTTATGCAGCAGTGCTTGTTAAAATAAATTTCACAGTACCATCCCATTCTCCCCATTTATGCTACCTTTTATCCTCTCACTTCATAAATGGTGAAGGCTGGAGTGCAATTAAAACTGGAGCTCTAGGGGCTTGCACTATTTGCCAGAAATTCCTCCCTTCCTTGGGTAACGGCTCTGAGATGTGTACATGGCATTGCCTTTGGAAGAAGCAGGTTAAATTTCCTCAAGTTTCCCGTAGGAGACGCACTAAAACACTTTGTTATTTCACAGTCTAGGGAGGAAATGGAACTCCTTGGGTAACTGATATGGCAGGGATAATTAAAGATGAGGCCTTGTATTTGAATCATATGTGATAGCAGAAGTAGCTCTGAGGTGGAGAAAAGATATTATTCATGTTTAGCTTTTCAATCAAAGATTAAAATATGTTTTATGTTTAATTAATTGACATTGATACAATTTACGTAGTCTGTAAAACTAACACGCTTCTTTCTGTGCTCTGTGCAAGAACCTTGCTCATCTGCATGGCCACATAAAATGTTTGCTGAAGGTCCTTAATTTAGCAGGACTGTGTTGGCTTGAGAATCTCTTGGCTTTGAGGACTGAGAGAGAAACTGGTCAGCTAAGCCCAGACTTTAACTGGTTGGCCTTACTGGCATCAAAGGAACAACGAGTGTCTCCCACCTGAAACTCAGTAAAGTGTTACAGAAAAAGGATAGAGATTATATTAGAGTGGTGAGCTGGATGGGAACTCCATGGCCATGTTTTCCTAGTTAGAAATGAACTATAGTCAGCCCCCATAGCAGATGCATTTCTGTTTATTTCATATTTAACTTTCTCCTCTTCTTGCCTCTCCTGTCTCTTCTAGGTTGGCTGTATGCCTTGGGTTTGGAATACCAATTCCAGCAGTTCAATAGTTATCATTTCTCCTGGTGGAACAAATAAAACAATGAATGAACTTCCATGTGACACAGCTCACTATGCTTTCCTTTCCTGTGTAGTGGGGACTCTCACCTTGGCAATATTTCTACGTGTATCTTCCTTGCCAAAAATGATTCTCCTGCTTTTTGTTACGATTTTGTACATAGTTATTCTGGAACTCAGTGGTTACAGAAAAGCGGTGGGGTAGGTATCTTGTGAAGTTAAAGCAATGGGTGTTTCTGTGTAGATAGTCACAACATTGACCACTCATCTGAGAATTGTCCTCTACAGTGCTACTTAGGGCTGTATACTCAGTAGAGCATAAGAATAGTTAAGTCATTCTCCCCCCAGCAACTGTAGGATCTAGTAATATCCATTAACAAGAGATCAGCTTTTGGGAACTAGCAACTGTTTCCCCATTATTCTGTAGTTTTATGCTAACACACCTCAGCTGAACATACTGCAGTCTAAGTATCATACACTGTTAAAAACATCACTTCCATATTTCAGCAGCCCTCAACCAATTCCAATTTCATTTAAGCTTTTGAGTGTTTTTATATTTCCTATATAGTATAGCATTATAAAATCCTCAAGAAGTTGAATGTTGGTGTGATACAATGATCAGATTTACTGTCACCCATCTCCCTGCCCGTATGAGCCTCTTCAGAAAAGGCTAGTGATGAGGGGGTACCCACATGTCCTAAACTAAAGATCTGATATTAAAAAGATGCGGTGTTAGGTGTTACAAAACCTTGACTAACCCATTTATTTTCCTTTTCTTTTTAAGGGGTGGCTCCTTTTATATGCGTGGCTATGAACCAATACTAGCCATTTTGCTATTTTCGTGTGCTTTGGCACTGCATTCCAGACAGGTGGACTTGAAGCTGCGTCTGGACTACCTCTGGGCTGTGCAGGTAAGTCAGAGGACTTGTCTTTCTCGTGTCTATGCACACAAAATGATGTCTGACTTCTTGAATTGGCTAGCAAATAGTTTCAGAACAAAGTGGTGGGACTAAGACACTTCCAAAATTTTTCATGTCTGTTGGGGTTTACCGAGGAAAACTAACAGATCTTTCTTTCCACACACCTATAACATTCGTTTGCTCTGGAGAAGGAATTTTGTTTGTTTCTTTGTAGTTGTTCCAGAACAGTACGTCATTAATGAAGTAATATATTTATATCTAAGGTGCATTATGAAGAGAGAGAATTTCAAACATGGGAAATTGGCTGTTGGCAATATAAACTTGAGAAAAAGAAATTAAATCCATGGGTTTTTTTCATCTTGTAATACAGAAAGGGATGAAAATAAGTTGATGTTCAGGTAAACTGAAAAGAAGCGAATAAAGCCGATGATAGAAATACTTATGCCCGTATCATGCAATGAAACTGTGCAACTCTTTCCCAAAGGAAGATCAGAAATTTATTTAGATACCAAGTGCATGGGCTTCTTTTTGAAAATGTATTTTGTAACTATCATAATCACAGAAAACCCCACAGAAATTATATTAGCCAGAAGCAGGGGCATCAGGAAATGCCTGCCTCCTGTCACGCCTCTCAGCAGTCCTGTTCCCACCTCCAAGGTGTTTCACACTGGCCCCTGAGGGAGGGAGAAAGCTGAAGGAGACGTGAGTTTGTTTTGGTGGAATGTGGAAGTTGCCTTTATGATAAACCTTACACTCTTACACTCTTGTAGTTCACAGAGGTCACATCCTGTTCTCACCTGTACCCTGTTACCGATGTTGTTAAGAGGACTGTATAAATCATCACAGTTCTTGCTTTTACATGTAAGATCAAGACTGGAACACGTGGGTTAAACACGTCTCTGGCTCTACTGTGTTACCTAGAACGAACAAATTGGGAGTGACTTAGCTCTATTACCTTCTACTTTTGAAGGTTTTCTACCTAACTTTAAACTCTGTTGGGATTTTTTGTGTGTATTGATGTCCAAGAGCATGTCCACCTTCTTTAGGATTTAAGTTTATCTTGTTCTATAATTTCTGTGGACTCTGTGCTGTTTAACTGAGTCAACAATGCATGATCACTTCGTTTAATTTTTGTTCTGTGACCTGCAGTATCGATAAGTGTTGTGCCTGTCAGCCTCAGAAGTTTGCTTTGGACAAACTGATAATAGTTTCCGCTTACTTTGGTGCCAACAGTAGTGTTCAGGTGGAAAAAAAAAAAAAAATCCCTGACTTCGAAACTCAGAGCAGCACATGGCTAGCTGTATAGCGGCTGTCCTGATATAGGTTGGCACATGGTGGAGGTATGTGAGTGCCATATGATCCATGAGTACAAGACCTTCTGCATGTTATTCCTAGCCATGAAAGATACTAGTTTGCTGTCCTGTGGCTTTTCAACAGGTCAAGAGTGAGTTCCAGCATCTTAAATGCTTTTCATCATTCCAGCTACTGTGACGTGCACGGTGAATTGTGCATCCCTAAGGAATGTACATTTTAAAAATTCAAGTACAGGAAACTAACAGGATGCTTGCCTGCTGAAAGACCACAACTGGGCAATAGTAAAGGAAGAAATATAAACTTTTTCTGTTTTCTTGGGGCCAGGTTTTACAGAAATAGCTAGTCGTCTACCAGTATTGTTAAAACCATTGTGCACTTACTCCAAGGGACAGTAAGGGGGGTTGAAGTCATATGGATGCCTGTCAAATTTCAGTAATGTCCGGCAGCATCTTCAGGTACCATTTTAAAAATTTTTCAGATCTTTGCAATTGCAAATTAGGTACTTATGTGGTACCATCTTGTCTGTGTGATTGCTTTATGTGATAATAATCAAAATTAAAAAAAAATCAGTGTAGGCAGGAAATTCAGCAGTTAGAGATCGACATAATTACCATTCCTTGAAATCAGTATCACAGAATCACAGAATGGTAGGGGTTGGAAGGGACCTCTGTGGATCACCCAGTCCAACCCCCTACCGAAGCAGGGTCACCCAGAGCAGGCTGCACAGGACCGCGTCCAGGCGGGTCTTGAATATCTCCAGAGAAGGAGACTCCACAACCTCCC
>Ga0065711_1045941_pt1 | contig 13176 bp, 5 predicted proteins | sample Hoacrofraction12_FD_59098 | JGI IMG/M metagenome (GOLD analysis project Ga0065711, IMG submission 59098) | Hoatzin crop microbial communities from Cojedes, Venezuela - Epithelial fraction 12 v2 (version 2) | ecosystem: Host-associated > Birds > Digestive system > Esophagus > Crop | place... | reverse complement strand
GTCCCCTCAGCGGGGCCGGGCCGGTGCGCGCGGCAGAGAGAGCCGGCGGCCGGCCCCGTCCGCGCCCCCCCGTGAGGAGCCGCTGCCCGAGCCGGCGACCTGCGCGCTTCTCGGCCGGGGGAGCGTGAAAAATTCGTCTAGCTCGGTGTCCGCCGCCGCAAGCCCGCTCGGTGCCGCCGCCCTCCTCAGGCGGGGAGGTGGGAGGCGTGGGGGCTACCGGCGGGAGGTCTCTCCGCTGCTGCTGCGCCGCTGCTTTTCCCCCGGCCGGCTTTCCCGCCCCGCTGTTTTCCTCGCAGCGCCTCTGCGCCCTCCGGCTGCGGTGCGTCCCCGCGGCTCGGCCTGCGCCCTGCCTCTGTAGCCACCCTCCTGCAGCAGTGCAGGCAAACAGTCCTTCTCCATCCTTAAGTGAGAAAGTAACGGTACGTGGCAAGGGGAGGGGTGAAGAGTTAGTTATTGTCTTTGTACAGCAGCAACTAAGACGCAGGAGGTCATCCCAGACCCAGGTTCAAAGGTGTAAGACAGTCCTGAAGACACGTGTGGAGAGGCGGCTAACTTTTGATGTAATGCTGTGTCTTGATCTCAAATTGCTTGCCCAGAATCGCACAGGACCTGTTTCAAAGCTGGGGACTGAGTTTAGACGCCGAGCCATTGTCTTGTATCGCTGTCAAAGCGCTTGTTCCTGCCTTCCCCTTACTTTGCGCTTTTTTTTCCTTCATGTTAAGAATCTTCCTTCCAAGTTCTTTCATTCAAAAATACGTAGTCAGAAAACACCTTTTTCTGACAACCCACTGGGGAAACACACCTCTGCTTACTGTAATTAGATAATTTCTGAACTTTTACTGTCATGTGGACAGTTGCTGAAATCTGCCCTTGTCATCCACTTCATTTAGACTGCAAACCCATTGAGACAAACTTTTTTTAAAAGTATTCTTTACAATGCCAAAAATCTGCTTAGTTATAAATAAGTAATTCCCAAAATTTCTGCCTGTTTTACTCTTCCTATGGTCAGTTCTGGATTGAGGAATGTCTGTATACAGCAGAAAGTATGGATTGTCTGAGCTGTGTCTTAGCAGATAAATGCTTTACACTTAAAAAGGTTTGCGGCTGTCGTTTAAAATAAACAGACATGCCAGAAAGAGAAATTTTGTCTTTGGAAAAATTCTGTTCAGCCTGGCTGACCTTGTGGCCTCTTGTTACAGCAGTTGTAAATAACAAGGGGACACAAGTTATTCAGAGTTTGTGTTTACAGCACTCATGCCCGTTTGCTGAGCTTTTCTGATGCCGAGAGGAGTGTTTTTCTGTGTTGAGTCTTCATCTGGCAAACAAAGACAGCAGGAAATGAAATATAGAATGAAATTCTGGATGTGTGCACCCTGCTCTGTAGAACTGCTTCTGTTGACTTCAAGGGGCTTTGGCTATGTCTGTCCTGCTAGAATATTTTCTCTTCTTTGTCAGATGGAAAAATGTCTTAAGTATTTAGTGGGTTTCTGGGAAAAATAGAAAGCTGGGCTCTTGACCAGCATCAGCCTGTGCAGATACCAAATTGTCACTAATCTTCACACACTTTTTCCTCACAGGGACTGACTTTGGCTTAAACAGTCCAGAGCTCAACGGTTTAGGTTGCCACTGTTTTTCCAGTCTATTAAAAGAGCTGTTGTGGTCATGGTCTGAAACAGCTGAATAAGCGTTCCCGTGCAGGGGGATCTGTGCTAACAGCATCACAGAATTAAAGAGGGTGTTACTGAGGGCTGCACAAGAAGCATTGCTTGTTCTCTTTTGTGTAATTGTTGCTAATTTTCAGTTGGTTTATTTAAATTTGGCAGATGGAAGCTGAAGAGGAAGGGGCAAAAAAACTGTCGGAAGTAAACTTTGAAAACTTACCTCCCAACTACCATAATGAGTCCAACACGGAAACCAGAATTGGTAATAAAACTGTTCAGACTCATCAAGAAATTGATAAGGTATGAGAAAACATATGTAGCAAGCTGCTGGTTCTTACACACCTCTTCTTACAGTTTTGCATGGTTTGGGAAGAAATAAGATAGTTTGGAGCATAAATTTTCCCGATAATAGTTACTTTAGGGTTTTATTGTATCTTATTTGCTTGCCTAATCACTGTGTAGGGGCGCATGTTATAAAAGGATAATGTGAAATGATAATATATTTTTTAAAAAGTGCCTGCTAAAAATAGAACACAGGTACAGCTATTATATGTGTCATAAAAGAATGACCATCTCCCCTTCACTTGGCTTCATTACAGTGACATTTCAAATAGATAAGGAGGTAGCCTTGTCATCTACTTTTTCCCCCCAGATTAGGATTTTATATGAGTGACAACAAAATGGGAAGAAAAGGAGGGGGTGAGAGTGGGTTACTTATTGAAGAATGGAGGACTGAGAGTAACAAAGGACTAATAAAAAATGTAGTTTGATGTTTTGTTTTTCTTTTGCCATATCAGGTTACAAATAACAAAACTGGATCAGCAGTTTTTTCTGAGACAGTTATTACATCTATAAAAGACACAGAAAACAAAAGAAATCATGTAAGTGAACACATTTTTACTTTTGAAAATTAAATAAATACTTTGGCTTCATTATTCAGAAGAAAGTGATATAGTTTGCCTAGCAAAATTTCTCAATGCTGTAAAACATACAAAACCATTAGGGATAAGCAGTCAAAAATGGTTTTGTTTGTGTTTTTTAATTAATTTAACTTGCAGAGTTTCAGTGTTGTGGTTAATGAGGATGCTTGATCTGAATATTCAGTTTGTCAGTCAAATGGAAATGTTGTACTGAAATAGCAAAGATAGTTACATAGCCCTTTCCAGTGAGTGTGGATGAACCGTTAGGATAACAGTGCTTCATGTTTGTCCTCTCTCTGCTCTTGGGTTTCATAAAAACATTGCTTTACAGACTTTTAATGCTAGAAAATAAACCCCAAATTGTCTCTTGTGAGGAGTCTGTGGAACAATATATGGCTCCATTTGCCTTTCAGCCTAGCCTAGGCATGGACAACCAGCTGTGAAATGGCACTTTGGGGAGGGGGAGAGGGACAATAAATCCCCCTCCCCTCTGAAAATATGGTTGTTTAAGGATCCTTGAAGAAGTTGAAAAGGTCAAGAATATCCTTTAGCTGAGTCTTGCAAACACAGGTACATTTGCTAAACATCAGTAGTCCCATGAGAAATTCAGCAAGTACCACTACTTAGAACAACTGTTAGGTTTTCTTTGGTTATAGTCTTACCAAAATGGACTTTTTTAATGCTCTTAGTAAGACAGGACCTGCCAGTGTTTACTCTGATAGCTGGCTTCATCCGACTAATAGTTTGTGGTTTAATTTACTTGAACATGCCCTGGCTTTTTTTAGAGTAACTTTCTTTCAGTTACTTCACAGAAGCAGCTCTTTAACTATTTTAGAAAACATAAAAAAAAATTATGGCAGTAGTTCCTATTTTTAATGGGCATAAAACCTGAAATTAGTGCATCTTTTCTGCTGCCATCCTCTACCTAAGTTTTCCATCTTTTGGCTCATATTTTTATACTGCTGTTAAAGTTTGAGAATATCAAGTAGCAAAATAAAGTTGCGTATGTATACTATACTTTTTTTTTTTACAGTTTTGCAAAGTTTATAGATTAAGTGGTAAGTCAAGGTACAAAATCATAGTATCATAGAATCGTAGACTCATAGAATGGTTTGGGTTGGAAGAGACCTTAAAGATCATCTAGTTCCAACCCCTCTGCCATGGGCAGGGACACCTGCCACTAGACCAGGTTGTTTAAAGCCCCATCCAACCTGGCCTTGAACACTGCCAGGGAGAGGGCAGCCACAGCTTCTCTGGGCAACCTGTTCCAGTGTTTCACCACCCTCATTATAAAGCACTTCTTCCTTATATCCAGTCTAAATCTACCCTCTTTCAGTTCAAAGCCATTACCCCTTGTCCTATCACTATAGGCCCTTGTAAGAAGTCCCTCTCTAGCTTTCTTGCAGGCTCCCTTCAGGTACTGAAAGGCTGCTCAAAGATCTTCCTGGAGCCTTCTCTTCTCCAGGCTGAACAGCCCCAACTCTCTCAGCCTTTCCTCACAAGAGAGCTGTTACATCCCTCTGATGATTTTTGTGGCCCTCTTCTGGACCCTTTCCAACAGGTCCATGTCTTTCCTGTGCTGAGGGCTCCAGAGCTGGACGCAGGACTGCAGGTGGGATTGCACCAGAGCGGAGCAGAGGGGCAGAATTCCCTCTCTTGACCTGCTGGCCATGCTTCTTTTATGCAGTCCAGGATGTGGTTGGCCTTCTGGGCTGTGAGTGCACACTGCCAGGTCATGTTGAGCTTCTCATCAACTAGCAACCCGAAGTCCTTCTCCCCAGGGCTGCTCTCAATCTGTTCTCTGTCCGGCCTGTATTTGTATTTGGGATTACCCTACCCATGTGCAGGACCTTGCACTTGTCCTTGTTGAACTTCATGAGGTTCGCACAGGCCCACCTCTCAATCCTGTCCAGGTCCCTCTGGATGGCATCTTGTCCCTGCAGCGTGCTGAAAGCTTTGTGTCATCTGCAGACTTGCTGAGGGTGCACTTGGTCCCTCTGTCCATGTCGCCGACAAAGATGTTAAACAGCACCAGTCCCAATACTGACCCCTGAGTAACGCCTTGTCACTGGTCTCCACTTGGATATCTAGCTGTTGACCGCCACTCTTTGAGTGTGACCATCCAGCCAATTCCCTATCCACCAAGTGGTCCATCCATCAAATCCATATCTCTCCAATTTAGAGACAAGGATGTCATGTGGGACAGTGTCACCTGCTTTGCACAAGTCCAGGTAGATGACATCAGTTGCTGTTCCCTTATCCACCAATGCTGTAACCCCGTCGTAGAAGGCCACCAAATTTGTCAGGCACGATTTGCCCGTAGTGAAGCCATGTTGGCTGTCAGCAATCACCTCCTTATTTTGCGTGTGCCTGAGCATAGTTTCCAGGATGATCTGCTCCGTGATCTTGCCAGGCACAGAGGTGAGCCTGACTGGCCTGTAGTACCCTGGGTCTTCCTTTTTTCCCTTGTTAATAATGGGGTTTGTGTTTCCCCATTTCCAGTCAGTGGGAACTTCACTGGACTGCCACGACTTCTCAAGTGTGATGGATGGTGACTTAACAAAATAAATTGCAACTATTCTAAGCTACAGCTTGGTTTTATACAAAGTGTTAACATATTCCACAATGCTTTTTAATAATGAGATACGTGTAATGAAGGCAATCCAAGTGTTACTTTCAAGCAAATATGGTCATCATCTTCAAACCTAGTGTACAAAGGCAAACTTTTCAACCTTCTTAGCACTGGGACACAACACTGGTGTTGTTTCATAATGTATTTGGCTTGCTTTTGGTGTCTAATCATTCTTCACAGCTGTAAAAAATATTTCTAAATTAGCTTTCTCCAACGATCATATGAAGTTCCTTATAAGCTTCATATATCAAGTGACATAATCTGCATTTTCCTTATGGGAAGGTTGTCTCACTTGCCAAGCTAGTGCTGCATCCAGAACAAATACCGTTATTAGTCTTCCAGCTGAAGGATTTGAGGGCTGAATATAAATTTTTGACAAACTTCATGGTGGCAGACTTTATTCAGTTATGAAGTAAGCCTATTCAGAACTGATCATCTTAACTCCTAATCATTTAAATCCCGGGGTGCTTTATTCATCAACATCCTTACTGCAGCAGCTGCTGAGGCAAAACTACATTTTGTTAATGTTTGTTTCCCCTCTAACACTCACTTTGAACTTTCAGCATGCCTGTGGTACAAACACCTTATTTAGAGGTTGCCAAGTTAGAGAAAAAGCTAAATGGGAAAAGCAACCAACAGTTGTATTTGATTCTTACTTAAGGAGAGCAGGCAAATTCGCATTTATTAGTATGACTAAGAGATGCCTAACAGAAGTAAATTTGAAAATTCTTCAAAACTTTGAACATTAAGGAGGAATATGAGTTACTTAGGGTACTACAAGGATAAAGAACTGTTGTAGGAGTAATGGCATGAGACAGTATTGGAAAATTTGGGTTATAGCAAGAAAAACGTGCTGCCAAGGAGAGATCTACCAACTGGAAGAAAAATTTTGTCCAAACGAAAAAGCACCATTGCTTAGCACTGTAAACTGAGCTGCAGAAAACTTTGCACTGGCGGCTTAGGTCATTTTTGTATACATGAATTGTCATACTTGAAGGGTCATATGACATTGTGGGACATCTCAGTCACTTTCCATGCCACAGGCTTCACAGACTGCTGGATGGTAGAAGGGTAATTCTGCTTCTTTGCTTCTTATTTTACATGTTAGGAAGAAAGTAATACATGTATAGGTTTTGTATTCTCCAGACAGTTTAAAATAGAAAACTTTTGGAATCTGTTTGGAGATTATCTCAGTGGATCTCTAAATACAGCTAGTATATGCTGTTCGGTAATACACATCCTTAATATCCATCAGTGATTCATCCTGCTGTGTAGTATAACGCAACGAGTGGTTTGTAGAATTGTAGCTATAAGTATGGACAGTCATTTGAAAAGGGTGACACTGACATTTTGTTCTGGGGACTGAGAATTTGGTAGAAGAGGCTGCAGGGAGCTAGACATTGGTAACAGGACCTCTGTTCTGATGCTACTCCCATAGCATTCAGATTGGGGCCTCTTTAGAACAGCACTTTTGTTTTTATTTTCAGTCTGCCAGGTAAAAGAAATAGGCACATGCTATCACACAAGCTCAACTTCTATGCTTGCAGGGAAACCGAATGCTGAAAACTAAACCTGTTTCACAGGTTCAGTTTATAGGCTTAGCTTGTAAAAGTTAAGGATTCCCACAGCTCCTGCACTTTAGGTACAAAATTGGGTGGTAAATAGAAGAACTCATCACACACCTTAGCAAACCACCTGCTCTGAAATGTATACTCTATATAATTTATTACTGCAGCAATTAGTAATAACTAGAACTCTGCAACCCTCAGTTCACATTTATTCTTTGAGCCAAGTTAAAAGCCACTGAAATCACTGAAAGTTTTTCCAGTGACATTTCTAGGCTTTGAGACATGATGCAAAAGCCTCACAGGTAGGCAAAGATGTGTCTTGCAATGGGTCTGTGATGCAATAGTAAATCCACATATTGGCTGGAATAAAATTTGGCACTGGAGAAGCAACTTCATGGAAAATAGGTTGTGTCTGCTTTTTAAATCACAGTGCCTATGCCACTGCTATGTCCTCCTGCAAACAGGTACAAATGCACATATATATAGTGCATATAAATATATGTAAGTATATACTCATACATACAGTGCAGATAGATACACTATTACAGAAACATAAGGCATAATCTTACACACCTACACACTTTTCCCTCTCGGACAGTATTTCTTCTTGGCTTTGCATCACAGAAGTGTTCTCTTTAGACTGTGTTCTTTGTCACTGAATGGCTTACTTGACAGTATTTTGATGGCCAGAAGAATATTAGTGTTTTAAGTCTCCAGAAGAGGGATTGGGCTGCTTGCTGTTTCTGGCAATGCGATCCAGTTCTTCAGAGGTGCTGCATTATTTGGAGGTATCATTTACATTCCCAGACTTACATTCACTTTCTCAGATGTCAGTGAGGACTGATGGTCACCAGCATAGATGTCAGGCTTTGATCCAACAGTCTTGTATCTTTTAAGAGGCCGAATACAGATAGGAGGTAGCTGGATGTGCATGTTTTTATGTCTGTGCAGGGTGTTACATCCACTTGCTCCTGGGTTTAAGGATCAAATACTCTATATTTTACTTCTCCAGGGGACATTGTTTAGCAAATTAATAGAATATTTCCAGTAGTAAGCTCAAATATAGAACACAGATAAAGTAATAGAACCCTTTATTACCATAGGAAAATCAAAATCTTTTCTAGCTTCTTGACTAGTCCTATTTGAGTTGATACATTAGCCTAACCAATCAAAAACAAGCATGAAAAATAAATGGAAACAAAACTGATATTGGTAAGATCTGCTGCACACGAATTAGTTGCATTTTGTCTCAGTTGCGTTCAGAGTAGTATTTTATGTAAGCTCTCTTCTAATTCAGAGCTAGTGTACCTAAAATCTTTTTGTCTGTATTAATTTGATAAATAAGAATAGCAACAGCTTCTTTTTAGCAAGTCTTTTTTTTCAAACTTTAATAGTACACCTCGTTGCTTTCAATTCTCTTCCTTGAAACAGATTTTTAAAGATGCTAATGTCTAGGGAGAGTGTACCAAGGAACTGGAAGAGTATCGTGCGTTTCTCATTTGGCTTTGACACTATAAAAAACGTTCCTTTCTTTTGCCTGTCCTCGATCGTAGAGGCTTTTCAGGGCATGACTGCACATTCTCATTAGTTGCACAGTACAGGTCAAAGTTTCTTTGTGGGAGAGGAAGGAGAGGTGCCTTCAGTGTGGTTCTGTGGAAGGTGGGTGTGTGCCTCTACACACACATGTATTTGGCACCCACCTTCTGCAAATACAGCAGCAGGTTAGTAAGTAGTTTCAAACTCTGAGGTTCTTAGGAGAGAGACCTCATGATACCATGTGTTTATTTCCATGGTTAGAGGCTGCTGGTTGGATCCCTGCAGCTCTGCGCGGGAAGAACTGTATCGCTGTGGAACTGCTTTTACAAGCTGACTTGGCAGGTTCTGAAAGTGACCGTTGTTCAGGTCCCCATCTCTAGAGACAGAATGGATAGCATCCCCATTATAATGGCCTTATTTAAAGCATTTTTCAGCCTTTATCTTTAGTCTCATAGTAAAATAGTAATAAGAAAGAAAACAGTGGAAGAATTGAACATTAATCTCTGGGGTTCTATTTCCCCCTTTTCTAGAGAAAAATCTGTTTTAAATGGCCAAGCTGTAGCACATCATAACCAAGCTTCCACTTCTCTGCACATATTCAGAACTGCTAAAGTAATCGCTTGATTCCTATTTGAGCAACTGTTATATTATTTCACTAAACATGTTCTCAGCCACATATACTGGAGTTGCTCTCTGTGAGATTCATACAGCTCCAGGGAGAGGAGTTCCTGCTACTGCTGAAGAGAAAAGGAGCTTTGAAAGTTGAGGAGGAAGCACTAATGGAATGGAAATAGCTCATGAGGACAAGTAGCTTGTGTTCATTAGAGTAGAAAATGATGTGGAGAACGGTACAAAGCAAAAGAGGAGGTAGCCAAAGATGAGAAAAATTGTGCAATTAGTATTTTGAATTGTTCTTATTTATCTGGAATACTTTTAGGTTATTAATCTTGGTGTAGAGCGAGGGACATATCCTTCTTGTATGAAAGGTGTGATGGAGTGTGCACGTACCTCTGAGTATTCATATGTAACTCCATAAGCAGCAAATGCTTCTTAGTGATGTAAAAGCTATTAACAGATTTAATTTAGCTCATGGATGATGGCCCAATTGTCAGTCACAGTGCATCTCTAAACCCAACATTTTTACTGGTCATCTGATGTTCACTGGACTATAGCCAAAAAAATCTGAATGTTAGTCTCAATGAATGGAAAGACCGCCATAAGGAGTTTGAAGAACATGTGTTGCCTCTGATCCTGCGTGAAGAAACTTATTCGAGGAAGAATGTGGGCAATCTCTGTAACTGCCAGCTGAGGTGTGTGTCCTACAGCTCAGTGTCCACATCTTTATTTACTGAACTTGGTCGATTCTGAACTGGCTGGTTTTCTTGGGAGACAGTGCTGCGTAGAAAGTTATGGATCCACCCAGAGAATCAGGAATGAATGGTGTGTACAAACATAAGATGGTTTTGTAATACTATAGTGCTGCAGTAGTCATGTGGAGAAAAGTGAGACTGCAGTTTCCATGGACTCAGGTATCATTCTTGGTGACCCTGAACAAACAAGCAGGTGTAAACAGCTGCTAGACCTTATCAGAGTGAAAAGAATGAAGGTGCCTGTTGCTGCAAGGTGAGGCAAATCAGGCAGGTATTTTGGCTGAAAACACACATCCAAAGGTCAGAGAAGACAGATCATTATCACTTTTTTGTCTTAAATAGTGGCTTGGATTTACAGGCAAATAACTGATGCAACAGCAAAGGGGTTACTCCTAATGAAAGGTGTCAAATCCTGCTCTCGTTTGTATCAGTGGAAGTCTAAAGTAATTCAGATAACAAGTAAATCTACTTTGCTAGTAGTGAAAAAAAAATTACAAGAGTGATTAGAAGTTCTTTCGTATTTCCTATTGGTCTAGCTTAGTGTAAGTTTTTTCTGTCAAGTTAGACAAAAAACAATGTGTAGTACTGACAGATACTCGGAAAATAACATTCTGCATTGGTAATTCATGTCTATGCCTGTGTTTAGAATTGTTTTAAAATTTACCAGGTCCTCGTGTGCTGTAATGTGGTATTTTTATTCCAGTTAAACTCCAAAGAAAAAGAATATTTTTATGCAAAATCTAGTTGCCTGAAGAACTGCCTCACCATTTTTTTCTATCTGGTCTGTTACTCTTCAAGTAGCTAAACATTGAATAGAGAAAGATTTTGCTGGAATAAATTTCTCCTCCCCCAAAATAAGCTATCACTGTTTGACAGTAACAGTGCCTAGAACTGATTCAATGTTCTAGGTGATGGTGTTAGTAAAAACACAACAGTAAACCAGTAACTTTATCTCCAGAAGGCTGCAAAACAGACTTTCTCTTAAAGAGTTAGTGCCCACCCACTGCTTCATCAGTGTCCATCTGAGAACCAGGCACTGCTTCTAAAGCTTACAGCATTCTTATTAGTTGTGAAAATAAACTCTGGCTTGTCTGAAACTTTTCGGCTGTGGGGAGGTATGCATCATGTTCAGTTATCTGCTTCTGCCTTGTTTGCATATTGGTTGGTAGAACTCTTCTGCAAACAAGCTGTGGTAAGGGAGCAGTGTAAATCAAAGACCGGTTGTTCACCATTTCCCTGGTTTTGGTTCAGCCTTCTCACACATATCATGCCGAGTTTAGGGAACCAAGGCTGTCCAAATGTCTTTTACAGATCATGTCGAAGTTGTATGGAGATACAAAAACACATCACCATGAATGCTTTTACTTTCTGCCTCTACTAGATCTACCTATTTATTCTAAGAGAAGTTAAATGGTTTTTTATCTTCTCTATAAGGTAACAGATACAGTCAGGACAGTGAATCTTTTGTGTGGGCTGGTGACAATTCTGTGATCTACTGATGTCTGTTAAGAGATCATAGTATGGACTGTCTTTAGACAGCAGTGAAAGTTCTTCAGCAATGTTTCTTTCCTCTGGTCAGGCTATGTAACAAAATTAATCACAGGAGAGGAAAAGCTTTAAGGCAAAAGAGAAATTTTTCCCGCTGTTTTTGATTCCATGGTTTAATCCATTGGCTCCAGCAGATGCTTATTTGAGATTTTAGATGAAACCATGTAATATAATTAAGCAGCAAGCTTTAGCTGGTAGGGTAACAACAGTAGCAAAGGCTTTAGAAAATACAGGCTACAGTACTGGATTTAAAGCATAAATGTTTTGTCTTTTTTTTTATTTACATCTGTTATAATCTTAGAATTATTGAGATACAAAGGATACAGATGAATGGATTAAATCTGCAGCTGGTTTACATCTTTATTGTCATATGTAAGGTGGCAGAATGGTACCAATTTGCCATGGCTGGGAGGTTGGCCCAGTAACACGTAGTTCCGTATTCGATGAGCCTAAGTCTTCTCTAACCTTTTCCTGGACTGTAAGGTGGGGTAGATTCATCACAATAAATAGAATGACACTAGTTTTACACCAGTGAGTAGGAGGAGACAGAATGAATGTGATCTGTGATTGCTTGGCCTTCTGTGAAGTTGTTTATGGTCAGGAAGATGTGTGAGATGCTACTAGCTTGATGGTGTTTTGTACTACAATTTACTAAGGTAAACCATAGTAATTGAAGGAAGGTTGTGAATGTACACCAATCCACGCAGCATGGTCAATAAACAGGAGGAGCGGGAAGCCACTGTACAGCAGGACAGCTATGACTTGGTCACCATCACAGAAACGTGGTGGGATGACTCTTATGACAGGAGTGCTTTGATGGATGGCTATAAGCTCTTCCGAAGGGATAGGTGAGGAAAGAGGCGGTGGGGTGACTCTGGACGTTAGGGACTGCTTTGACTGTATACAGCTCAACTATTGTGATGACAAGGTTGAGTGCTTATGGGTAAAGATGAGGGGGAAAGCCAACAAGGCAGACATCCTGCTGGGAGTCTGTTATAGACCACCCAACCGGGATGAAGAGGCAGATGAAGTTTTCTACAAGTGGCTGGCAGAAGTCTTATGATCGCTAGCCCTTGTTCTCATGGAGGACTTTAACTTACCGGACATCTGCTGGAATTACAACACAGCAGCAAGGAAACAGTCTAGGAGGTTCCTGGAGTGTGTGAAGGATAACTTCCTGATGCAGCTGGTAAGTGAGCCTACCAGGGGAAGTGCCTCACTAGACCTGTTGTTTACTAACAGAGAAGGACTGGTGGGAGATGTGGTGGTTGGAGGCCTCTTGGGCTTAGCGACCATGAAATGATAGAGCTCTCAGTTCGTGGTGAGGTTAAGAGGGGGGCCAGCAAAACCACCACCATGATCTTACAGAGGGCAGACTTTGGCCTGTTCAGGATGCTGGTTAAGAGGGTCCCCTGGAAGAGAGTCCTGAAGGACAAAGGGGTCCAGGAAGGCTGGACGTTCTTCAAAGAGGTAGTCTTAAAGGCACAGGAGCTGGCTGTCCCCATGTACTGCAAGATGAACCAGCGGGGAAGACAACCAGCCTGGCTGAACAGGGCACTTTTGCTGGGACTCAGGAAAAAAAGGAGGGTCTACCACTTGTGGAAGAAAGGGGAGGCGGCTCAAGAAGAGTGCAGGGGTCTCATTAGGTCATGCAGAGAGGAAATTAGAAAGGCAAAAGCCCAGCTAGAACTCAGGCTGGCCACTGTTGTAAGGGACAACAAAAAATGTTTTTACAAATACATTAACCACAAAAAGAAGGCCAAGGAGAGTCTCCATCCCTTACTGGATGCGGGGGGGAATATTGCCAAGAAGGATGAGGAAAAGGCTGAGGTACTTAATGGCTTCTTTGTCTCAGTCTTTAATAGTCAGACTGGTTATTCCCAGGGTAGTCATCCCCCAGTGCTGGAAGACAGGGATGGAGAGTGGAACAAACCTTCCATA
>Ga0065711_1011205_pt1 | contig 13177 bp, 14 predicted proteins | sample Hoacrofraction12_FD_59098 | JGI IMG/M metagenome (GOLD analysis project Ga0065711, IMG submission 59098) | Hoatzin crop microbial communities from Cojedes, Venezuela - Epithelial fraction 12 v2 (version 2) | ecosystem: Host-associated > Birds > Digestive system > Esophagus > Crop | place... | reverse complement strand
AGGATCTTGTCCAGGCGGGGCTGGAATATCTCCAGAGAAGGAGACTCCACAGCCTCCCTGGGCAGCCTGTTCCAGTGCTCCGTCACCCTCAGAGGGAAGAAGTTCTTCCTCATGTTCAGACGGAAAAATCTTCATATCACTACAATTTACCATATGCACAGTGACCAGAAGAGCTGAGAAAGCGCGATTGAAGCAGTCTCGCCAGGTGAAGAGGGGCTGGATGCTGGGAGCTGCAGCTCTTCCCAGACCAGGTTCTGCTCCGATGTGTTTTGCTTACAGTTTTCATCGGTCTCTTCCTTCCATTCTCGCTCGCCCCAGTCTTGCAGATTTCCCCAAACCAGCTCAAGCTTAAGCTTGCAGTGCATGCACACTTGGCTCTGCTTATCTGCAAAGATAATTTTGCCCTCGTGGCTACTTTTCATTCCTTTCAAAATGTCACACGCTGCTTTGCCGTTCCAAGCTGCCGATTAACTCCGTGTTTCAAAGCTATCCATCTTCGGGTAACGGCTACTGAAATCCCCTCTCGTGGGTGGATATTTGGCAGCCTGGGGATGATTCACCGACCAAGTCATCGTAACCCTGGTGCTTTATGGCTGACTTTCCCCCCTGACAAGCTGCGCATTTGGTGCCGTGCCCCGGGCTGGTATGATGGCGCGAGCGTGGAGCTCCTTCTCGTGTTAAGAATGCTGCGGTCTGCAGGGCAGGCACTGCAGGACGGCTGGAGCTGTCTAGCACTGCTTCTGCTGTTGCCAGCCCGTGTTTATGGGAGGAAGCACACGTGGTCTGAGCAGCACCAAAACCAACTTGTTTTGAAAGAGTTTAGTCTGTACAAGTTATATTTCAAAGAACGGGACCAGGGCTACTCCTGCCATATTCTCCAACACAACAAGAGAGGGAAAGGAATAAACTGTTCAATGTTTAAGCTCAACTGAACCCCGCAAAATTTAATCTATTTACAAGCAACTTCTACAGAGGATTAATAAAAACACATCTCTGATGCATATGGTAATTTTTGTTAGGTAACTGGTTCTTAAAATCAAGAGCTCAACAAAAAAAGTCTCTCCAAGTGTTTCTTCAGTCATCTTATCCTGATGTCTACTCCCAATGTGGCCTCAAGTTGCATCAGGGGAGGTTTAGATTGGATATTAGGAAATATTTATTTACTGAAAGAGTGGTCAGGCATTGGACCAGGCTGCCCAGGGCAGTGGGGGAGTCTCCATCCCTGGAGGGGTTCAAAAAATGTGTAGATGTGGCACTTTAGGACATGGTTTAGCAGGCATGGTGGTGTTGGGTTGATGGTTGGGCTTGATGATCTTAGAGGTCTTTTCCAGCTTTAATGATTCTAATATCTCATTTTGCAACAAAGTGTTCTACGAACGGTGCTGCAGAGGAGCGGCAGGGCAGAGCTGGACCTGTGCAGGGTTAGCCCATGAGCAAGGGAAAGCAGCTTGGGGCCCAGCCACCTGTCTCAAGGAGCTGCAGGAATCACTATGCCTTTCACTGCTTGATTCTCTCAAGAAAGATATTTTTTCCATCTTTGAAGAATTCAGAGTCTGCATGCATTGACATGGGGCAGACCTTGCTCAAGGTTGGGCCTTTCCCTGATGCAGTTGCCTGCTGCATCCCTGGCTGTGTCGTACAAGTGACTAAAATGTGAAAGTTTCCAGAACCATACGTGCCGCTGATGAAAGCCACCTGCTTTCCATTGGTAAATAATACAAATTAAACCAGTCTCTTAGCAGCTCACAGAAATGTGCACAGCTACTCAGGAAGCTCTGGCATTTCAAGTTTATTTAAATTCTCCCAGATTCAGAAGCGAATGATACTCGTCCAGCTTTTGAAGTGTGATTTCTCTCTTCCTTTCTTTTCGCAAGTTCTGTAACAAAATAACTCAAAGGATTTTCCTCATAAATTTTTTCCTATTTCCCTTTTTTTCCCTTACTTTGAAGAAATTAGAACTGAGACAATACCAGGAAAAAAACACAAACAGATACAAGAAAAAAATAATCTTGTGATTGGGCAGAAATGTAAATCCAAATGGGAACAGAGTAGGATGGAAAGATATCAAAAGGAATGTAAACTCTACATTTGTCTTTGGTTCATTTTCATAAATGGAAAGAAAGTCCAGGGTGGAATTGCATCTGCAAGCCCTGTCTGCAGTTTTTGGTGGAGGTTTTCAGCAGAGGACAAATGCAATGGCTGGAGCAGGCAGCTCCATCTCAGCTGCTTCCCGGGCTCTGTGGGATGCAGACAACACCCAGAAGACCACGCTTGCTGTCCCTTTGCCTTCATCCATGCAATTCCCCTGTTCCTAGTGTCTTCACCATCTCTTTGGCCAGCAGCAAGGTGATTTTGCAGGTATCATATGCATTAGAAAGACCGTTTATTCTCCTGTCTGTTGCCATGGGCACATGAAATGCATTGGAGCAGCAGACTGCAGGTGCCCGCTCATCCTTGTTGCTGGGATGTAGCAATGGGCACGTGGACAAATCCTGTCTCCATCAACAGGGACTATTGGAGACTGTTTGAGGACGGGGGTGAGAACCTGTGTATCCATGCTGGGCTCTGGGAGCACCCCGCCAGCACCCCTCTATTTGCTTGAACAGCCATGTGGGAAGTTGGACCTGTCTGGAAACTGACCTCAAGCTCCCAATTAAAGTCTGTCCTTGGTTTATTGCATGTTTTATTACTTCACTGTCATTTTTCCAGAAAGGCAGAATTTTATTCATATTATCACAGAACCACAGAATCACAGAATCGTAGAATAGTTTGGGTTGGAAGGGACCTTTCAAGGCCATCCAGTCCAAACCCTGCAGTGAGCAGGGACATCTTCACCTGGATCAGGGTGCTCAGAGCCCCGTCCAACCTGGCCTGGAATATTCCCAGGGATGGGGCATCGACCACCTCTCTGGGTAACCTGGGCCAGTGTTTTGCCACCCTCATGGTAAAAAATTTCTTCCTTATATCCAGTCTAAATATACCCTCCCTTAATTTAAAGCCATTGCTCCTTGAGTAATTACCCTAAACGAGGCCATCATCGGTAAACACAATTAAAACAGAACAGGTACTTTGACTCAATGCAATAAATGCTTTTAAGTCTGTGCATTATTTCACTGGACTCCAGGGCTCTCTGGCCTATTCGCTCCGTACACACAGACGTTCTACAGTGTTCAGGGATCCACAGCCTGAGGGCTGCTGCCTGGTCCCAAGACTAAACACAAGGTTACCTACCCAGAAACACACAGTCCATACCCTTCTGAGGAACCACAGTGTTTTCACGGTCCACAAACAGCAAACTCTGGGCACAACGCCTGTGTTTGTGCTCTCAAACCAAATGTCCTGGGACCATCGTCCGGCACGAAACCTCTCACCCTCCAACACAGAACGGCTGCATCCACACTGTCTGCTGGGCTGCTCCTTTGCCCTGGTCCAAATCCCAAGCCGTGCCCAGGGTTCCTGGCACAGTGCTGGCCAGCACATGCCAAACCCAGAGTGGGGACTCATACCAGGGAACCAGCCCTTTCTCGCACTATTGAACGGAGGAGGATCACACTCTTAATCTGCGGTTTAATATCCAAGCAGTAAATGGGTTTTTAAGAAGATACCCGTATCGCTGAACTGGTGCTTTGATTTAGCAAGGGAGGAGATAAGCCACAGCAGCGCACCGTCTGTCCATGCACACGAGAGCACGCCAAAGGCTCCGCGCCCCAAACTCTCCAGCTGCACTGGCCCCCCGTTGTCCCGGTGTCACACAAGGAACTCTGCTCAGCTTGGGCTAAATTCAATTCCAAAAGGTAACGCAGCTTCAAACGCAGGAGTGCTTGAGCACCCACCAAGGCGGGCGCGTTCTGTTCCTCCCCTGCTGCAAAACGCAGCTGGAACGCCTTCCCTCGCTGCAAGAGCTGCCCTTCCAGGTGCAGCATTTTGTCTGAAACCGGACTGTCCCACGCGCGCTGGCTCCCGCGGGCGCTGCTGCCCGGCCGTGCGTGCCGGGAGCCCGGGGCACAGGGCTTGGCACGGCCGGCGTGACCGCGGGCTTGGGATCGTGCCCAAAGAGGCACGGGGGAACCGGGGCTGCTCCCTTCCCCGGCAGCAATGTTCGGCTCTGTTTTATTCGAGTGACATTTTGTAAGGCTGAAACAATAAATTGTTTTAACAGCAAACAATTGTTTTTACTTCGGGCTTTCCCAAGCGTTTTGTTTGATGGGGCAGCTGGGGTGCATATCAGTTTAAGACCAATAACATTTGTGCAAAATAGCATCACACCCATAAACACGGCAGTATTCAATACACTATGCGCAAGGGTCAGCTGTGTAATTTAACGCCTGTTTTGCTTGTGTTGAACAAGTGGTGACCATTTGAAGAAAGCATGCAAAATACTCAAAATTACTGCTGTCAGGAAATTAATGACACATTTTCCCATGCCATTTCAGCAGCTGTATGACTTCTGTTCTACATTTCACTGACAAAGGTTGTTGAATTTAATAGGCAAAAAGAAGGCAGAACAGGTAATGTATGGATGAAGGTCATTGTATTTGTGTGATTTAGGATAATTGTTTAAGAGAAAGGGAATAAATTGTGAGACATAGAGCCTGTAATTCCGCAACATAGTTTTATTATTGCCAACTGAAATTGCCTTCATCTCAGTTACTTCAGCCCTTAGAAAGTTTGAACAGATGGCGTGTCTTGCTCTGACTGTATGTCTAATTCAGTTTGCATGACTTTTTGATTATGTGTATTTGAATTAATGGGCTTCTCTATGTTTGTTACATCATCAGGGTAATGGTGTTTAAAAGATGGTCATATGTATCAATTCACCATTGGTCAAGAGTCAGAAGGAAATGAAACTTACTGTGAAAAAATGATGCTGAACAGTGAAATAACTCTACTAGGGATAAATAGATTTATCCCTGCTAAATTAGGCACAGCTCTTTGCTGCCTAACCTACGTAGCAAGGGAAGTGAATGGTGACTAGAGGAGTGATTAATCACTGCATAATGTATGTCATTATTGCATCAATAAGATAGGAAATAAACCTTCTTTGAATCTGTAGAAAAAACTGTCTGAAGTCAGACATTGCTTTTTAGATGTTTCAGAAATAAGGAGTCAACCTTCTTGTTTTCCATTTGAAAAGAAAAATCTTAGATAAGCAGTCCTTTATCAGTCATGTGCCAGCACTTCAGCTCAGGCTGCAAGTATATTTTCTGGCTGATACAGCTTGGAGAGGAGGGCACAAAATACTAAGAAGCAGCGTGGGAATACTTGAAGCTTTCTCTGTCTTCCCAAGGTCCAAATGCTCTGTTTAATTGCTAGAGCTGGTCAGACTGCAAAATGGTGCTGCTGAACATCTGCTCCAGCCCAGACAGCTGTTGCCTGTGAGCCTGGCCATCTCCTTGCCTGTGCAGTAGTCGCAAACACTCATAAAACTAGGTCTGTGTTCCCAGAAATGTCTAAGCAGAGGATTATTTATATGCAAATGCCCATCCGTATCTGCATGCAAACAAGGAGTTCTGTGGCTAATGAGTATTCTTTTATGTTATTTTTGCCGCAACTTAGAAGTAAGGTTGAAGAAACACAATCATGAGCCTAAGCATCTATCAACCGCAGTGAGCGGTTAGTGTAGCACTGAACAGCTGTCATGACCAAATTCCATTCAGCTACATTATTTTTGTTGTTTTTCCCCATGTTTTTAAGGCTTTTTTATCTCACCACATTTTTACAAACATTACAGAGAATTTCAATCAGTCATCTCACAATGGTTATTCAGGAACACACTAAACTTATACAAAAATCCTCTGTTCACAAGGTCCACGGGCTCGAAGCTTTCGCGTCTGAGAAGTTTCAGAGGGCAGGTTATTTTATTTTATGTGGCAAAAAGAAAGATTTTTTTTTTTTGCTCCATTTTGGCCAGTCTGGCACCACTCCAAGCTGTAGCTCCTGTGCCTCTTACCCCTTTAGAGATGTGGAGACCTGTAGCCCAGTGACACCAAGGCCCAGAAGAAGCATTTAAAGGTTCAGGGATCTAAGGCATCTTTCAATTATTGAAGCTCTCTTCTCTCTCTGCAGTTGAAAAACGAGACCTGTATCCCATAGCACAACAAATTCCATCTTGCACAGGACTGCCAGTGCTCTCCAGGCCACTGCTCTCCCACTGGCTTGCTCGGCAGCGCTCCTCACCTGCGCATCAGCTGCAGAACTGCGCCTCGGCTGGGGCCCAGGGAGCCTTTGCAGGTCACCATCCTCTGAGCAGGTCAAATTTTCGTGTAAAAACCTATCCAGCGTTCTCCAAATGCTTCCTGTGTTGTGCTCCAAACACACTCTGGCATCGCCACCACCCTCCCTTTGTGCCTTTGGCAGTTTCGTCACCAAACGTCTCGTGTCCTCTGTGGACAGCGAACAGCGGCAGTGCTTTGGTCGCGCTTTGGTAATGCTGCTGGAAGTGAGGAGCCTTGGCTGATCCCCAGCTGCCAGCTGCTCGCCAGGCTCCTTCCAGCCCAGATGGGGAGTGGGAAGAGAGAAAAACTCACTCAGGTACATTGAACTAATCTATAAATTCACAAATGTAACTGGACAGATTTCTCACAGATTTCCCTTGTTTGCCTTGGAAAGTTCAGAAAAGCCACTAGCTTTTTCTTTTTTTTTACTTTTTTCCCCAGTAAAAAGCTGTTATTAATGTTTCAAAAAGTTGAATTCTAAATGAGGTAAAAAGAAGGCTTGAAATGTTTCCAGATGCTGTGCTGTAACTCTGTAGCTTGGGGAAATGTGGCAGATCAGAAAAGCCTTTTCAGTTCATTTTAAATCAAAGCAGGATGGCAGCGCTCTCCACTGCAGCTCTCTTCGGCCTGATTTTACCTGCAATATGCTACAGGCTTTCTGCAGGCAGCGTTTTCACATATGCTATAGGAATTTAGGATTTGTGCATCATTGCTATCAATGTTTTGCAGATACTGCCAAGCAAATAAGAGTAACAACATAATAAAAAGAACTTATAATAGTAAGTAATTAATGTTTGCATAAGACTCGCCTTTCAGTGTGAATTATCTAAGGCTAATTTTATGACAACATGTCCTATAAATAAAGCCAGAATTGGGATATAGCTATCAGTGACTCCACACTGCATTTCTTTCTTTTTTGTGTTTCATTTTTTTAAAAACCTGAGTCTTTTAAAATCTAGGTGGCTGTATGTCTCATGGACAGAGTCATCGCAAGTAGCAAAGGGTGTACCCCCCAGATACTGGGTGTCATCATTCTATCAGTCCTCAGAGTGGAGGAGGACGGTGCTGGCGTGGACAGGGGAGGAGGCAGCACCCGTGGGCAGCAGAGGGGCAGGTGAACGGGCGTTGGGGCAATAAACAGCTTTTATGGAACAACCTAGAATCCCTCCCAGACACACTGGAGCTCGCTGCCACCGCAGAGACAGCTGCAACCGCACTGTGGTACGGTTCTTCACAGTCTTTAGAGTGCTTCCTTGTCTTTTTTCAGGCATTGCCTTGGTGTGGACAGGAGATGCTTACAAGGTCCCTCTGAGCCATGGGCCATGGGGACTGGACCGCTGGGCTGGAGGATGGCAGCCGGCTCACTGCGGGCAGTGTTCTCTGGTCCTCTTCCCATGGAGCTGCAGGTGCTGCAGGACTGAGGGGTGTCCCGGCTGGCACCTGCCCACCTCCCGACGTGTCTTCTGCAGGGTGGCCAGCCCCGGCAGCCAGACAGGGCCACCACGACCACCAACACCCGACAGGGTCTGGCTCGCTGAGGAACCCCTCTGACAGCAGGGCGCTGCCTCTCAAAGCCGCAGTGACTGCTCAGACAGTCCTGATGTATGCCACGAGTGCCAGGAAATTTGACTACTCCACAGACATTGATAATTGCATTTCCTTCTTGAAAGCTGTACCAACATTCTTTTCTAATAATACTGCATAAAACAGGTCAAAAAAGATAGTCCTTGTGCACTCATGTTTGACATCACTTGTCACAGGTGTGATAGGATTCATTCCAATTTTTCTCTCCCAAGTACGACAATTCCGAATTGCTGGGGCTTCTCTTAGCCAGGCAAATCTCTCAGCGAAGCCCCACGTTGATCTTCTCATTATGCAGGAGATTTCCTTCAGCTCAGCTGAAGCGCTGCAGCATTCGGAAAGCTGCTGCTGTGTCGAGCGGTCTGGCTGAGGGCATCATGAGTATCTCCACACAGGGCTGACGGGAAGGTCACCTCGGTCTGCTACGTGTGGATTATTGTCCGTGTCTCCTGCAGACCTTCACAGCCATTTCACTTGTCAGCTTCTGCAGGACGATCCCACAGCCAGCAGAGATCCCGGGGCAGCAGCATTGCAAACGACATGCAAGCCATCCTGTGGCCACAGGACTGATGCCACCAGGGCTGGCATTCACAGACACAGCTTTTTCAGCTCCAGCACCAAGAGCTGCCACCCATAANATGNGGGTGAGCAGACGAAACACTTGCAGCACGGACTTTAAAGCTGGTCTTGAAGCCACATTGCACCAGCCACAGCTGATATAAATCAGCAGAGCCTCTATAATTGATAGCAGATCTCTATCAGCCCCTTCAGCAGCTTCCCCTCATGGTGGTACTTAGCACAAGCCCTGGCTGCTCTCTCCATGAGGACAGACCCGTACTTCTGCTTTGGCCTCGTATGCTCAGGGAAACCACACGGGTTTCAGTTACAGGGAGAGGGGGTTTCCCTACTGTCTCAGATGTCTCCCTTGGAGCTTCCATTTGATACATCTCTTTGTAGGCCTCCTGCACATAAAACTGGCAGATGGGTAAGTACATAGATGGGTAAGTACCTAGGTAGATAGACAGACAGAGAGATGATAAAGCATCTGAGTTACACAGTCCTATTGTTTCAGCTACAAGGAACCAATACACATAAATGGACACATTGCAATCTGAGGAGTTTGATAGTTTTCCTTGTTGTTTCCATCAAAATATTGCAACAGAAATACTTTTGTTTCAGATAGTATATGAAGTATATGAAGGCTCTGTAACTCCTTGCTGCAGAAAGTCACCGAGTGCAGGAATTTTATAAGGTTTGTACCTATTTTGATAATAGTGGCAGCGAAACTACTCCTCATTAATGTCAGTGAATTTGGGGAGCAGTATCTAGCACCCTTTCTCTTTCAGGCAGTTTAAAGTAATATTCATGTACTTCTGCACACAAATACCAGGCAGAAGGTGGGCAGGCTACCCTTTTCTCTTCCATCCTGTGTTTACAGGATCGTACCAGTCAGCTGAAGCAGTGAGTCCTGATGCTGTGGCTGACAGGGTGTTTGCTGAAACAGATCTCAGTCCCAGCGATTCCTGCGTCTCCTTTGTTTCTTTGTCAGGCTTTGTGCTCAACTTTCTGTCTTCACGCTGGGTTGCGTACCCCAACAAAAATAAGCAAAGTAGCCGGAGTCTTTCCTGCATGGCTAAAAAGTGTTGAAATTAAGTGAATGGCATGTTTCTGTCATTATTCCTCAGCACTGAGCAGATTTGACAGCAGTGAGTATCTGTGGCTCACCCTCTCAAAGAGGAGTAGTGAGACGGGCTGTGGTGCCGCTGTGCAACGATTTTATTGGCTTGACCTTGCACCCTGGTGAGAAGACGTCCACAAGATAAAGCAGTGCCATCAATAATTCAGCCCGGATGCTGTGTGCTGTGTGAAAGCAGCTGCAGTGACGGATGGGCACGAGCAGGAGCACATCTTTCCGCAGGATGCGCCAGTCCTGGCGGGCAGAGCAAGGCTGCTCAGCGGGCACCATGGGCCCGTCCCCACCCAGCCCCAGCCTCACTGGTGCGGTTCTGCCAGCATCCTCACCTTCACACATGCTCATTAAAAAAACAGGACAGGAAGAGCACAAAGCCACCATTTCCTTTGCTTCTGCCGTTGATCGGCAGGCTGGCTGGCACCTGGAACTGCGGGGCTGCGCTGACCAATTTATCTTGCTTCAAAACGTTTTTGCATTCTGATGCTAATGAATTATGAAACCTGTAATTAGTCTATATCGTTCATCATTAAGTCTGTCATTTGGCCTTTAAATGGAAAGGTTCTATTTGTTGTATATGCTATTTACATAATGAGTATTTATCTTTATTTGATTATAATTATTTTATCTAGAAGGTCCCCCTCTGTTAAGGCACTTGGGAAGCTATCTATGCAATTAAGAAGAGCATGAACCTGTAAATGGAAATCCTAAAAGCACAACATGGAAGAAGTAGATAACAACAGAAGTGGGAAATTTTCTTCAGAAAAAAGCTTATAACGTAGAAATACAAAGAAAGTTGGTCAGCAGTCGCACAGTTGTGTGGAGCAGGGGGCTGGGGTGGTAGCCAGGGGCTGCAGAAACCCATCTGCAGGCAGAATCTCAAACCAGGAGTCCGGATTATTTGCACTTCAACCTGTTCTAGACTGCTTTTGATTTCCTCCACCGCACTAATGCACCCAAGAAAATGTCTTAAAAAGTGTAAAACAAAAGTCTGCTAGTTTGAGTTTGTTTGTGCTGGAGGGGATGGTAGGAGGAGTTCCCGCCAGGAAAGGATGCTACCACGAGCAGCTTCAGCTCCCCAACAGATGCTGCAAGGCTGCTGCTCGCCGCGGTGCTCCGGAGTTTGTCCAGCACTCTGGCATGGCTGCTCTGAGTGAGGGAGGGCGGTGGGAGCACGGGCTCTTCCCAGGCCTCGGCCAGGGTCCCTGGGCCCTTCGAGTGGGAACTGGACTTCACAGGAGCACACCAGCAAGCCTCCCAATGTTGTTCTGCTGTGTTTGTACTGCCACCATCTCCTGATTTTTACAGTGTTATTTCCACATCTTTTTGCTAGGGGCTGGTCTGCCTTACGGTGAAGTTATTCCTTCTGCTCACTCCTGAGAAATGTTTATGGGGAAAGGGAAAAAAAACCCCAACAACCCCCAAACCAGACAGTCTGTCTGTTACGAGTCTTGAGATGAGGTGGGAGCAGTGTGACTCATGACCCTGGGAGCTTTGTCATGCAAGAACGGCTGCAGTAAATGTCTTCTGCCTTGATGTCCTGCAGGAGGGAACTGTTATCTCAGCTGATACGACCTTCACTATGTGACAGGGTATTTGATTTCAGCACTTGCCCTGTATCACACTTGACAGGTTGTGTTCAGATCAAGCATGTCGTCTTAAAGAAAAATCTGTCCTGATTTAGTGATGCCACTGGGCAGATTCTCCACCATTTCCATAGCAGTTTGTTCTGTGTTTGATCAACCTTGCTGCTGAAAATGTGTTTCTAATTTTGAACATGATTTTTGAATTGGTTCTTCTGCCTTTCCCCGCTGGAATGAAGTCCCCTGAATCCCTGGCAAGGTTTCTTTCTGAAAGCACTGAGGCATCGTGTTCAAGACACGGTCGAAGTGGGTGTAAAGCAGAGTCTTTAAAGAGGAACCCTGTAACAGAGGGCTGTTCCTGGTTTTCTGATGGCTATAATCAAAAACTATTGCTTTTTTGAGAGACATATATTAACGATGACCCAGTCAGTTCTCCCTCCTGTATAACAAGAGCGTCTTGCTTGCTTGAACAGAAGCATAACTTTTTTTACTTTCTTTTTTTTCTTCAATATGACAACAGGTCAGCAAGTAGAAGGAGAAAAGATGTGAAACCCACTCCTGTAATTGCCATTTTCCAGGAGTCTCCGTGCACATACTATGCTTGTGGGTAAACTCGGATGCCCTCGTTCCCTGTCAGCAGAGATCAACTTACAAACACTGCCCCAGATATTCACAGCCAGATCTTGAGCAATAATGGATGAGTCCTGGGTGGAAAGGAGCATCTGCAGCTGCTGGTCCTAGCCCTGGGAATGCAGATCTTCGTGCTGCACGGGCTCTCAGCGGTTCCAGACCGGGACCCCGGGACTGCTCCGCTGCTGGGAGGCACAGACAACCAGAACTGGTCGCACCCCGAGTTCCCGCAGATTTCAAAAGAAACCACTGCCAGAAGGGCTGGAAAAGAGCCAGTGGAGAGGGATGTGAAACAACTGCACTGAGGAAAAGGAAGGAATAGAAACCCCAACAAAAACTGAGAAAGAATAGACTATCCTGTTTCCACTCAGAAAGCAGGCTTTTGGGTTGTTAAACAGACATCGATCGCTGCCAGTAGACAAGCTGAACCACACGCAAAAATGAAAAACATAAACTAATTAAAAAAAGAAAAAATAAATCGATTGCAGTTACACTGTTATGTTCCTTGAATACCTCAGGTAAACGGCACTGGTAGTTTTGTCTTTTTTATTAGCTACCTGCTGCTTGAAAAGGCAAGTCGGTATCCCCCCAAAAATATAAGCTTGAATTAAACGCAATAGTTGCACTGCTGTTTTTTTTCACTTCAGCAAGCGTCTGACACTTCTGTTCGGTAGAATATGGTCACTATTCTGAATGGCATCCGTGATACAGGCAAAGGGTTTGCACATGAATGACAGCCACTGGAAGTGTCTTGACATCAAAACCTTCTGCTGGACATCATTGTGATGGACTTGAAGTGTGGAGGAGGAAGGTGGGAAGACCGTTGCCTCCAGACAGGGTGCTGCTGAAGGAGAGCCACGGGGCCACCAAGCAGGCCAGGCACGCAGGAAAGGGTTCTGGAGAGCTAACGATGATTCCTTGGTTGTACTGCAGAGCCTGGAGAGCGCTGGCCTTTCTGGGGGAAGCACAGAGAATGGAAAGACCTCATCTCTCTGAACAGATGACACTAGATCTGTGTTCAAAAGGACGCAGCTCAGACAGCTTCCAGTGACTCCTGAGTGATGACCGGGATTGTAGGAGTCTGATGAATTCCAGCAGTGTGTCCTGCCCCTACCTCTTCCCAGGCATGGCCAAAACATCTGCACAGGGCTGACAGACCTACAACAGACCTGTGTGTTTCAGGGGCACCTGAGGAATGCAGGAGGGACCTGGGAGCCTGTGCGTTGGCACTACGTGGTTATTTTGCACCTGACTTGCTCCTGGGACTCACAGAATCTAGAAAACCACACAACCTGGGGGATCATCGAGGCAAAACTGATCAGCATCCATCCACAGGTGACTGCCAACCTGACCTGGGGTCTACTGTGTGGTCCCTTCCAGGCTCGCCGCAAGGCAGTGCCAACCACCCTCGTGCAAGGGGAAGGGCAGAGGAGACGCAGGCAGCCCCAGCCCTCAGGGGAGGCCCTGTGGCTGGGGGT
>Ga0065711_1009401_pt1 | contig 13177 bp, 12 predicted proteins | sample Hoacrofraction12_FD_59098 | JGI IMG/M metagenome (GOLD analysis project Ga0065711, IMG submission 59098) | Hoatzin crop microbial communities from Cojedes, Venezuela - Epithelial fraction 12 v2 (version 2) | ecosystem: Host-associated > Birds > Digestive system > Esophagus > Crop | place... | reverse complement strand
CCACGCCCACTTTTTCCCCACGGCAACTTCTCTCGTTTTCTGGCAGTCGGAAATTTCGCCCTCCTCTAGTGCGAAAACCGCCCAAAACGCACTAGACCCCCAGTTTTTGGCAAGGGTCTAGGTCAAAAACGGCCAAAAACGCACTAGACCCCCAGCGTTTTTCCGTTGCAGGAAGGTCGCTGCCACAAAAACGGCCCAAAATGTGGCTAAGGGGCTTAAAAATGGGGTGGCGGGCACAAAAACGGCCCAAAATGTGGCCAAGGGGCTTAAAAATGGGGCGGAAGCGGCTACGACCCCGTTCCCTAGAAGAGATAGGCGCAGAAGCCGAGGCCTGTGAGGAGGCTGAGGATGAAGCTGCTGATTACAAGCATCGGCAGGTACTTGTCCAGAGGGCGGCCTTCGTAGGTCCAGATGCCCTTGAGGTGCATTATGAAGAGGGGCAGGGAGAGTACGAAGAGGAAGTGACGCCAGTCGAAAATCCTTAGCGATGCGAAAACCAGCATGCAAATCCAGCCAAGGGCAATCAGCACGGTCTGGTAGATGCGGGCCTTCTTGAGCCCGAGCTTGATGGCGACCGTCCTGCGGTTGGCCGAGTCGGTTTGCATATCGCGGATGTTATTGGTGTTCAACACGCCCACGCTAAAGAAGCCGATGGCTGCAGCGGGGAGCAGAATCATCCACGAATGCAGGGTGTGGGCGCATACGAAATACGATCCTGTAACGGCCACAATCCCGAAGAAGATAAACACGAAAATATCGCCTAAACCCCTGTAACCGTAAGGGTTACGGCCAAGGGTGTACTTCATTGCAGCCAGAATCGCAGCAGCGCCCAGTAGAATCAGGCAGATGCCCTCGAAGCAGAAAATCGAGCCGAAGGAGACCCAAATCATCGCAAGGCCGCTAAGGCAGCAAAGCAGCACGAAAAGCCCGATGCAGCGCTTCATCTGCGGAATCGTCAGCACCCCGCTGTTCAGACCGTATTCAGGACCCTGACGGTCGGGCGTATCGGTTCCGTGCAGCACATCTCCCAGTTCGTTACTTAGGTTCGACAATATCTGCAGGCAGATGGTCGTCAGGCACACCAGCAGCACCACCTTAAGTGGCACGCGGTAATCTGCAACTGCAAGCAGCGACCCCATCAGCACTCCCGCCAGCGAAAGGGGCAGGGTGCGAAGCCGCATTGATTTGATATAGGCTTTAGCTTTCATTCTTCACTAATAAGATTGACAGTTCATACAAAAGATACAGCGGCAGGAACACCACCAGCAGGGTGAACGGGTCGCCGGTCGGGGTAATCAGCGCGGCCAGAATCAGCAGCACCACCACCGCATAGCGTCTCCACGAGCGAAGCATCCCCTTGTTTATCACCCCAAGGGCCGAGAGCAGCCACGCCAGAACGGGCATCTCAAACACCACTCCCATCACAAAAATCATGGTCAGGAAGATGGACATGTAGGAGTTCAGGTTTATCTGGTTCACCACCTCCGCCCCGATTCTATACTGGGTCAAGAACTTGAAGATGATGGGAAACACCACCAGATACCCGACTGCGCATCCGACATAAAACAGCCCTGTACCCCCAAGGAAGGCGGTTTTTACCCCTTTTATCTCCTTGGGATAAAGCGCAGGCTTCACAAACACCCAAATCTGATAGACCAGATAGGGAAACACAATCAGCAGGGAAATCCACAGTGCCGTGGAGATGTGCGTCATGAACTGCGAAGCCACATTGATGTTGATTATCTGCACATCAGAGCCCTCGCCGTAGACGAATCCCAGCCATCTGTATACAAAGAAATCACTATGGGTAGGCCCCAGAATCCAAGAGTCAAAAACATGCGGCAGGGCGATAAAACACCCTACCAGCACGATTACAAGGGCAACCAGCACCCGAAGAATGCACCAGCGGAGCTCTTCGAGGTGGTCCCAAAAGGACATTTCGGCGTCCTTACTTGTCATCCTTTTTGGACTGGTCGTCTACCTCTTCGATGTCCTTCTCAACCTCGTTCAGACCCTCCTTGAAGCTCTTCACGCCCTTTCCAAGGCCCTTCATGAGCTCGGGAATCTTCTTACCGCCGAAAAGGAGCAGGATTACAAGGGCGATTATTACAATCTCCCAAATCCCAAGATTCTGGAAAACTAGCAGATTCATATCTATTCAGATTTTTCACTTTCTTTCTTAAGGGCCTTCTCGGGACGCATCTGGGGGAAGAAGAGTACATCCTGGATGGCGGTCTGGCCCGTCATGAACATGGTCAGACGGTCGATGCCCATTCCAAGGCCTGAGGTGGGAGGCATGCCATATTCGAGGGCACGGACGAAGTCATAGTCGATGAACATTGCCTCATCGTCGCCCTTGCTCTTCAGCTTGGCCTGCTCCTCGAAGCGCTCCAGCTGGTCAATCGGGTCATTCAGCTCGGAGTAGGCATTGGCCAGTTCCTTGCCGCATACAAAGAGCTCAAAGCGCTCGGTAAGATTGGGGTTGCTGCGGTGACGCTTGGTAAGCGGCGACATCTCGACGGGATAGTCGATGATGAAGGTAGGCTGGATGAGGTTCTTCTCGCAGTACTCGCCAAAAATGGCGTCAATGAGCTTGCCCTTGCCCATCGAAGGCTCAATCTCCACATTCAGCTGCCTGCAGGTAGCGCGGAGCTGGTCCTCGTCCATGCCGCTGACATCTACCCCTGCGTACTCCTTGATGGCCTCCAGGATAGGCAGACGGCGGTATTCTCCACCGAAGTCCACCTCGTGGTCGCCGATGCTTACCTTGGTAGTGCCGTTGACTGCAACCGCAATCTTCTTGAGCATCTTCTCCACAAAGTCCATCATCCAGATGTAGTCCTTGTAGGCTACATAGATTTCCATGCAGGTAAATTCGGGGTTGTGGGTCTTGTCCATACCCTCGTTGCGGAAGTCCTTTGCGAACTCGTAAACCCCATTGAACCCGCCTACAATCAGCCTCTTGAGGTAAAGCTCGTTGGCGATTCGCAGGTACAGAGGGATGTCCAGGGCGTTGTGGTGGGTGATGAACGGACGGGCGGTAGCGCCACCAGGGATACCCTGAAGAATCGGGGTTTCCACCTCAAGGCAACCGGCCTCGTTGAAGTATTCGCGCATTGTTGCGATTATTTTTGCCCTCTTTACGAATACATCCTTGACCTGGGGATTTACAATCAAATCCACATACCTCTGGCGGTAACGCATTTCAGGGTCGGTGAATGCGTCGTGAACAACTCCGTCCACTTCCTTTACGATAGGAAGTACGCGCAGGGACTTGCTCAGCAGGGTAAGCTCCTTGGCGTGAACGCTCAACTGGCCCGTCTGTGTGTAGAAGGCGAAGCCCTTGATGCCTACGATATCACCGATGTCCAGAAGCTTCTTGAACACGGTATTGTACATGGTCTTGTCCTCACCTGGGCAGATTTCATCGCGTTTTACATACACCTGGATGCGGCCGGTCTCGTCCTGAAGTTCCATGAACGAGGCTGCGCCCATGATGCGGCGGCTCATGATGCGGCCTGCGATGCATACATCTGTGAGATTTCCCTTCTCAGCATCGTATTCATCTGCTATACTCTGTGCTGTTGCGTTTACTGGATAGAGCGCTGCGGGATAGGGTTCGATACCCAATTCCTTAAGCTTTGCGAGCGATTCACGGCGAATCTGCTCCTGTTCACTGTATTCTACGTTTGCCATCTTTAAAAAATCTTTAACCTACAAATATAGCAATTTTCTCCGACATAGCAGCATTCGCGCCCTGGTTAAGGTTTATTTTGGTTTTTGCGAAAAATTTATGTACTTTTGTAAGTTAAGCCGAGAAGGCCATAAAAAAGTTAACTTAAACCTTTAAAGATATGTTGTTCACATTACTCCAGGCAGATATTGCGGATACTCTTCAAGCAATCGCCGATGCTGCCCCTACCGCTGCTGAGACCGCCGCACAGGCCGCTCCCGCAGTTGCTCCCACTCCAGTACCACAGGAAATGTCCTACTCCCTTATCGACATGGCAGTCAAGGGTGGCTGGCTGATGATTGTACTGCTTCTCCTTAGCATTATCGCCATCTACATCTTTGGCAAAAAGTGGTGGATGATCAGCAAGGCCGCCAAGGTCGACAAGAACTTTATCGACGACATCCGCGACTACATCCACGATGGCAAAATCAAGTCAGCCCAGACCTACTGCACCAAGTTCGACACCCCTGTTGCCCGTCTGGTAGAAAAGGGCGTAGAGCGCATCGGAAGGCCCCTGAATGACATCCAGACCGCCGTGGAGAACACCGGCAACCTGGAAGTAGCACGCCTCGAGAAGGGACTTCCCCTCCTTGCGACCATCGCCGGTGGTGCCCCTATGATTGGTTTCCTCGGCACCGTAACAGGTATGGTACGCGCCTTCTTCAACATGGCAAACGCAGGCAACAACATCGACATCACCCTGCTCTCCAGCGGTATCTACGAGGCAATGATTACCACCGTAGGCGGTCTGATCGTGGGTATTCTTGCCTACTTCGGATACAACTACCTGACTTCCAAGATTTCAGATGTAGTGTTCAACATGGAGAATGCCACCATCGACTTTATGGATATCCTCAACGAACCCGCTGACGCAGCGGCAGCAAAAGCAGAAGAATAATGGCAATCAAGAGAACAACAAAGGTGAACCCCGACATCTCGATGTCCAGTATGACCGACATCGTGTTCCTGCTGCTCATCTTCTTCCTGGTAACCTCAACGCTGGTGAACCCCAACGCCCTTAAGCTGCTGCTCCCCAAGAGCACCGGCCAGGTGAGCGCAAAGCCCACCGTAAGCGTGTCCATCAAGGACTGGGGCAACGAAAAGTACACCTACCACATCAACGGAAACGAGATTCCCGAGGAGATTACCCAGGTGGAAGACGACCTTGTAGGCCTGCTGCAGAATGAGGAGGACCCCACCTTCAGCATCTACTCCGACGAGAGTGTACCAATCAAGGAGATTGTGCAGGTGATGAACATCGCCAAGCGCAACCATTACAAGGTAATTCTGGCAACTTCACCCGAATAGTAAATGAAAGAATATCTAAGGACAAGGCAAAAACGCGAGCGCAGCGCCGTAATTTCGGGGTTGCTGCTTACCATACTCCTGCACATAGGAGCGCTCTGCCTTGTATCCTTCACCGGCCTCAAGTACCTCTATCCCCCACCCGAGGAAACGACCTTCCTGCTTGACTTTGAAGAGGAAGAACCAGAGCCTATCGAGCAGAAGATGGGCAAAGAGCCCGAAGGTGAAGAGGTAGACCTTGACAAGCCCATAGAGCAGGTGCAGAAGAGCGAATCGCCCAATGTGCGTACCGCCCAGAACACCACACCTGCCACCAAACCCGACACCCACGGCGATGTAGAGGTGAGCGAGCCCGTCCGCAAGGAAGAGCCTAAGGCAGACCCTAGAGCCACCTTCCCTGGCATGGCCAAGAAGGACACCAGCCACACCGCACCCCATTCCGCCAAGGAGGCTTCCGCCACATTCAAGGCCGGCCAGCCTAGCGGCAACACCGCATCTGCCAAGGCAGACGGTAGCGCCAACGCCCATGTATTCGGCCGCAAGGTCAACAAGAGTACCCTCGCCAAGCCCGCCTACAATGTCCAGGAAAGCGGCAAGGTAGTCGTAAAGATTTGGGTTGACCAGTACGGCACTGTAAAGAAGGCCGAACCTGGAGCCGACGGAACAACAATAACCAATACCAAACTCTGGGCAGCAGCCCGCAGTGCAGCGATGCAAACCCACTTCGATGCCAAGGCCGATGCTCCCTCAATGCAAGAAGGTACTATAACCTATATATTCAATTTAAAGTAAAACGCCTTAGGCGAGACGGGAGTCGCGCCGCAGGCACTAAAAAAAACAAAACAAACAAAATGGACCAGTATTCAAAAGACGGTCGAAAACTTAGACCTAGAAAGCACGTAACCAATTCAGAAGGACCTGCTTACAGCACCGAGAACAAGCCGCAGCGCAGCGAAGGCGGCTACAACCGCGAACGCAGCAATTACGGCGAGCGCAGCAGCTACAACCGCGAGCGCAGCAACTACGGCAGTGACCGTGGCGGTTACAACCGCGGCGGACAGAACCGCTACAACAACGACCGTAGCAATTACGGTAGCGACCGTAGTGATCGCGGTGGTTACAACAATGACCGCGGAAGCTACAGCCGTTCCAACGGCGAAGGTTATCGCCAGAATGCCTACAGCAGCAATTACAACAGTGACCGTAACAACGGCTACAACAGTGAGCGCAGCGGCAATGGCGGCTACCATAAGAGCAGCCAGGGCCACAGCAGCAACGGCGGCTACCACAAGAGTAGCGGCTATCAGGGCCACAGCAGCAACGGCGGCTACCACAAGAGCAATAACGGCGGCGGATACAGCCGTCCAGGCAGCCGTCCCAGCGGCAACTACCAGCAGCGCCCCCACAAGAGCGTAGCACCCAAGCGTAAACCCGCCCAGACAGGCTTCACCAAGGAGTCCGAGGAAGGCATCAACCGCATGATAGCCAACAGCCCCAAGGCCAACATCAACCCCGCAACATATTCATCTTCCCCCATTAAGGAAGAGGTTCGACTCAACAAGTTCATCGCCAATTCTGGCGTTTGCTCAAGGCGTGAGGCCGACACCATGATTCAGGCAGGTGTTGTCACCGTGAACGGCGAAGTGGTTACCGAACTTGGCACCAAGATTAATGTAGTAAACGATGTCGTGAAGTTCAACGGCGAGACCCTCAAGGGCGAAGAGAAGGTTTACCTGGTAATGAACAAGCCCAAGGGCTTCGTTACAACAGCCAGCGACCCCCACGCCGAAAAGACCGTCATGGACCTCATAAAGAGCTGTCCTGTAAGGGTTTACCCCGTTGGTCGTCTAGACAAGAACACCACAGGTGTGCTGATGTTCACCAACGACGGCGAGATTGCAGAGAAACTCACCCACCCATCTTACGATAAGAAGAAGATCTACCAGGTTATCCTCAACAAGCCCCTCTCCGAGGAGCAGCGCCAGCAGATTCTGGCAGGCGTAGAACTCTCCGACGGCCCCATCGCCGCCGATGCACTGGAGTTCATCGACCCCGAGGATGCCCGCAAGCTCGGCATTGAAATCCACTCCGGCAAGAACCGCGTAGTCCGCCGCATCTTCGAAGCCATCGGCCTTGAGGTGCGCACCCTGGACAGGGTATACTTCGCCGGTCTTACCAAGAAGGGTCTCAAGAAGGGCGAATGGCGTTATCTTACCGAGGGCGAGGTCAACATCCTTAAAATGGGAGCATACGTATAATGGCACACAAGAGCGGCTTTGTTAATATCATCGGCAACCCCAATGTGGGCAAGTCTACCCTGATGAATGCGATGGTGGGCGAAAAGCTCTGCATCGTCACTTCCAAGGCGCAGACCACCCGTCACCGCATCATGGGCATAGTCAACGGCGAGGACTACCAGATTGTCTATTCTGACACCCCTGGCATCCTCAAGCCCGCCTATCGTCTGCAGCAGAACATGATGAACTTCGTGGATTCTGCCATTGGAGATGCCGATATCATACTGTATCTAACCGATACTGTAGAGAAAGCCGACAAAAACTCCGAGTATGTCGCCAAGCTGAAGGAACTCAGCTGCCCTGTGATTGTGGTCATCAACAAGATTGACATCAGCGACCAGGCCAGCGTAAAGGCCCTGATGGACTACTGGCAGGAACAGGTGCCCAATGCCACCGTGATTCCCGCATCTGCCAAGGAGAAATTCAACCTTGACAGCATCTTCAACAAGATTGTGGAGCTGCTGCCGGAGTCTCCCCCATGGTACGACAAGGATAGTTTCACCGACAGGAACCTGCGTTTCTTCGCCTCTGAAATCATTAGGGAGAAGATTCTGCTGAACTACAAGGAGGAAATTCCCTACAGCTGCGAGGTGGTGGTGGACAGATTCAAGGAGGGTGAAGATCGCTACGACATCAGCGCCGTCATCTATGTGATGAGGGACTCCCAGAAGGGCATCATCATCGGCAAGAAGGGTGCAGCCCTCAAGAAAGTGGGCACCCAGGCCCGCATTGAGATGGAAGATTTCTTCCAGAAAAAGGTTTTTTTAACCTTGTTTGTGAAGGTGGACCCCGACTGGAGGGAAAGCCGCAAGGAACTTAGAAAATTCGGATACGAAGAATAAATGAGCGAAGAATACGAAGACATAATCAACGAAGACGAACTCAACGAGGAAGAGGAAGCGCCCATTGAAGAGGGTGCCGAAGAAGCATCTTCAGGCAAGTTCTCGCGCCTTCTGGACAGTGATAGCCACCGCTACAAGCTGTCCGGGATGTTCAAGGACTGGTTTCTGGACTACTCTTCCTACGTGATTCTGCAAAGGGCCGTTCCCCACATCGTGGACGGACTCAAGCCCGTGCAGAGGCGCGTGCTGCACGCTATGTACCGCATGGACGATGGCGCCTACACCAAGGTGGCCAACATCGTGGGACAGGCGATGCAGTACCACCCCCACGGCGACCAGTCCATCCTGGGAGCGCTCGTGCAGTTGGGTCAAAAGGGCTACACCGTCGACTGCCAGGGTAACTGGGGTAACATCCTTACGGGTGACTCCAACGCCGCACCCCGTTACATCGAGGCGCGTCTGAGCAAGTTCGCCAAGGAGGTGGTGTTCGACCCTGAGATTACCAACTGGATGAACTCCTACGACGGTCGCAACAAGGAGCCCGTTGAGCTGCCCGTACGCTTCCCCTTGCTGCTCGCACAGGGCACCGAGGGCATTGCAGTGGGTATGCAGTCCAAGATTCTTCCCCACAATTTCAACGAACTTCTGGACGCATCCGTAAAGATTCTGGAGGGCAAGCCGTACGAGATTTATCCCGACTTCCCTACCGGTGGCTTTGCCGATTGCAGCAAGTACAATAACGGCCGCAGGGGCGGCAGCGTGAAGGTTCGTGCCCGCATCGAGAAGATTGACAAGAGCACCATCGCCATCACCGAAATCCCCTACAGCAAGACAACCCATGTCCTCATCGACTCCATCCTTAAGGCCAAGGAAAAGGGCAAGATTAAGATTAAGAAGATTGAGGATATGACCACCGACAAGGTGAACATCCTGATTCATCTTCCTTCGGATGTATCCCCCGATAAGACCATCGACGCGCTCTACGCCTTCACCGACTGCGAGTGCAACATTGCCCCCAACGCCTGCGTAATCAAGGACAACAAGCCGCACTTCATGAGTGTGAACGAGATTCTTGAGTACGACACCTTCCACACCCGCGACCTGCTGGAGCAGGAGCTTAGGCTGCGTCTGAGCAAGCTGGAGAACGACTGGCACTACACCTCGCTGGAGCGCATCTTCTTCGAGAACCGCGTATACAAGATTCTGGAACAGGACCAGAAGACCTGGGAAGACCAGCTGGACGATATCCTTGCCAAGATGAAGGAGTTCCAGGACCAGGTTCGCCGCGAGATTGTGATGGAGGATATCTTGAAGTTGGTGGACAAGCCTGTCCGCAAGATTTCCAAGTTCGATACCAAGGCCATTGACGAGAAGATTGCCAAGATTGAAGCCGAGATGGCTGAGATTCAGGACAATATCGACCATATTACCCGCTATACCATTGACTGGTTCAAGCATCTCAAGAAGGAGTACGGCGCAGACCATCCGCGCCTGACCGAACTCACTGGTTTTGAGACAATTGCAGCCACCAAGGTCGTTAACAACAACGCCAAGCTCCAGGCCAATCTGGCCGAAGGTTTCGTGGGCATTGGCCTCAAGAGGGACGACGCAGGCGAGTTCATCTGCAACTGCTCCGACCTCTCTGAGATTATCGTAATAGGTAAAGACGGCAAGTATCGCGTTGCCAAGGTAGAGGATAAGGCCTTCTTCGGCAAGGATTTGCTCTATGTCAATGTGTTCAACCGCGGCGATGAGCGCACCATCTACAATGTCATCTACCGCGATGGCAAGACTTCCATCTACTACGCCAAGCGCTTTGCGATTACCTCAATCACCCGCGACAAGGAATACGACATCACCCAGGGCACACCTGGCAGCCAGATAGTCTGGTTCAGCGCCAACCACAACGGCGAGGCCGAGACCGTCCGCGTCCAGCTTCGTCCCAAACCCAAGCTCAAGAAGACCTCCTTCGAGTACGACTTTGCCGCGCTTGCCATCAAGAGCAAGACCGCCCGTGGCAACCTCGTGAGCAAGAACGTCATCCAGCGCATCACGCTCAAGAGCAAGGGCGTCAGCACCATCGCTGGCAAGGATATCTGGTATGATGCTGATATTCAGAAGCTTAACGACGAAGGCCGTGGTCAGTACCTGGGTCAGTTCAACACCGACGACAAGGTCCTTGCAGTCTTCAAGAACGGCACCTACTACACCACCTCCTTCGAATTGGTGAACAAATACCAGGGCGATGTCCTCTTCGTGGAGAAGTTTGACCCCAACAAGACCTTCACCGTCCTCTACTACGACGCCTCCGTCAAGACCTTCTATGTCAAGAGGTTCTCCTTCATCCCCAGCGACAACAACCCCGTGCTCTTCATAGCCGAGGGCAACAAGTCCTATCTGGTCGACATCAGCGCCGACAAGCATCCTCGCTACAAGTGCATCTTCGGCGGCAAGTCCGCTCACAAGGATCCTGAAATCATCAACGCCGAAGAGTGGATTGGCAAGAAGGGTCTCACGGCCAAGGGCAAGAAGTGCCACGACCGCGACCAAGTCAAAAAGGTCGAGTTCGTCGACCCGATTCCTGACGATGAGCCGGTAGAAGATACATCCCCTTCAACCGTTTCGCAGAGCGAAACCCCACCACCGACGGAGTCGGCGGTCCCCCCTCTTATGATGCCGAGGGTGGCACAGGTTTCAGGGGATGTATCTTCTACCGACGACGCTGAAACACCGGAAATTGAACAACCCGAACCAGAACCAGAAGAGCCAATCATTCTGGAAATTCCCCTGGGAGTAGAATTCTCTATACCAGTTGAGCCAGTAGAAGAGAACGACAAGCCAAAGCCGAAAAAGAAAGCGACGAGGAAGCTAGAGAAAGAGGAAGAGCCCGTTGACTTCGAAGACCTAACACTATTCTAGACGCGCGATGGTAGTCTGCCTAACAGGATTCATGGGCTGCGGGAAAAGCAGCATCGGACGGGAACTCGGCATCCTGCTCGACTGGGACTTCGTAGATTTGGACGAAGCAATAGTCGACAAGGCCGGCATGCCCATCTCTCAGATATTTGCAGATCAGGGCGAAGAAGGTTTCCGTCGCAGCGAAGTCGCCCAGCTCCGTTTTCTCCTCGAGAACAGTACCAACCCCATCTACCACGACCGCGACAACATGGTAATCGCCCTCGGTGGCGGCACCATCATGCAGCCTGAAGCCCAGGCACTTGTGGACGAACATGCCCTCTGCATCTACCTCAAGGCATCTTTCGATACCCTGTTCCACAACCTCGCAGGCCAGGCCGACCATCGTCCCATGCTTAGCAGCCCCAACGGCCTCAAGGCACGAATCGAGGAGCTAATGGCCGAGCGGGAAGATACCTACGAGTCCACGGCCGACATCGTCATAGACACCGACGGCCTCTCACCCCGCGAAGCCGCAGAGGTTATCGCCGAGGCCCTAGAGGGCTACGAGAAGGCTACAGGCATTCCAATCCGGTATTAAATCCAGCAATCATGGACATCGAATCGACCAAAAACCCGAAGATCAAGCGCCTCCTAGAGTTGCAAAAGGACTCCGCCGCCCGTCGCTCCAGCGGCCTCTTCGTCGTCGAAGGCCACCGCGAGCTCCAGCACTGTATAGATGCAGGTTATGAACTAGACACTATATTCGTATGTCCAGACATATACAAAGAAACAATAAAACATAATAATGTTTTTGAAGTTTCTAAAACTGTATATGAAAAGATAGCATACAGAGGTGGCACAGAAGGGATAATAGCTGAAGTTAAGGCTAAGAACTTGAGACTAAATGATTTAGAGCTACTGGAGAATCCATTAATAGTGGTGCTGGAGGCCGTCGAAAAGCCGGGAAATCTGGGAGCGGTGCTGAGGAGTGCCGATGCCGCTGGGGCTGATGCCGTGATAGTTTGCGACCCTTTGACCGACCTATATAATCCGAATTTAATCAGGGCCAGTATCGGCGCAATCTTCACCGTACCAACAGTCGCCTGTACCAGCGAAGACGCAATTAAATATCTGAAAGACAACAAGATACAGATTCTCACGGCACAATTGCAGGACTCCCTCCCCTACTACGACACCCCCATGACAGGCGGCACAGCCATCGTAATGGGCACCGAGTCAACAGGCCTCACGGACATCTGGCGCAAAGCCGCCGACGCCCACATCCGCATCCCCATGCTCGGCCAGCTCGACTCCCTCAATGTCAGCGTCTCCGCCGCCATCCTCCTCTTCGAAGCCGTCCGTCAGCGCCAGGTCTAGTACTTAACTATAGCTTGGGTGTAGGACTGTCCCTGCCAGGAGACGGTGAGGGAGTAGCGGCCGGGGGCGGCGGTGGACATGTCGAGCTCGGCGGGTTCGAAGGCGCTGCACTGGACTGTGGAGTTGTAGAGGACGCTGCCGGTCTCTGATACGAGTTTTAGTTCGGTGTCGCAGAGTTCCTCACCTGTCTCGATGTAGAGCGTGGTGGTCACTGGGTTGGGATACGCGGCCACCTTAACGCCTTCCTTGCGGATGAGCACCTTGAAACTACCTGTAGCGCTGGCTCCACGGGGGTCTGACACGGTTACATGCACATTGGCGCTGCCGTAGGACCTGGAGGTCAGGGTCGCGTCACCGTTATCTTCACAACTTACGGCCAGCGTAGTGCGGGCTGCGGTGGTGATGGAGTAGTCGAGATTGTCGCCATCGGGGTCGTTGAAGTAGTCCGAGAGGGCAAACCCGTACGATGTCGGTACTCCGTAGATAATGCGGTTCGGAAGTGCTACGCTGAGCACGGGCGCATTGTTCACCAGCATGGTGTAAACGATGTCCTGCACGGTGGTCAGCCCGTAGGCATCTGTAGCGGTGATGGTGGCGGTAAAAGTGCCTTCTACATCGGTAGATCCGTCAATTATCAGTCTGTAAACCCCATCTGAAACCTCGCTGAAGGAATCTGCGGCAGAACCCGAAGAATAACTCATCGTGAAGTCGTGGCCATCGGGGTC
>Ga0065711_1045939_pt1 | contig 13180 bp, 5 predicted proteins | sample Hoacrofraction12_FD_59098 | JGI IMG/M metagenome (GOLD analysis project Ga0065711, IMG submission 59098) | Hoatzin crop microbial communities from Cojedes, Venezuela - Epithelial fraction 12 v2 (version 2) | ecosystem: Host-associated > Birds > Digestive system > Esophagus > Crop | place... | reverse complement strand
CTTTCCAGCCTATCCAGGTCACGCTGAATGGCAGCACAGCCTTCTGGTGTATCTACCACACCTCCCAGTTTGGTGTCATCAGCAAACTTGCTGAGGGTACACTCTTAACTCTTCATCCAGGTCATTGATGAAGAAGTTAAACAAGGCTGGGCCCAGTACTGACCCCTGAGGGACGCCACTAGTTACCGGCCTTCAACTAGACTCAGCGCCGCTGATGACAGCTCTCTGAGTTCTGCCATTCAGCCAGTTCTCAGTCCACCTCACCAACCACTTGTCCAGCCCACACTTCCTGAGCTTATTAGTTTGTTTGATTTCAGAAAGTGAGATGGATATAAAAAGTTGATGATGATACTGATTATTTATACACACACATATATGCATGTGTATACATATATGTATATGAAGGGAAAGAAAAAAACTATGTAATTGATGCATTAGACAATCTCTTAAACTGCACTTTGCATGCCAAACTTCAGTCTTCATTGTGGCTTCTTTCTGAAAAACAGGCTGAAAGGAGAATGGAAAAGGACTGTCACCAAAAGACAATGCGGCAGTTATACAAATTCAGATACAAGGACTCCCTTTAATAAGGAAATAAGTAATTAAAAAGGCCAGATAGTTAGAGCTATTGAAACTCTGAAAGTAGTTTGATGTTTTTGCATTTCCAAAGACATGCAAGCAGTTTTGACAGAACAAGATGATAGCTAACCCTGGGCAATCTAGCCAGCTGAAGTATTTACAAAAAACAGAAACAGAGTTAGTTTTTAAAGTGGATTTTACCACTAGATGGCCCTATTATTATAGGAACACCTTTAGTCCACTTCAAGGCTATGAGCAATGGACGGGAAGAAAGGGGGGGGAGACCCTAGTGATAAAAGATTGATCCTGCCCTTGGACCTGTACAACAGCTTCCCGCACACGCTAGTTTATCCAAGGTTTCATTAGGACCTCAGACTTAATTTAGGGAATAGAACATTAGAAACAACCTATATTCAAATTTGAAAGCACAAATTACTTATGTGGATCTTTATAGGAGTGTGAGATAGCAGAAAACTTTGAAGGAAGGGACCAATTCAAAATCTTTGGGCTGATCTGAAATTACGTGGGAGGAATGAGTAAAAGACCAAGACACATCTTTGGACTTGGGTGTCTTTCACTATCTAAGTAGTTGGTGGTATAGATGAAAGCAGAGGTTAACGTTGTAGGTGAAGGATTGAAGGCTGTTCTTTACAAGGTGAAGTAGAAATAGCACTATGACACCTTTCATTGTGGAAAGATAGCGATTAATGCATCTTCATCCCATCACTACAGATCACAGTGCAGGTTTTAGCACTTCCTGTTAAGCTGCAGGTGCTGAACCTTAACTGTGGTGAGAGGCTAGTGTGATGTTGAGTGATTTACTATCCCAGACAGGCCCTAATGAGAACCCATCAGTGATTGTGGGACTCTGATGGAAAGAACTCCAGCAGTGTCTCACTGAAACTGCTCATTGCTTAGAACACATTCTTCAGTCTCATTATTGTATACCTTGGCGGTCCCAGTTCTTGTGTTGTACTAAAAAATGGAACCTGTAACTCCTCAAAGTTTGGAAAATGTTAAGTAGTAAGCACTAACACTTATTTTGACACACTTAACGGTAATGGGATAAAATAGTCATATTGGATGCACATGCTTACCGCTCAGAACTCGGCTCCAGGTCTTAAGTACACACATAAAACTGTTTTTTGTATTGAAAACTGGTTTTTGTTTTGTTTTTTCTTCTTATAGGTTTATTTGGAAAGGCTTTTAACCTATGCAGAGATTGACATATGCCCTAGTAACTGGAAGAGGATAGTCCTAGGAGCTATTTTGCTGGCTTCTAAAGTCTGGGATGATCAGGCTGTGTGGAATGTGGATTATTGCCAAATATTGAAGGACATTACTGTTGAGGACATGTAAGTTGCAAGGTTTGGCTAATCTGCAGTGCTTGGGGGTTTTTGTGTGTGTATGTGGTTTGGGGTTTTTTTGGAATGGCAATTTTTGTGATCATCCTGAAAAAATGTCTGCATGTGGTGCTATGATATATGTACATGATGTATATCTGGTGTCTGGCCTCATTCCCTTTTTTAACCTAGGAGGCTTTGGTTAACCCTACTTTGAGACAAATCTATATTACTATTTCTAATGACTTGGGTAAGTAACTTCAAAGTTATTTTTCTTCACCTTCTTTCCCTCAGTGATGAACCATGGGACTGGCTGTTTTGTTTCCACTGACTTTTTGCAATGGTGTGACTCTAAAGTGCCCAATTTACAGTCTCACCAAAAGTCTTTTTGGGAAGGAAAAAAAAGTGAACTAAATTTGTTCCCTGCCTTTTCTACGTTAAAATTTGAAAAATTGCAACGTAAGCCATAACTTGTGACTTGTCTGCTCTTGTATCCAGCTGAGGCCTGAATATCTCCAGGTCTGAATTCCTAGCCGCTGCTGCTGGCAGACAGGTGAGGTGTCATTTATGTTGGTATCTGTGGTTGTACACGTTACATCCAGCTGCTGCTACAGCTCATCCTCTTTGGGTGAGTTCTTAGACTTGCCTACAGCGCTGAGAACAAAATCCTCAATCTTACTACTGCTTGTTCAGGTAGGGATGTTCCTTGTATATATTCTTGTCTCAGATGTGGATTCCAGTTTTCCAGAAATTTAGAATCTTCTGTCTTTTTTTGGTGCACTCAGCTTTAAGCCCTGTAGTTTCAGAAGATGTTTATTGTTGTGGCTCCAGGCTCATACTATGGGCTGGAGGCATGTGGAGTGCACTTGGCCCATTAGATTTTCTGTTACATTCCTTCGTGCAAAGTTCTATATCTGAGAGCTTTGAGATGTCAACATTATTGTTTTAATTCTATTTGCCAGCTTGTTCCCCTATTTCCCTTATTGTCACAGTGGTAGAAATGCTAGAAGGCTAACTTAATATCAGGCTTTCTGGCCTTAATAAACTTCACGACACATTTTATGTGTGTTTGAGTTTTATCACACTGCTGTGCTGTAATTGAGCATGTGTCCAGGCCTATGTAGTAACAGTCAGTTCTAGTACAGGAGCAAACTGTGGCGGCAGAGGTTTGCTCGCAGGACTGGGAGGCTACCTGTGTGAGACAGTCTGTTCTTGACCAAGCTGTCTTCCCTGAATTCAGTCTAAAGCTAATGTTTAAAACACAGTAAGTAGCTATTTGTCTGGGACTCCTTGGGAAAAGAGGTATCCAGTTTTCTTCTTTTAGGTGGAGGGGGCAGCATTTCTAAAAACTGGGGAGTTATCTGCACCAAAACAGTTTTTGTTATTCAAGTTACTTCACACTGCAAACAGCAACAGCAAACATAGTACCTTGCTTTATACATACCCCTGGCCTTGGGAGTTCTTTGTCTCCAAAGGCAGGGCTGTGCCAGCTGTGCTTTCAGGAAAGCATAATTAGTGATTTTAGACAATGTACATCTTCACTCGACCTGACTCAGAGTGCTCATCTATCTGAGGAACATACTTGAAGCATTGCTGCAAATAACTCTGAGATGGCTGAAGTGGGATCAGCGATGCTAGGAGTGCTGGAGTACGCATCTTGCTCTTTTTGATGTCTCTTCTTCTGGCCCTATTTGGGACAAATCAAATTGATAGCACTGAAAATATCTATAACAAGCAGGATGTTTATTCTTTATGGCCGATGCTGGGTCTCCTGAAATTGTCATTTCTTACATTTTCAAAGCGGTGACGGTGGTAAGGAAAATACACTGAATTTAGGCTTACTTTTTTCCTCCAATTTGAAGATGGGATTTCTGTAATCCCATCTCATTTGAAATGACTTTGAATTTAGGCATGGGCAGAAACTCTACAACCTTTTTCTGACAGTGACCCAGGGGTGTCTGTCCCAGGCCCTGCACTGTTGCGGCTTGGAAGACTTCACTGCTCCTGGGTTGAATAAAATGACCATAATTGTGACCTTGGAAAACTGCTTAGAATACTCAGCAAAACTGAGTTTTAAGTTTATAAATCTACTTTCAATTAATAGTTGGTACTATAGTTAATTGTCGGCTTTAAGTAGTTCCAGTATTTTTTAAACTAGTCACTTGATGGTGAGTATTAGGTATTCTGAATACAAGTGCTGCTGAGAGAAAACCATTGGCAAGGGATTTCAGGCCTGGCTGCATTTGACTGTTGATGATGGCTGGTGATGGTGCCAAAAAACCCATCAAAACCCCAACCACTCCCCAGCCACAGATTGCTTGGCAGGACTCTGCCAGGTATCGCTCCCTGGGTGGGCCATTCCTGGGCAGTAAAGGCCTGTCTGCAAGGACTGGTGGCGAGTCTGGTTTGTGAATTTTCTGTGCATTTTCCTCTTGGCTCTGTGTGTCTAGAATGGTGGCACTATCCTGATGGACACTCTTGTTGAGCCACTGCAAGCCAAGCGTGGGAGTTACACTACTCTGGAACTGACGAAAGGCTTTATATCTGGTTCAGTTCACCCAGTTTGCAAATCTGTGTGTGTGCAAGCCAGGCACCCTTACTGAAGGCAGCATAGGTGCACCTCGCCTCCATCACACACTCTCCTTACTGCTTGAGGACGCTTGTTTGGCAGCCCCAGCTCACAGCTCTGTGGGCAGTGTGAGCTGGGTGCTCTTACAAAAGCCGCTAGTGGGTTGTTAAAGGATACGAGATCCAGGCCTCGCAACTGGCAGCGCAGTTCATTTGCCTTAGCCTCCTTCTGATCAACGTAGGTAAAGTGTTCGTCTTATTTTTTTCTGTCACAAGCCCTTTCTCCTTTGACCAAAGCAGAGGTGGGTTTTTTTACTGACAGGGGTTTTTCTTCTGAGTTTTTGGGCTTTTTTGGGGGGGTGGGGTGGGGTGTTTTGGTTTACTTATTTCTAGTGGTGAAAAAATCAAAGGAAATGAAATTGATATTTGCAAGTCATCCTTTGTCAAAACTTGCTTGCTTTGATGAGAGTGAATCCATAATCACTGAAAAACTAACTGTGCAGCTGCTAATCTTGCTGTGATTGCTTGTAAGGGGACACATGCTGTTCATTCTTTCGACTACATATATTTGTAAATAAGGCACAGAAAACACATGGGCATTATCCTTTCCCAGGTTTTAAACCACTGTTAATAGACTTGTTAATCCAATGACGAATTGTATTTTTACACAATTAAAATGTATTAGTGTAGTGAGTACAAAAGGGACAGTGAAGAGCATTTATTCACAGGGTAAATCAAGCTCTGATCAGCTGATCATCAAAACATTATCTGATTTACATTTCTATAGGCTTATGACCATATGAACAGGAAATTAATTTTGGCACTAGGTTCAATGGTACTCAAGTCCACCATGCTAGAAGGAAGCACAAAGCTGCTATTCATATTGAGACCCGCCATCCAATACAGGACACAACCTGGATGATTTCTTGATTTATTTCCCCCCCTCTGATAGGTAAAACGTCTATTGTAAAAGCTCCCAAAGAGCAAGAAGAGCCTTGGCGCTAAATTTGTGCAACTGAGCTCCTGGTGTATTCACAGTTGGCCTATACAGCTGCTAAATTTTGTTGAGACAGGTCTGCTACCCGTAGGAACAATCGTTGAGTTAGTGTTGAACTGAATGGCTTGGTTTGGATACCACCAGTTTCTTTCAGGTTAATTTTTAAAACATTGTTTTTCCTCTGTAGAACATCTTTGCTTTAGATGACCACGGTACAGTAGCTGAAGCAGCCGTCTTTGTGTCATGGCGCTCTCCCCACTTTCCTCCAAATATTTTGCCCAGTGAAAATAGACGAGCAAGTAAAAACTGGACAGTGCCCTTTGACATAGTACTTTGTTATCCTGCCTAATGCTATTGAGGAGAAAATTCCTTCTCCTACCTAATGCTGCTTATTTATTTATTTATTGGAGATGAATCCATGTTGCTTCAAGAGGCTTTTTTCTGTGAGATAATAGCAGCAGCTCTTCATAGATCCATTTGTTGCCGTGGTGATCTGCCTACTCCTTTTGTTAGTCCGCCTCTACTTCAATAAACCCCCTTCCTGTTATCAGCCTGGTGAAAATGTCTGCAAGTTCTTCAGAGCTAATAAACAGCATACATCATTCCTTTCATCTGATCACTATAGTGTGGGGCCGTATGAGAGTGAGAATGGCGCATGAATTGTACAGCTGCACTAATGGAACTCTGAAGAATGAACCTCCCCGGTCAGCCGAGCGAGTGCACGACAGGGCACTACCGTTGTCTCTGAGCCGGAGGTGCCAGGACTCAAAAGCTGCACCTTGTTTTGAGCACTAGTGAATGACCTGTCTCTTGAAACTAATAATGCAGAGCTCTTGATGACTATTTCAGAGTCGCTGGTTTTAAAAACAAGCTTGAGGTCTCTTCAGGGTTTTCGGACAGCTAAAACTATCTTTTTTTTCCCTTTGTCTTCTGTCCCTTATGCCTCCTAGGAATGAGATGGAAAGACACTTCTTGGAGCTACTGCAGTTTAATATCAATGTTCCTGCCAGTGTTTATGCCAAATACTACTTCGATCTTCGCTCCCTAGCAGATGACAACAACCTGAGCTTTCTGCTGGAGCCTCTCAGTAAGGAGAGAGCACAGAAACTGGAGGTAATGGTCTGAGACCGGCTGAGCAGGGGATTCTGTCTGTCTCTGTAGTAAGAATGTCTGTTGCTAATCATGTTAAGTGGCGGTTAGGAAAACTAAAAAGCTTTTAGATTAGCGTATTACAGGCTCATTTAACCCCTTTATGACTACAGTTAGCACTTCTAAAACCATGCCTAGGCTAAGCTAGTATTCTGAGGGAAGGAAGGGACGGAGATCACAGAAGTCTAGCAGATCACGAAACAAAATGGATGTTATTTTGGGAACTGCAGCTCAGCTAGGCTGCTTAAGATTGAAAGGATTAGTGTCATATATAATGGATTGTCTGTCCTTCCCTGGTCACAGTCTGTATTCCAGGCACCTAGAGACAGTCACACTCAGACCTTTCTAAACACTACCAGCTGAAGGTTTCCCACTGCACAGCTGCTTTTAGATTTAGAGGGAGCACTCTTACTGCTCTCATGGTTTAATAAACCATTTGTTTGGGGACAGCTGCAGAAATGATAATATGTTTCTTTTCACAACTTCTGGAACCTTCTACCTTTCCAAAGAAATGTTGCTTTCAGATAAACTTTTGGAATAGCTGCTTCTTAGGAGTCCTTCAGAATGTCCAGAGGAGTGTAAATGCAGATTATGGGCCCTTTCTGCTCGATGGGAAAGGCTGCCCTCCTGCAAGTTCCCTCAGCCTTCTTTGGCATGAAGGCTCATTTTAAAAAAACTTCAACTTTTGCAGAGTCAGTCTTTCCTCCTAGTTGGTGGAGATGTGTCAAACATTTTGAAAATATCTAAATTACCTGGGCTCCCAGGCAAAATTTCTTGTTGGATCAATGTAACCTTTCATCTCTCCAGGTTTAATTGATGGCTCTGCATGTTGTTTTGTTGACCTTTCAACAAAGGCATTACCGCAGGCCCTGTGTACACTGATACCATAGCCCCTTTCAGAGAGGGGTGTGCAACGGTATTCCTGGCTTACGTTGTTCTACTATCCACCCCCAGTAATTCTGCCAAGTGCCAGGTTTTCTTATTTTGTCCCAGAAGTGGTTGAGCTTTGGGAATAAGTGTGAACCCTCCTCGTCCTTTGGCACGATAGGTATGATATGCCTACAAATTCCTCTATTTAAAGTTAAGCAGTGCAACTCTTCTGCTTTGTCTCACCCTTGTTACTTGCACTTTAAGCTAACACTGTCACTAGTTGTAAATGTGGTTGTAGGGCAGTTCATATTCCACAGGAAATTGTTTACTGAACTGCTCAGTGCCCAGGCATAAGTGGATGATTTACAGATTGTGAGCCTGTTTTGTTTCTTCCTTGCTAGAATTTCGGGGCTTGGTATTTAAAACCAGAGTAATTTTAAGTACAGTATATGATTTGCCATAATGCACTTAGTAATGCATTAGTATGGACATTTTGGTTTTTAATTCTAAAGCATGATAAATATTTAAGCCCTTTGCTAAAATTTTTTAATTCTGCCGTTCTCTTAGAAGCACATGAGCAGTTGATAGGAGCCTGTATGAAGCACTGAATTAGTATTCCAGGGACTGAGGACTGATTTACACCATATGGGCGACTGGGGCTAAATATGTCAACACAGGTTGCTTTATGATTGATGTGCTAGCTTTAAAACAGGATGGAGAGTCTGTCTTGCACCAGGAGCTCATGCATCCAGTGTCTCAAAGAATGCCACTCTTGAGCCAAATGCATGCCTCCAGCAGGTCAGCAGAAATAAATGTAAATAATTATTTTAAAATACACTTAGGGGTTTATTCATGCTCAGAGTGCTTTTCACCTTTTGAACTTCCAGAATGCTGGGCTGTGCTGAATGGGTGCTGCCTTAAAGGGAAGGTGTAGGCTTGGAGCTGATTGCAGAACCCTGAGAGTTCATCTGGTGATAGGTGGTAAATTATTAATAGAAGTAAATGTTCAGGACTGAAATTCAGTTTGGTCTTTTATTACTGGTATCCTTATTTATTTGCATTGATAATGCCTGAAGGCTCCAATCAGAAATGGGCCTTGCAGGGGAGGACACATAGTATTTTCTAGACAATCGTATGTTACTAAGATTTCAGTAATTAGGCTTGTTACTAGAACAGCTGTATCAGAATAAAGGCTGCTTGACTAGCTAGCTAAGCAGAGCAGAGGCAAGCCAAAAAAATGGGTGAAAAAGCAGCTGAATACTCAGTGGTCCACATGTGCTGATATTTAATAGCTGTATTAAAGCGCCATGGCTATTGCCATGCCATCAAGCAGCGGGCTGCCCTTCCTTCTCAGACCTCTTCGGGAGCCTGATCACGCAAGTGATACCGGGAAGAGCGTGTTGGGGGGAGAGGGTGTGGAGAAGGTAGAGGCGCAATGGACATCCCAGTGGAACTTCATTTCCTAGGCTCAGCTAGTGGCCAAGGGCACAGTGGGCATGGTGCCCGAGGGAGTGCAGAAACCTTTTCAGTTTGAACCCTTTCTCTCATAGAAATGGCTGTGTGTGCTTTTGTACTCTCAAAATAAAATTTTTGTGCTGCTGCGTGTACCAGACCTAGCTACTAGGTGCAATTTTGAACATAACTTCCACAAACTTGTAAGTCTGAAATGAATCCAAATGTTTCGTTAGATAATGAGACTGGCCAAAGAATGAAGATACTTTGATATGGAAACCACTCATCATCTTTATGTCTGTCTTTCTGATGGATAGTTTTTTTGTTAGCGTGAGAACAGACCCCCTTAATATTTTCCCTCCAAGGCAGTTCTTGGTTACCACCATTCTAGGTAAAAAAGCTAGCAGCACACTGCTACAGAGTGCCTGCTCTGTTGGTATTACCCTTGTAAAAGCTTCTTTGAAATGTTCAAACTTTTCTAATGTGTAGTTTTCATTTTGTACCTGAACGTGGTATCCAGGCTATCTCCCGGCTGTGTGAAGACAAATATAAAGACTTGTCAAAAGCTGCTATGAGACGATCTTTCAGTGCTGATAACTTAGTTGGTATCCGCCGTTCTAATGCCATCCTCTCCTGAGGAGAGAGAAAGGTGCAGCACCATGAGCCAGCGTCCGTATGAATCGGAGGAATACCACCACTCCATGCACGCAAGCCAGCGGTGATGGTGTCTTCCACCAACGAGGAGAGGAGGGTAAAACCAGCCGAGGGAGCCCAGAGCTCGAGGAGCATACTTGGTGCAAAAGGCAAGACCTTTGTCAAATCGACTTTTTCCTCCTCCTAATATATCCAGAAGTGCAAAAACAAACTTCTCTCCTTCTCCCTCACAGATGTTTGCTTACTATGTAGGCCTATAGCTGTGAACTCTTGAGGTTTTTAATAATTAGTTTTAAATTTTAGAATTTAAACACTAACCACATGACTATAGTTAAAATGTTCTTCCCTCCTCTCCCTTGTCATCCAGAGTCTCGCTGCATTTGTATTTCAGGTCAATGCAGTGTTAACAAAAACAAAACAAAACACGGGACTCTTAAAATATAAAGCCACTCTGGAGCTGAAAACAGTAGCATAAACAAGTGCTGACAGCTTTTCCCTGGTTTGGCTACTAAAAGCTGCTATTACTGGTGATCTGTGTATAACCAAGAAGCTGCCCAGCAGGAAGGAATGCCAGCTTTGCACCCCCGACTTCACTCCATTATGTTGTCAAAAGACTTTGAATATTTTGACTGGGGGCAGAGATATGGTTTTATGTATTGTTGAAATGTATAGGGTCCATGCTGCATTTCTTGTGAATTATGGTGCTTCTCTCATTTTTCTAATACTTACATTGCTCTGGAAGAGACGCAATCTGTGTATTTTTTTCTGAGGCATTGAATGAGAAAGTTGGTCTGGAAACATCATCACCATCCCAAACAGTGTAGCGATCCAGTGGTGAACGGCGTGTGTGCGGCACTGCTTCTCCGAGTGCTCCTGCAGATCTCTTGTGCTATATACAGTGGAGTTCCTGAAGCTGATATTGTGCATCCATCTGGCTCTCCTTGGGGTTTTGTTTCCTGGGAGGGATTTACATTCATAATGGAACAGTAACGAGTTTGAGAATCTTGGACTACCTGACAGGGTAGAATGAAAAATACTGTGTTCAACTGAGAATTATCAAAAAGCTTTCTATAAAGCCCATTTTTAAGTTTTCTCTTTTTTTGCGAAGTGAATTTTATTTTGTGCAACTGCTCTAGAGGCTTGGGTTTTGCTCTTTCTGAGACTTTGGAATGGAGCTTACTTTCAGGCTCTGAAACTGAACTCTAAACAGGATAAGTATTGTTAGACTCTTCCTGTTACAAGTCTTTGTAGTATCTTCCCTACTTGGATCCAAATAGATTCTAGGCGGTTCGTCCTAGGAGCAGATCTCCCTCCGAATGGCGTGGGGTTTGTGCACTTCCTCTTCCAGCCAAGGCCCAGAGACTTACACTGAATAGCAAGTCCGTGTGTCTTTGCGAGCGGGGCTGTCTGAGTGTAATCATCAGTTTGGCTGCACTCAGCCGTTAAAATGATTCATACGGTCTTTTGTGGTATGCAAACACGCCAGCCCCTGCCTCCCAGATCGATGGAACTTGGCACTTCAGGTATTGATCACAATTCAATTTTGAAAATAATGCTACATCTTCAGGTGGTTTTCCTTTCTCATATTTGTATTAAAAGAAAAGCTAATAAACTCTATTTTAATTACAGTTAAAGGTGAATTGTGTGTTCTGTACAGCTGTCTGATTTCATTCCCCTTTACAAGTATTTGGTGCTGTGCAGCTTCTCTCAAATACAAAAAAAAAAAAAAAAGAAAAATGCCTGTGGTGTGTGTTCAGGCCCCTGCGTTCCCCCCACCAGCCCCTTGCCTTCCTTTTGTGAGAGGGGCCTGTGAGCGTGCGGGGAGCTGGCTGCGGAGGTCAGCGGGCAGCTGAGGGCTTGGTGGGCAGCGTGGGGCAGTCGGGGCAGCCTGCTGCTGCTCCAGGCGTGGCAGGGAGATAGAGCCCTGTGCAGCCGCCTGGCTGCTACCGTGGGGTGGCTGGGTGCAGGATTTGATTCACGCTGCACAGATAACTACTCACTGACATGTTCTTTGCACTTAAATGGCCTTAAAGTAGGGCCAGCCTCTCTAGAGGTGATGTGATGCTTTGTGAGCTCTCCCTTGAGGAGCACTAAATTGGAAGCTACAAGTGACCACCTCCTGGATTGACTTGTGACCTAATTGCTAATGAGCTTTTCTGTCCTTAGCATGGGCAGGTGCCTTCAGCTTTGTGGGATCTGTCTGGATGTGCTTGGCTGTAGGCAGGCAAATGCAGCCATTCAGCTGCGAGGTGCTCGGCAGAAGCTTGGGGCAATTGGTCACCTTTTTTGCCAAATGAAGTGGAGACTCTACCTGCTGATCTGGATGGCCGGTGACTGACAGCTGGAGCTGATGGCTGCTTCTGCAGGAGAACAGGAGACTGCTGCTCCAAACTCATGTTGCCTCAAACCTTAACTAGCCTTAGCTTTACCGTAGTCCAGCCCAGAGCACACTGTCAATAGGATTTTGATCTGGTCAGCAGACACTGAACAGGGCTCAACTGCAACTCGCCTTCTAGAGAGAGAAGAAATAGCAATTCCATTTAACATTCATTAAAGAGTTAGCTCCTGGAAAACAGCTTGTGCCTTTCTTAGGTAAACAATAACAAGTAAATCATCCAGCTCCCTTCTGAAGGGATGAGGTTGGGGTAGTTGTGCTGGAGGATGAACTGGGGCGGGGGGCATACTCTGTAATTTTCGCTACTCTTTATATGTTGGCAGCCCTTTTCTTGGAAAGGCCAAAGAAAGATTGCAATCTGAGGTAGACTACTGCAGTTACAGAGATGGTTACCTACCTCTGCTCCCAGGGGAGAGCGACCAGCTGCAGGGTCACTGTACCTTGCTTTTGTCAGCCCAACAGCTGCACAGTATTTAACCTGTGCTGAGGTGATCTCTGCCTGCCTTCAGCTCCAGGGCAGCACTCCCCACCTGGCAGTACCTGCTGTTCACAGAGACAATAGCTGTGTTACGGCCCAGCGAGAAAAATGTGTGTGCCAACGAGAGTAGAGTCATGCAAGCATCGTGTGCCAGCGGGCAGCAGGGGCAGGAAGTCAGGGCTGTGTCTGGGGGCTATGTGATGCCCTGGGGCTTCAGCAGCCCCTTCCCTCTGTGTACGGGGACTGTGTATTTTGTTTCGAAGGGAATTTCATGAGAACTACTTCAGTGTGGGTTTGGCAGTTAAGAGGACAGGCACTTCAGGGATGGAATAAATGTCAAGACCATCGCTTCTGGATAAGAGTATGCGCGTCAAGCATAACCTGAGCAGGCAGAAGAAGAGCAATTGCGGCAAGAGCTTGCAGAGGGGGTTGGCAGGTGTGTGTGGGCCAGGGTGAGCTGGTGTGTTTGGAGCTCAGCACCGCGTGGGCTGCTGCTCCTCTCCTGCTCTGGTGTTTCCCACGGCACAATGGCGCAGTAGCGTTACGTAGGACTGACTTTCCATAAAGTTATCTAGGAGAAATACACTTGCAACAAAGAAGTTGTTTGAAAATATACAGTGAGTTACAGGGTGCTGCCAAAGTGACTGGAGTGCACTTAGTACCACCCCCCCCCCCAGTTGACTAGCCAGGGAAAA